>Ga0207684_10000185_pt1 | contig 98924 bp, 107 predicted proteins | sample KBSK5501metaG_FD_184342 | JGI IMG/M metagenome (GOLD analysis project Ga0207684, IMG submission 184342) | Corn, switchgrass and miscanthus rhizosphere microbial communities from Kellogg Biological Station, Michigan, USA - KBS K5-50-1 metaG... | ecosystem: Host-associated > Plants > Roots >...
ACGATGACGCGCCTAGCTCATCATCGGTGAGGGTCGCGGGATTTCCCGCGTGTCATGATCGTGAGGGTCGCGGGATTTCCCGCGTGTCATGATCGTGAGGGTCGCGGGATTTCCCGCGTGTCATGATCGTGAGGGTCGCGGGATTTCCCGCGTGTCATGCATCGCCGTCGGTCAACGGCAGACCCCATCGCAACTTCCGGCGGAGCAGCTCGAAGAAGTTGCGGCCCCCATCGAACTGCACCAGCTGGACCTCCAGGCCTGGCGCGGCGATCTCGATCCGGGCGCCTGGCTGCAGCGCGGCGTTCTGTTGCCCATCGCAGGTGAGGATCGCCGAGGCCGTCGGCAGGTGAATGGCGACCCGCGCGGTCTCCGGTAAGACGACCGGGCGGTTGAAGAGGCTATGCGGGTTCAGCGGCATGAAGACCAGGGCCCGGATGTCCGGATGAAGGATCGGCCCGCCGAGCGATAGGGCGTAGCCGGTCGAGCCGGTTGGCGTCGAGACGATCACGCCGTCGGCATCGAAGTGGCCGGCCGGCTGACCGTCAACCGAGACCTCCAAGCGGATCAGGTTGATGTCGATCCCTTTGTGGACCACCGCGTCGTTCAGGGCATGAAAGACGCGATCCCCGACCCGGGCCTCGAGCAGGGCGCGGCGCTGGAGGCTGAAGTCGCCCGCGGCCCAGCTGTCGAGCGCATGTCCCTCCTCACCAAGCTGGACCTGGGTGAGGAAGCCGAGACGTCCGGCATTGATCCCGAGGACGGGAATTTTGGCGACAGCCGCCTGCTGGGCGGCCCACAGCATGGTGCCGTCGCCGCCGATGCTGACGATCAGGCGGGTGCCGTCGAGGTCGTCGACCAACGCGCCGGGGCGCTCTTCTTCGGTCGCGCAGTAGGTCCAGACGCGAAAGCCGCGCTGCTCGAGCCGGCGGCGCGCCTCCATGACTGGCTGACCGCCGATGTCGATCCGCGGGTGACAGACGATCCCAACCGCGTCAGGCATGTGGCTTCAAGTACAACAGGAATTCGCGGTTCCCCTTTGCCCCGAGTAGGGGTGACGGGATCTCGCCGGCCACGTCGTAGCCGATCTCGCCCGCAAAACGCCGAAGCTCGCCGAGAACCTGGTCGTGCCGCCCCGGATCCCGAACCACGCCACCCTTCCCCACCGCTCCCTTGCCGACCTCGAACTGCGGCTTGACGAGTGCCACGACCTCGCCCGGCGGGTTGAGGAGCTCGCGAACCCGCGGCAGCACGAGCCGCAATGAGATGAAGGAGACGTCGATCACCGCGAAGTCGGCCGGCTGCGGCAGGTGGTCGAGGTGGCGGATGTTCACGCGCTCCATGACGATGACGCGCGGATCCTGGCGAAGGCTCCAGGCGAGCTGGCCGTAGCCAACGTCCACCGCGATCACCCGCTCGGCCCCGCGCTGGAGCAAAACGTCGGTGAAACCGCCGGTCGAGGCACCAACGTCGAGGCAGTGTCGGCCCCGCGGGTCGATGCCGAAGGCGTCAAGTGCAGCCACCAGCTTCTCTCCGCCCCGGCTGACGTAGCCGGTCGCGCCGGTCACTTCGATCGTCTGGTCCGCCGCCACCATCTGGTCGGGCCTGTCCGTGAGCGTACCGGCGACCCGCACCAGGCCAGCCCGGACCATGGCCTGCGCCCGTTCGCGGGAGGCGACCAATCCGCGCTCGACCAGCACCTGATCGAGACGCCGCCGTCGGACCACGATCATCGCCACAGGCCGAGGCCGATCACGATCCCGAGAACCGCACCAGCGATCACCTCGATCGGCGTATGCCCGAGCAGCTCGCGCAGCCGTTCCTGGTGAATGCCGCGGTGGGCGATGAACAGGTCGTCCAGCAATCGGTTCAGGATCATCGCCTGCTGCCCGGCGGCCCGGCGGACGCCGGTGGCGTCGTACATCACGACCGAGCTGAAGATCAGCGCCAGCGCAAACAACGGCGACTGGATCCCCTGCATCCGCCCGATGACGGTGGTGAGGGAGACCACTAACGCACTGTGCGAGCTCGGCATGCCTCCGGCGGTGGCGAGCCGCCGCACACTCAGCCGATGGAGCAGCACCGAGTCGATGATCACCTTGCTGGTCTGGGCGATTGCCCATGCCACTAGTGGAACAACGAAGTACGGGTTTTGCAGCACGCTCACGAGCCGGTCGAGCGCTGGGCGGCCGGCGCGAGCTCATTCAGCCGCCGCTCCGCATCATCGAGAAGTCGCGCGCATCGTCGAGCCAGGGCCAGCCCTCGCTCGAACATGCGCACGGATTCGGCGAGATCCTCCTGCTCTTTGCCGAGTTGCTGAACGGTCCGTTCCAACTCGGCGGCGGCCGCCTCGTAACTCATCTGCGCGACATCCTCGTTCATCCTTAGGATGCGTCGGGCAGCGAGGCGGCCTGATCCCCCAGCCGTCGCCTGGATTCGGCATCCGTGGCGATCCGGCCGAGGATGCCATTGACGAATTTGCCGGAGTCGGGTCCGCCGAACGTCTTCGCCAGCTCGATGGACTCGTTGATGGCCGCCTTGAGTGGCACGCTGGGTAGGTACAGGATTTCGAACGCGGCGATCCGCAACAGGGTGCGTTCGACTTTGGCCATTTGGTCGAGGCCCCAGTTGCGCGACGCTTCCGCCAGCCGCGCGTCGATTTCCTGGCGGTGTTCGAGCACGCCCAGGATCAGCGTCCGGGCGAAATCCGCGACCTCCGCGTCGGCGCGTGATTCGGCGACATGGTACTTGAGGGCACGTTCCGCGTCCCCTGAGTCCGTCTCGAGCTCGAAGAGCACCTTGAGCGCGAGCTCCCGAGCCAGGTGACGCCGTCCCATCAGCGCAGCGCCCCGCCGAAGAGGCGTGGCACTACCCGTCCTCGGGGAACCTCACGTCGCCGACGAACACGTTCACCTGGCGGACCTCGAGGCCGAGCATCTTGTCGATCGCGTCGGCCACCTGGCGTTGCACTTCCGCGGCCACTGTGGGAACGTGGGCGGAGTGATCGACGACCAAGAACAGCTCCAGGTTCAGCGCGTCGTTGCCCATGTCGACCCGAACGCCCTTGTATGAGCTGCTCGCCGGCAATACCCGGTGGCCGTCGCGAGCCCGTGCCTGGTACATGCCGGCGACCCCCTGAACCTGGCTCGCCGTGAGCGAGGCGATATGGGCGATCACCTCGTTGGCGACCTTGACAGAGCCGAGCGGGCGGTCGGCCCGCATTAGTCTCGCACCTCAGAACTACGCAAGTTGTTTTTAGGGTGCGACACTACATTCGCTCCACGTAGGCGCCGCTCCGGGTGTCAACCCGGATGGTGTCGCCCTCGTTGACGAAGAAGGGAACGTTCAGCGTCAGCCCGGTTTCAACCGTGGCCGGCTTGCCCCCGCCGGCGGCGGTGTCTCCTCGGAAGCCGGGCGCGGTCTGCGTGACTTTCAGGTCAACCGTGGTGGGGAGCTCGACGCCCAGCGGTTGGCCATCGTACATCAAGACCGAGATCGCCGAGTTTTCCTTCAAGTATTTCAAGCTGTCGCCCAGCTGGTCATCGTTGAGGGGGAGCTGATCGTAGCTCGCCAGGTCCATGAAAAAGTGGCGGTCACCGTCGCTGTAAAGGTACTGCATGGACACCTTTTCGATCCGGGCCCGGGTGAACCGGTCCTTGTCGCGGAACTTCTGGTCGATGATCACCCCGGACCGAACGTTTCGGAGCTTGGTGCGGAAGAACGTATCCCCCCGGGCATTCTGGCCCTGCTGGAACTCGATCACGACCCACAGCTCACCCTCCCATTGGATGGTCATGCCGTTCCGAAAATCGCTGGGGTTCACCATATCCGGCAAGGGATTGTACCCCGTCGTGCCGCGGCCCAAGCCAGAGGAGGCTCAGCTGCTGTGGCGGCGTGCCTCCATCTGGGCGAAGATCGCGTTTCGCAGCTGCTGCGGCCGCGGCACCGTGCTGAGCACTTCGGCGCTATCCCGCCCGGCAGACTCGAGCTCGATATCCCCGAACCCCCAGGTCCGGCCCCACAACCCCTGGAAGGTGGTGAGGTCCTGGATCCGATCGATCGCGATCGAGCGGGAAAACTTGGAGACAATGCCCTCGTTCAGGATGATGCGCTGGTCGGTCAGCACGTACTCGTGCGCCCGCCACCCCCAGTAATAGAGGTTGAAAACGCCTAGGCCAACTACGATCACCCCGAGCATCAGAAAGAGGCGCAGCTCGCCCTGGATCGGCAGCAGGGCGAGGATCACCAGCGAGACCGCCACCGTCAGGATCGTGGTCGCGGTCGGACGGACCAGTACCACCCAGTGCCGCGCGGAGCGGGCCAGGATCCGCTCGCCGGGAAGCAGGTCGCTGGCGTTCACGGCGTTTGCGCGTAGAGCGTGATCAGGGTGCCGAGGACCAGGAAGGGGCCATAGGGGACAGCCTCTTTCAGGTGGCGAATCCGGGTGATGAGCAGAATTATCGCCACAAAACCACCCAGAAACACGCCGTAGAGCAGCGCGTGGATCATCCGCAGATTCGATAGCCCGGTCGCCATCCCGATGAACACCGCCAGCTTGACGTCGCCGAAGCCGAACGCCTCGGCGCCGAAGACGGCCTGCCCCCCGAAATAAAGTAGGAAGAAGATGCCGCCCGCAATCAACGCGGCGACGGGCGCGGTGCGCCAATCGGGCCAGGGCCAGGTGAGATACGGCGTCCAGGGCGTGACGAAGGCGAGCGCAAAGGCGATCACCCAGCTGGGGAACATGACAAGGTCCAGGATGTATCGGGTCTTGAGGTCGAATGCGAGCACCTGCACCAGGATCGCGGCATAGACCGAGTCGATGAACAGCAACGGCTGGATGCCAAGCTGGAGCGCGAAGAGAAAGAAGAGTCCGGCGCCGAGCGCTGGCATCAACAGCATCTCCGTCCGCGACGGCAGGAACTCGATCTCCTCGAACCGCGCCAGCCGGCGGGAGAGGTAGTTCAAGCCGGCGCCGACAATCCCTCCGGCGACCGCCCAGGCGACCGCAAACAGCACGTGGCTCACGCGCTCAACCGCTCCACGACGGCCCGCTCCAGCGCCGCTCGCATGGCCGCCTCGGGCGCCGGCTGCCCAGTCCAGATCTCGAAGGCGGCGAGGGCCTGAAACAGCAGCATGGTCAACCCGTTGATCGCCCGCGCACCTCGGTCCCGGGCGCCGCTGACCAGGGGCGTAAGCGCGGGCTGGTAGATCAGGTCGAACACGAATTGGGCCGGCGTGATCCAGTCCACCGGAAAGAGGACGGTTTCGCCGTCGCTGCCAACCGGCGTGGCGTTCACGATCAGGTCGACCTTGCGAACCACCAGCGAGAGCGCCCCCAGCGGGGTCGGCCCGCCAGCCGTGACCTCCAGGTCGCGGCAAACCGCCCGGGCCTCGTCGAGGTCGGCACTGCACACCCAGATCCTCGCCGTCGCGGCCCCCCGCAGCGCGTCGACCGATGCTCGGGCGGCGCCGCCGGCCCCCAGCACCAGGGCCGCGTGGCCCTTGGGCTGAAATCCGGCCTCGTCCAGGGCCTGGAGGAAAGCCGAGCGGTCGGTGTTCCACCCGATCAAGGCGCCGGCCCGGTGGCTGATCGTATTCACCGCCTTGACTACCTGGGCCTCCGGACCAAGGCCATCGAGCAAGCGGGAGACGGCTACCGTATGGGGCCGGGTGACGGCAGCCCCGAGTACCCGCGTGTCCGCTCGGATCTGGGCGATGGCATCGGCCAGCCCGTCCGGCGTAACGGTCCGCGCCTCGCTCCTCGCGTCAATCCCGGCGGCGCGGAAGCCGGCGTCGTAGAGCGCGGCGGCCAGCTGGGAGTCCTCGGCCTCGCCGACCAACAGCAGTCGGTTACTGAAGCCCGTACTGCTGGAGGAGGCGGGCGAACTCGTCGCTGGTTTTGGCGTAGTGGTTGTGGCCCTGCGGGTCGGAGAGGTAGTAGAAGTACCCGGTTTGGGCGGGCTGGAGGGCGGCATCGATCGCTTTGATGCCAGGGTTCGCGATCGGTCCTGGTGGGAGTCCTGTATGTAAATAGGTGTTGTATGGCGACTGAATCATGCGGTCCTGGGTTGTCACGGAGGACTGCCAAACGCCTTTGGCATAGAGCACGGTGGCGTCGACCTGGAGCGGCCAGCCCGCTGACAGCCGGTTGTAGATCACGCTGGCCACCAGCGGCCGGTCCTCGTCGAAGCGGGCCTCCCGCTCGATCATCGACGCGATCGTCACGATCTGGAGCGCGTTGAGCTTGCGCTGGGCCGCCTCTCCCTTCCGGGTGTCATTCCAGTGCGTGTTGAAGGCATCGAGCTGCAGCGTGATCAACTGCTTGGCCGTCCCGTTACGCGGAATCAGGTAGGTATCCGGGAACAGGAACCCCTCGAGCGATGCCCCCGGCGGGAGATCCTTGAGAAAGTCGTAATTGAACTGACCCGCGACCGCCTGAGCCATATAGTCGCTGCCCTTGATGACGCCGCCCTGGTCCACCAGGGCCGCGGTCTTCTTGATCGTGTATCCCTCCGGGACGGTGACAAAGATCTCGTCGGGCATCGCGGTTTGCAGGGCGACAAGGATCTGAACCATGTTGAGATTCCGGCTGAGCTGATACGCGCCGGCCTGGACGTTGCGGTCCAGATGCTTGTAGCGCGCATAGAGGTCGAAAACCGTCACCGAGTCGATCAACCCGACGCGGTGCAGGGTGTCGGCGACTTCGTGGAAGGTCGCGCCCGGAGGGACGACGAACCGAACCTTCGCGTTGGCCGGGTTGGCCGGCTGATGAAGCTCGTGATCAACCCAGTTGTAGACGAGCACGCCCGGGATCCCCAGCGCGGCAGGGAGCAGGAAAAGGACGGCGACGAACCACTGAACGCAGCCCAGGGCACGGCTGCGCCGGCGCGGCGCCGGCTCATTCAACGGGCTGGCTAGAGTCAGTTAGCCCTCCACGCCGCCGTCTTCATCCCCCTCGTCGTCCTCTTCGAACTCCTCGAGCTGCTCGACGACCCGGTCGTGCTCCTCATCGTCCAGGCTCACCAGCGACTCGCCTTCTCGGCGCAGGATAAGCACCCGGTCCTCGTCGGCCTCGGCCTGCAGGACGTAGTAGGTTTCGCCTTCGATTTCCACGACGTCGTGGACGACGTAAGTCTCCTCTTCGCCGGTCTTCTCGTTGACCAGCTCGATGGTTTGGATCTCGCCATTCGCCTCTGGAATCTCTGGCATTCAGCCTCCTGGCCCCCGCCCGCGCTGGTAGTCGAGGTATCCCTGCAACAATAGCGTGGCAGCCATCCGATCGACCTCTTGCCGCCGCTTGCTCCGCCGTTTTCCCTGCTCGATCAGGTACCGCTCGGCGGCAACGGTCGTCAGCCGTTCGTCCCAGTATGCCACCGGGCGCCCGGTCGCCCGTTCAACCTTCGAGCCGAACGCCTGAGCCTGGAGCGCGGCCGATTCCAGGCGACCGTCCATCGTTCGGGGCAGCCCTACGACGATCTGGCCGACGTCGTGGGCTTCGACTAGCTCCTTGAGGCTCTCGAGATCCTCGGCCTCGGAACGGCGCGAGAGCACGCTCAGCGGCTGCGCGATCGTTCCGGACGGGTCACTTAGAGCGAGTCCGAGCCGAACCGTGCCCGGATCGATCGCCAGGACCCTCACGAGGTCGAGGTGCTCGATACCTCCTGGATCTTGAGGGTGATCCGCGAGCTGAAGAGAGGGAGCCACGGGAGGCCAAACGGTGACTGAACGACCCGCGCGTCGACCACGCTCGGGAGTGACTGCAGGAACGCGTGCGCCTTCGACGGGCTCATCGCCTTCAGATGCGAACGGATGGCGTTGTCCAGGAAGACCGGCGCGTAGAACCCTGAGGCGTGGCCATTCAGGGTGATGTGACCGTCAGCGGTCGGATCGATGGCGTCGTAGCCGAGCGCGATGTTTTCGCTCCTCAGCTGGGAGCCCTGCGGCACTTTCCGCTGCAATGCGGCCTTCAGCATCGCCTTGACCGTCTTGTCGTCGAATGCGACCCCATCACCTGAGACCTTGATGGTCACGGTAAAGCCCGACACTTCCTCGCCGACTTTGTGGTCGGCTGTGGCCACGGCCTGCACGCCACTGCCAACCAGCACCAGCTTCTTGCCCTGAGCCTTGCTGTTCAGCTGGTCGGTGACCTGCGGCACGGCATCCTTGGCGTAGGCATCGCGGGGGCTATCGAGGTCGGATTGTTGAATGATGGTTGCCGTCCGAGCATCGGCCCCGCCCGTTATTGGGCTAGGGTTTTCGACGCTAGCCAAGACGCCGAGGACGCCGCCGTTAATGTTGTGAATAGTATTGGCGTCTGTGTTGCCGATGGCACCAGCTTGCGTTGCCGTAACCGCGACTGACCCAGATGTCTTCACGGTCACGTCTTTCTGGGTGATGTAGTGTTTCCCGGTATCCGTACTGACGTCGGTCCCACCCGGGACCGTAAATGAGCAGTTATCGGATCCACAGTTCGAATGAAAGGTAACTTGGCCTGTTGCTTTCACGGCGTCTATCGGCTTCTGCCCGGTCGGCGTTCCCGGCAAGGTCTGTGATTGCTCGGCGTGCAGCGCGTCCGTGGCGAAGTGGTCTGGCGAGCCGGCCGCGGTGCCCGGCGCGCCGAGCAGCGTGATGTCGTCCTTGAGTGCCGTTCCGGCGACGGTAAGGGTTGCCGTGGCGGTCGGAAGGTACAACATGCCAAAGAGCAGTCCGATGACGACCAGCACCCCAGCACCGATCAGGTACGGCCGATAGCTCCGCAGCGGCGGGCCCGGCGAGGCGCGTCGCGGCAGAGGTGGCGCCGTGGCTGTGGGCGGCGCCGAAACCACCGAGGTCTGCCGCGGCCGGTCCAGGGTTGCCACGCCAGGCGGGCCGCCGTCAAGCTGGGCGCGCGTCTGGTCCGCGGACTGGATCGCTGATGGAGGTGCGGCGGCCGTCGCTGGCGATTCATCGAGGAGAGATGGCTGGTGCACCTCGCCCCCACCGTGATAGGCCGACAGGCTGGGGAAGGCCGTGAAGCCCGCCTCGAGGGACATCGCCTGGAGTCGAGGGTCGCCGCTCACCAGGTTGACCCGCTTGCCGTAGCTGTCGGCGTAGCGCTTGAGCAGCCGGAAGCTCATCGCGCTCTGTAAAGACCGGGCACGATCTGGGACCACGAAGGTGACCTCATCCTCGAGATTGAGATCACGAAGGCGATCGACCAGGTCGGTGATCTCCTCGTCAGCTTCGACGTACAGCAGTTTGGCCAGAGTCTTCACAGTTTTAGCACGTCGGCGCCTTTCATACCGGAAACGCCACCGATAGTCGAGTTGTTACGGTGTCAGGTTTTCTGATCAGGGTCGCGGATTTCCCGCGTTGTCAGGGCCGCGGGATTTCCCGCGCGTTAGACCTTCATCGCCTTGAGGACCTTTCGCATCAGCCCGTAGAGGGGTGCCTGGTCCTCGGACTGCTGCTGGATCGCGTGGAAGGCCAGCCCCATCGGAGTGATGTCCTGCTGATCGAGCAGGAGCCCCGTGGAATCGTAAATCCCGCGGATGTCGACCGGGCGCAGGGCGGTCACCGTGGGTGTCCGGGCAAACGGCAGCTTCTCGCCCCAGGGGAAGCTTTTCAGCTGGTCTTTGACCTCCGGCAGGGCGCTGCCGCCGCCGGCGAGATAAATGGCGGTGGGCAGCCGGTCCCCCTTTGACATCTCCTGCAGAGTGATCGCCACCCCCTGGACCAGCACTTCCGCGTCGCGCGCCAGAACGGCATGGACCTTCTCGGCATGGTCCGGCGGAAGCTCACCGCGGGAGTGACGGAGCTTGACGGCTTCCGCGTCGGCAAAGGAGATGGCGAACTGGGAGGCCAGCTTCTTGCTGAAGACGCGGCCGCCGATGGGGAACATCCGGGTGCCCTCGACGCCGCCGTTGCGAATCAGCGCGATGTCGGTGGTACCGCCGCCGATGTCGATGAAGATGCCCCCAAAGTCGTAGACCTCGTCGGTCGCGGCGCAGCGCGCCATGGCATACGGCTCCGCCACCGTGGCGACGAGCTCGAGGTCGAGCTCGGAGGCGATCGTCTGGAGGGCGCCGACGTGCGTCAACGGCGCAAACGTGTTGAAGACGGTGATCACCATCGTGCGACCCTGGAAGCCCAGAGGGTCGACCACTGTGTATCCGTCGATTCGCACGCTGGTGATCGCGGAATTGATCAGCTTGACATTCACGTCGGGGACGCCCAGCTCCAGGCTCATCGCATGCTGGGCTTCGCGCAGAGCCCGCTTTTGCACCAGTTGCAAGCTCTGAAGCAGCTCCACCTCGTTGATCTTCAGCGTGGGGTCGGCTCGCGGCACGGTCATCGAGGTACTGAACCCTTTGACCTGCTCGCCGGCGATTCCAATCACCGCCTGACCGGGGATGGTGTCGCACATGTCTTCGGCCTGCGACATGGCCCGGTCGCAGCTGTCGATGATGCCCTGGATATTCGACGGCACGCCGCCTTGCATGTCGGCAAATTCCTGGCGTTGCCGGGACGCACCCAAGACGACGCCGTTGCGACCCTCGCGTTTGACGACGAGCGCCTTGATGTATTCGGTGCCGATGTCGAGCGCCGTGTAGTAGTTCTCGTAGTCGGCCCCGCGCCGCAGGCGCTTGATGCGGTCCTTGATCTTGATCATGGATGCTCTGCCAGATGCTGCCGCACGTAGTCCTGCACCGACTTGAACGCCGCGCCCACCCGATCGGGATCGATCCCGCCACCCTGCCCTACCGGGCCGCGGCCGCCGCCCTTGCCGCCCGCGACCTGGCGGAAGGCCTGGACCAGGTCGTTCGCGGCCAGCCGCTCGGCCAGCGGGCTGGCAACCTTGACGGCGAAATTCCGGCCGCCGACCACGATCGCGACGCCGTTGCCATTCGCCCGGCTCAGCGCGTGATCGGCAAACACCAGCAGGTCTTTTTCGCCGGCATCAACCCGCTGGAGCAGTAGCCGGACCCCATCGATGTCTGCCTCTTCGAGCTGGGCACCGGCGCCCGCGGCGAGCCGTTGGCGGAGGTTGGACGCTTCCTTCTCGAGGCGTTTGATCTCGGCCTGCAGTGCGGCCACCCTGGCCGGCAACTCGGCCGGGGCCGACCGGAGCTCTTCGCCGAGCTCGGCCAGCACATGCTCGTACTGGCGAACCTGACGCTCCGCGGCGGCGCCCGCCCGCATCTCGATCCGTCGCACGCCGGCACCGATGCTTCGGTCGCCCGAGATCAGGGCGAACCCGATCTCGCCGGATCGCTCGACGTGAGTGCCGCCGCACAGTTCGCGGGCCCAGTCACCGAAGGACACGACCCGCACCAGCTCACCGTATTTTTCGTCGAACAGCGCGACGGCGCCGGTGGCGATCGCCTGGTCGAGGGGAAGCTCCTCCACGCGGCGAACCAGGTTGGCGCGAATTTTTTCGTTCAGCAGGCTCGAGACCCGATCGATTTCCTCCTTCGTCAACGCCCGCGGGAACCGGAAATCGAAGGTGGCGTAGTCCGGCTGAACCGACGATCCCGCCTGGCTCGCCTGCTCCCCCAGTACGTCCCGGAGGGCCCGATGGAGGAGGTGGGTCGCCGAATGATGCCGCGCGATCGCCTCCCGGAGGGGCCGGTCCACTGCCGCATGGACGCGCGTACCGGGCTTGAGCTCCCCGGGAGAGATCGCGACCCGATGGCGGATCGCCTCACCCTGGGGCTGCACATCGATGACGCGTGCTTCTCGACCATCCCAGCTCAGCCAGCCCGTGTCCGCCGCCTGGCCGCCGCGCTCCGCATAGAAGGGAGTCTCCTCCAGGAAGACATCCGCCAGGGCCGCCTCGCCGGCCGCCGGAAAGACGTCAGTAACCGTCGAATCCGTCTCGAGACGGTCGTATCCGACGAAGCGGGTTGCCCTACCCGCAAGCGGTGCCGTGAATCCCCCGGTTGCGACGCGGCTCCGTTCGCGCTGCGCCTGCATCAAGGCTTCGACCGCAGCCAGGTCGACGGTGACGCCGTGCTCGGCGGCCAACTCGGCGGTCAGTTCCACCGGGAAGCCCAGCGTGTCATGCAGGTAGAACACATCTTGAGGGCGAAGGGTTCCGCGCTCGAGCAGGCCCTCGAGGCGCTCTATCCCCTGCCGCAGCGCGATCCCGAACCGATCCTCCTCCGACCGAATGACCTCCTGGATCTGCTGTGCCTCCTTGCGCACTTCCGGGTAGACCTCACCTAACACGCGAGCGACGATCGGGACGCCCGAGGAGAGATGCGCCGTCGCGCCAAGTCGCCGGGCGTGCACCATGGCGCGCCGGATCAGGCGTCGCAGGACGTAGCCGCGGCCGTCATTCGCGGGCGTGACACCGTCGGCCAGGAGCATGCTGCTACCGCGGGCGTGGTCGGCGAGCACCTTCAGCGGGACATCGGTTTCCGGATTTGCTCCGTATGCCTTGCCCGTCTGCTCCGCCCATTGGCAAATCAACGGCTGGAAGAGGTCCGTCTCGAAAACGCCCGACGGCGCCTTCGAGGCACCGGGCCCATGGCTGGTTGGGTAGCCGTTGACGACCGCCGTGATTCGCTCCAGACCCATGCCCGTGTCGATTCCCTTGTGCTCAAGGTCGGTGCGGTTTCCGGACTGATCGCGATTCCATTGCATGAAGACGAGGTTCCAGATCTCGAGAAAACGGTCACAGTGCTCGCAGTTGGGACCGCAATCCGGACGGCCGCAGCTGTACTCCTCGCCCCAGTCGTAGTGGATCTCAGAGTCCGGCCCGCACGGGCCAGTCGGTCCAGCAGCCCAGAAGTTGTATTCGTCACCGAACCGTCTGATCCGTTCCGGCGGAATCCCCGTTTTCGTCCAGATCTCGAAGCTATCGTCGTCGTCGTTGTGGATGCCGGCCCACAGACGACCCTCGTCGAGCCGCAACTCCTTCGTGAGGAATTCATAGGCGTACGGGATCGCTTTCTCCTTGAAGTATTCGCCGAAGGAGAAGTTCCCGAGCATCTCAAAGAAGGTCAGGTGATGGCCATCGGTGCCTACCAAATCGATGTCCACCGCCCGAAACACTTTCTGGCAGGTGGTGGCGCGCGGATACGGCGGTTTGGCCTGACCGAGGAAGTAGGGCTTGAACTGCACCATCCCGGCGCTGGTGAACAGCAGCGTCGGATCGCCGAACGGGATCAGTGAGGAGCTTGGTAACACCTTGTGGTCCCGCTCTTTGAAGAAGTTGAGGAAACGCTGGCGGATTTCCGCGCTCGTCATGGCTGGCCTGCGCGCACAGTGAATTGTACTGGGAACTCAACGAAACCATCGAAGCCGAACCGACGTTGGCCATGCCGTATGGGTAGGGAGGAAGTTTGCACATGCGGGTGAAAATGATTCTTCCTGCCTTGACCGAGGCCACGAGTCCGTTCTTTCGCCCGATCAAGTACTCGCTCTTTCCGCCGCTGGACCTCGCGACTCTGGCTGGGTTCCTCTCTGAAGATGATGAGGTGTCGATCTGGGACGAGCACGTCGAGAAGGTTCCCACTGATGACGAGCCCGACCTGGTCGTGATTCAGGCGTACATCACGTCGGCCAGGCGGTCATACGAAATCGCCGATCGATATCGTGCCCGGGGTGTCTATGTTGCGCTGGGCGGACTGCACCCAACCTCCCTCCCTGACGAGGCGCAGGTCCATGCCGACAGCGTGTTCCTCGGCCCCGGCGAGGATACGTGGCCGGCGTTCCTCAAGGACTTTCGTGCCGGGCATCCCGCGAACCGCTATGCCTCCCAGCATCGGACGCTGCTCGGTGTTCCACCGATTCGGCGCGATCTCATCAAGCAACACAAGTACCTGGTACCAAACTCCATCGTCGTGTCTCGCGGCTGTCCTCATGTCTGCGACTTTTGCTACAAGGTCGCCTTCTTCAAGGGCGGTAAGGAATTCTATGTCCAGCCGGTTGACTCGGCGCTTGCGGAGATCAGCCGACTGCCAGGTCGTCATCTGTACTTCCTCGATGACCATCTCTTCGGTAGCCCGCCCTTCGCCGCCGCCCTATTCGACGGGATGCGCGGGATGGGGCGGCTCTGGCAGGCCGCCGGGACGGTGAAGGCCGTCCTTGAGCAGCCCAGACTCCTCGAGAAAGCCGTAAACGCAGGGCTCCGCAGCCTTTCATTGGCTTTGTAACCGTCAATTCCGCCAACCTCTCCGAGCAGCGAAAATTCCAGAACATCGGGCGCGACTACTGCGCTGCAATTCGCCGGTTGCACGAGATGGGAGTCATGATCAATGGAAGCTTCGTTTTCGGGATGGACCACGATGGTCCGGACGTCTTCGACCGCACCGTCGAGTGGGCGGTCGAACAGGGAATCGAAACCGCTACGTTCCACATCCTGACCCCTTACCCGGACACGGGGCTATATAAGCGGATGGAAAGCGAGAACCGAATCGCGCATCGACAATGGGATCTGTACGACACGCGACATGTCGTCTTTCGCCCAGCTCGGCTTCGACCAGCCGAACTTGAGGCTGGATACTGGCGCGCCTACCGTGACTTCTACCGCTGGACCTCGATCTGGCGAGGAGCATCCACAAAGAGTTTCGCTCGGGACCGGCTCCGGCGCATCGCGTATGCCGCCGGCTGGAAAAAGTTCGAGCCGGTCTGGAATGTCATCATTCGCGGTGGGCAAGTGTTGCACGCACTGCCGTTTCTGGAGTTGATCCTCGAAGGCTTCGGCCGTCATCCAACTTCAACCGGAGCCGGCCAGCTGGCGGGCCTATCCTCACGCCGCTCGTTCTGACCGTGGCGCTCCGGCGAACGGTTCTAACGAGCCACCAACACCATCCAGTCGCAAAGCAGCTCGCCAGAGCAAGAGGGCGCCCCCGCCGGCCAGCACAAGGAGCGTGCTCAACGCTGGCCACATCGACTGCCAGGCCGGGTCGATCGAGCCGCGCCGGAGGAGCACGACCTGTCGCACCAGGGGAGCAAACCGCAGGTTGAAGTCCATCACCGTGGCCGCTGCCTGGTCGACCACTCGCGAGCAGAGGCAGCTCGAACCAGCGGCATCGTGCAGGTGGAACATCGAGACAACCAGCGGTGCCGTGCTGGGCCAGACGATCGTGTCGAAGGGAACTACCTGTCCCAAGAGCTCGATCGCTACCCCCGTGCCGCCGAGGACGATGCCGGCGATGCGCCATCGGACGCCGCGGGGGCACGCGACGAGAACGAGCATCAGCAATGGCAGCACCGGCACCAGGAAACGCGGTCCCCATTCCCGGCCATCCCAGTACGACCACTGGGCATAGACGACAAGCCGCAGACCAAACAAGAACAGAATCAGGACTGCTTCCGGACGCCACCTCCGCCAGAAGGCCGGGAAGGCAGCGGCCGCCAGCGCTAGCAGCGGAACGTATACGAAGAGGCCGACCCCCGGACTGAAGAGCAAGCCGTACAGGCCGGTCGGCAGTGGCGTCGTAAAGGCGCCGCCAAACTGCGCTCGCGGGCCGAGGTTAAACGGATCACCGTAACGGATCCAGTCGTACCAGAGGTCCACCGCGAGCCCCATCACAATCGGCGCCGCATACAACGTGAGTGATGCCACTCGACTCCAGAGCATCGAGGTCCGACGCCACACGTGAACCAGCGCGTAGAGAGAGATGGGGACCACCACCAGGAGTGCCGAGTCCCAACGCGCAAGCAACGATAGACTGACAGCCGAACCGGCAAGCAGAAGCCAGAGGCCTTGCCTGGTGCGTCCATATTTCCGCAGCCAGAACAGCGCACCGGTCAGGGTCGCGGCAACCAGCGGTTCGGTGAAAATCGCCGTGCTGTAGTACCAGGCCAGGCTTCCGAACGCATAGGCGAGCGAGATGGCCAGGCTGCGCCGGTACGAGGCGCCCAGGTCGCGCGCCAAAGCGTAAAGCGTCACCGCCGTCAAGGCTGTAACAGCTGGCTCATACAGGACAATGAACCGATTGCCGTCGTGCTGGAGCAACTGGCCGAGCCAGTAGATCGGAACCAGGAGTAGCGAGACCGCGAGTCCGAAATACGTGTACGGCTCGTTCATGTGCCAGACGGGATCGACCACGCGAAAGGAATGGCGGAGCACGAGGCTGTCCGTGACCCGGTACATCATCTGGCCGTCGTACCCGAAGTTGGTGCGGAGTGCCAAAAGATAGACGCAGAGAGCCAGCAGGAAGATGCCGAGCCCAAGGTATGCCAACAGGGTTCTTGGTTGGTGGGCGGCTGAGCCAGGGCTCGCGACGGAGTCCATATCGAGGTCAACTCGCGACCGGGGCGAATGTTGCGGCCTGAAAACTCGGCAAATCGAGCAATGTTTCGGCTCGCCGGCCCTTTATAGCTTGAGGCCGTCTGGCATGTACCGGCAGCAGTCGATCGCCTACATTTTGCCCGCCTGGAATGAGTCCGACAAGATCGGGCGGGCGGTCGAACGCATGCCCCGAAGCCTGGTCGACGAAGTCATCGTCGTCGACGACGGCTCATCGGACAATACGGCGTCCGAAGCGCTCAGCGCGGGCGCCCGCGTCCTTCGGCACGAGCAGAACCAGGGCGTTGGCGCCGCCATCCGAACCGGCATCGCCTGGACCGTGCGCAATCGCATCGCGCTGACCGGCATCATCGCCGGCGACAACCAGGACGATCCCGGGAAATCATTCGCCTGGTCCAGGCCATCGTCGACGATGGCTGCGATTTCGTTCAGGGTTCCCGTGATTGTGATGGGCGGTCGTACTATCCCCGAACCGGCGGGGCTCTACCAAAATGCGGCCTGGCGGGACTGGTGGCGAATTACCCGACCGATGGTGCTGCTGACGTTCGTCCTCCGGCACTAAGCTTGCGCCAGCTGTGACGACGGACCGGTCCGGTGGCTAGCTGACCGGCAGTTCGCGCTTCAGCCGCTCGACCGCGGCGCGTTGCAGTCGCGAGACGTGCATCTGTGAAATGCCGAGACGCCTGGCAACCTCCGCCTGCGGAAGCTCGTCGACGAATCGCAGGTACATGATCCGCCGCTCCCGCGGCGTGAGGTGCCGCATCGCCTGGTCGAGCAAGTCCTGCAGCTCTACCTTGTCGAGGTTCTGGTCCTCCAGCCCGAGCCGCTCGGTCAGCTGCAGACCGTCATCGTCTCGCGGTGCCGGGCCGGTCGACTCGAACGGAATGGTGCGCTGGGCTGGGCTTGCCTCCATCGCCGCCAGCACCTCTTCTGGGGCAAGGTCCAGTTCCTTTGCGATTTCGTTGACTGACGGTGTTCGCCCCAGCCGAGCCTGCAAGCGCTGCTGCGCCAGGTCGGCGCGCTGCATGGTCTCCTGCAGCCGGCGCGGCACCTTGACGGCCCAGCTCTTGTCGCGAAAGTAGCGCTTGATCTCGCCCACGATGGTCGGGGTGGCAAAGGTGGAAAACTCCAGGCCCCGCTGAGGCTCGAACCGTTCGATGGCCTGGAGCAGGCCGATATAACCGACCTGGACGATGTCCTCGAGCGGCTCGCCCCTGTTGCTGAATTTCTTGGCTAAGAAGACCACCAGGTTGTTGAACAGCTCGACCAGCTCCTGGCGGACCTGCGGGTCTTTCGTCTTTTGATACTTGAGGAAGAGGCGGCGAACGTGCTCGCGATTCGGTCGGACGGTGGACGACGAAGACGCCGGCCGATCTACTCGATCAGGTATTTGACCATCCTCATCCGCATGCTGCCCGTGTGATTGTCGACCTGGTAACGCAGTTCATCGACGAACAGCCGGATCATGTTCAGACCAATCGTTTCATAATCGAGCTCGGTCTCGCGGCGGGTGCGACGCACGACCTGCTGCTCCACCGCCCGGGGTGGGACGCTCCGTACCTCTACTTCAATCCGTCGCGGCTGGCTCTTGAAAATCAATTTCAGCTGTCCATTGCCGCTCCCCCACTGCTGGGCGGCCGCGGCAATGGCGCTCTCGCAAGCCTGGGTGATCGCGATGTTGAGGTCGTCGATCTCCTGAAGCGAGAACCCCACAACCAGCCCGAGTGATGCCGCGGCGCGTTTGGCAACCACGATGTAGTCGGTCACGGCCGGCAGTTTGAGCTCGGTTACGTATGCGGTGCCGCTCGTCGTCTCATGGCCGGAACTGGTCGGTTGATGGCGAAGTCGACTCTCCCTCATGATTCCTCCCGCTGTGTCCCCGTCTGCGGTCCGCGGCGACGGCCCAGTCCGCCCAGCGCATTACGCACGCGGTCGCCCCAGCTTGTGATGGCGGCTATGGTGGCGTTCATCGCCCGGTCGGCAGCCGTGAACTTGTCGTTGACTCCCGTCACCATCTCATCGACCTGCTGCAGGCTGTGCCGCAGCTCGGGCAGCGCCAGTCGAGCTTCGTCGAGCGTCAATGTCAGGATGGCTTCGATGGTCCGAAGGCTGCGGGTCATGTTGAGCAAGATGAAGGAGGCAAAGAGACTGAGAACCAGGAAACCGATCCCGACCAAGAGCACGCCGACTTGCCAAACCAATTACGCGATCCTCCCGACGTTCGTCGTCACGGGATGTTTCCCATGTTCTACCGCGTTTCCGACCACCTCAAACGCGGTTACGCCGGCTGCTCCCGGCTGATCCACCGGGTTCCGGCCCACTGCAGGACGGCGAGCACCGCCAGGTCGTTGAGGGGGTGCAGCTCGCCGAGCGTCAAACGGGCGCCGACACCGGCTAACCCGAGGCCCTCACCGACCAGAACGGCCAGCGCGCTCAGCGCCAGGCGAACCAGGTAATGCGGCGCCCTGGGGGCCACGACATAGGCCAGCTGCGTGCCCAGCAGGATGAGGAGCGTGGCCAGCACGAAGACCGGCGGAACGGGCACAGGCAACGCCGCGAGTGTAGCGGATCGTCACCGGCCCGGAAAACGAAGAGAGGCTCGGCCGTCTGGGCCGGACCTCTCCTGGAGTCGATCTGTTTAGTGACCCTTGTGACCGTTCGTCGTGCTGGCGCTGTGCGCATGCGGGTTCGTATTGGTCGTCGTGCCGGGCTGCAGCGGCTGCCACTTCCACGCCTGGCTGTTCTGCGCGGCCGGCGTGTTGCACGAGTTGCCGGGCCGGATGCAGGTCGGCTGCGGGTTCGTCGGGTCGATGGTCAGGCCGGCGAGATTGACCTGCAGCGCGCCCCAGGTCATGATGTTGCTCACCGATACGCTGGTGACGGTCTTGCCGGGCAGCGTGATGGACAGCATGTCGATGACGGCGGTTCCGCCACCCATGGCCGGCTGGGCGCTACCGGTCCACACGTTCGCCGCGGTGGGGTCGGAGAGCGTGTTGACGGTGAAGCCGGCGCCGGTCCGCCACTCGCGGACGTTGCCGCCGACCGTCAGGTCAGTGCTCTGGGTCGTGCCGTCGCTGAAGGTGAACGTGACGGTGCCGACGACGGACCCCAGGTACCACCAGTAGGTGTTCATGGTGTTCAGCAGCAGGTACGCGCTGGTCGCGTTCGTCCAGGAGCCGGTGAAGGTCACGCTCTGGCTCTTCCCGAGCTCGGCAAAGTTCCCGCTACTCAGGTCAAAGCTATGGCCGCCCAGGGTGGTGATGCCCGTGGGGGCGGAAACGTAGAGGTTGCTGAGCGGAACGGTCGCCTGGGCGCCGAGGGCAACCGGCGCGTCTTGCGCATAGCCCAGGACGCTCGATGCAGCGATCAAACCAGTCGCGAGAATGAGACCTTTGGCGGGCTTCGTGAAGGTGGCGGCGTTCATGTCGCCTACTGTATGTTGCGTACCTTACGCGCCTAATGGCGCTTGTCTTGCGAGGGGTAACGGGGCGGCAAAACAGTGGTGACGGTCTCCGCGCGAACTTTGCCAAAGCTGTTTCAGACCCGCGGTTGCGGACCTGGCCGTCGCACCAGTTCCAGGCCAAGGTCGCGCAGTTGTTTCGGATCAGCCGGCGCCGGCGCATCCGTCATTAGCTCTTCGGCCTGCTGGTTCTTGGGGAAGGCGATCACCTCGCGAATCGTCTCCTCGCCCGCGGCCAGCATCACGACCCGGTCGAGACCGTACGCGAAGCCCCCGTGCGGCGGCGCACCGAAGCGAAAGGCATTGAGCAGGAATCCGAATTTGCGTTCGGCATCCTCTTTCGAAATGCCGAGGCCGCTGAAGACCCGCTGCTGCATCTCAGGATCGTGGATCCTGATGCTGCCCGAGCCCAGCTCGGTTCCATTGAGGACCAGGTCGTAGGCGCGCGCTCGAACCCGCAGCGGCTCGCTCTCCAGCAGCGGCAGGTCCTCGGGTCGCGGTGAGGTGAACGGGTGGTGCGCGGCCGTAATCTCACCGGTCTCTTTGCTGCGTTCGAACAATGGAAACTCGGTGACCCAGACGAATTCGAAGACCGCCTCCTTGATCAGGCCGAGCGTACGCGCGGCTGACTTGCGGACGGACCCCAGGGCCGCCGCCGCCACGTCGGCGCGGTCCGCGACGGCGACCACCACCTCGTCCGGCTGCGCACCGGTCGCCTCCTGCAGGCCGGCCAGTTCGCGATCCCTGAAGAACTTGGTGATCGGCGAGCGCCACCCCTCCGCCTCGCGGTGCCAGAAGGCCAGCCCTTTCGCGCCCTCGGCGCGGGCGACCTCAGTGAGCGCGTCGATCTCCCTGGCGACGAGGTTACGCGGGATTCGAATGCCGCGGACGACGCCGCCGCCGTCGAGCGCCTGGCGGAAGATCTTGAATCCGGTCGCCGCAAAGATGGGACTGAGCTCCTGGATCTCGAGGCCGTAGCGCAGGTCTGGCTTGTCCACCCCATACCGCTGCAGCGCCTCGGCGTGGGTGATGCGGCGGATCGGAGTGGGCACGACAACATCCAGTACCCGCTTCCATACGTGCGCGAAGGAGCGCTCGATCACGTCCAGGACATCGTCCTCACTGACAAACGACATCTCCAGATCCAGCTGGGTAAACTCGGGCTGGCGATCAGCGCGTTGATCCTCGTCGCGATAACAGCGCACGATCTGGAAATAACGGTCCATCCCTGCGACCATCAGCAACTGCTTGTAGAGCTGGGGTGACTGGGCGAGCGCGTAGACGTAACCGGGTTTGAGACGGCTTGGCACCAGGTAGTCGCGCGCTCCCTCCGGAGTGCTGCGGATGAGGACCGGGGTTTCGATCTCGACAAAGCCCTCGCCGTCGAGAAAATCCCGGGTCGCTTTCGCCATCCGGTGGCGCAACTGCAGATTCCTCGCCATCCGCGAACGACGGAGGTCGAGGTAGCGGTAACGGAGCCGGAGCTGCTCGTCGACGAAACCGTCCTCGTTCACCGCAAAGGGCGGCGGTTGAGCCCGATTGAGGATGTCGACGGCGTGGGCCTCCACCTCCACTGCCCCGGTCGCCAGTTCTTTGTTCTCGGTTCCCGGCGGCCGTCGCTGCACCGGGCCGCGCACGTGGATCACCGACTCCGACCGAAGTTCGCCGCCCGTGGCGTGAGCCTGCGCGTGCATCGGATCGAACTTCACCTGAACGATCCCGCTCCGGTCGCGCAGGTCGATGAAGATCAGGCCGCCGAGGTCGCGCCGCCGATGCACCCAGCCGTAGAGGTCGACGTCGGATCCGACCTGGTTCGTCCCGACCGTGCCACAGGGCGTGCGTCGGGTCAGGCTCACCCCGCGCTCAATGCCTGGGTGACGGTCGGTACCACCTCGCGCTCGGCCACACTCACCTGCGTCTTCAACCGCATGTCGCGCACTACCGCCTCGCCTTTTTGCCGCTCCTCGGGACCGACTAGCACCGCCACCCGGGCGCCCCGCCTGGCGGCCTTGCGGAGCTTGGCGTCGAGCCGGGCGGTGCTGGGGTCGACGACCACGCGCAGACCTCGCTGCCGCAAGGTGGAGGCCAGGTGGAAGATGTAGAGCTCGTCCTGCCTGTCCACGGCAACGGCATAGACGTCGGGCCCAGGCGGAGTCTGTGGCTTTGCCTGTTGGAGGACGATGGCGGTCCGGTCCATGCCCATGGCAAAGCCGGTGCCCGGCGTCGACCGATAGCCCAGCGCCGTCGCCAGGCCATCGTAGCGGCCGCCGCCGCCCAACGAGTTCTGCGCCCCGCCAAGACTCTCGTGCTGGTACTCGAAGACGGTGCGGGTGTAGTAGTCGAGCCCGCGCACCAGCTCAAGGTCCAGGGTAAAGGGGATCTCTTCCGCGGTCAGTCCTTCTTTGACCTGGCGGAAAGCTTCCGCGCAGGGCGCGCACAGGTGATCAGCGATATGCGGCGCGTTGCGCTTCAAAACCTGGTCCTGCGGATCCTTGGAGTCGAACAGGCGCAGCGGGTTCTTCTCGAACCGAGCCCGATTCTCCTCGCTGAGCCCTGCCAGGTGCGGACGGTAGTAGTCACGCAGCAGCTCCCGGTAGGCCGGGCGGCAGACCTCGTCGCCAATGCTGTTCAGGTGGAGGCTGACCCCGCCGATCTCCAGGGCGTTGAACCAGCTCCAGCCGATGATGATAGCTTCGACGTCGAGCAACGGGCTGCTGTCACCCATCAGCTCGATCCCGAACTGGTGCAGCTCCCGAAACCGGCCAGCCTGCGGCCGGTCATAGCGGAAATAGGGACCCATGTAGTAGAGGCGAACCGGCTGTGGCTCCTGGTCGAGCCCGCCGTCGAAGTATGCGCGCACGATGGGAGCGGTCCCTTCGGGACGCAGCGTCAATGAGCGATTGCCGCGATCCGTAAACGTGTACATCTCCTTGCTCACGATGTCGCTGCCCTCGCCGGCTCCGCGGACAAATAGCTCGGTGGCTTCGAAGATCGGGGTTTCGATTCGTTGGTAGCCATATCGGTTCGCCAGGTCCTTCGCCGCCCGCTCCATCGCCTCCCAGTAGGGCTGCTGGGCGGGCAAGAGATCCTGCGTACCGCGGGCACGCTGCGCGACAGGGGCCATGGTGTCGAAAGCTTATCGAATGACCCTCGAGATGGACCCGAAATAATGGTTAGCTTGCGAGCTGCGCGTCGCCGCTGCCGGGTTCGCTGCGGACCACCCGGTTGCGGCCGGTTCGTTTCGCCACGTAGAGCGCCTGGTCAGCGGCCTGCACCAGTGCTTCCCGAGTCTCACCGTCGCGCGGGAAGACGGCGATACCCAGGCTGAGGGACAGGTTGGAAACGACTTTGCCGTCGAGCATCACGGCCTGATTGGCCACCGTCCGCCGGATGCGGTCCGCGACCGAGAGGGCCGCCCGACCGTCCGCGCCCCGCAGCACGAGGACGAACTCGTCGCCACCGTAGCGGGCCACCAGATCTTTCGGCCGCATCGCCGGGACGAGGATCTTCTTTGTGAGGTGGCGCAACACCGCATCGCCGGCCGGGTGACCAACGGTGTCGTTGATTTCCTTGAAATGGTCCAGGTCGCAGATGATCAGCGCGAGCGACTCCCGGGTCTTCCTGGCACGCTGGAGTTCGCGCTCCAGGTACGCCTCGAGCTCGCGATGGTTGGCGACCCCCGTCACGGAGTCCGTGGTGGCCAGCTGCTTGGTCTGCTCGTAGGCAGCCGCGTTCTCGATGGCGATCACGGCCTGGTTTGCCAGCGTCTGCAGCACCCGGATCTCACTCCGCTCCAGCATCCGCGGTGCCCGCATGTGGATGACCAGCACACCAACGATCTCACCCGCGAGGCACATCGGAACGGCGACGGCGCGTTGCAAGCCGACCCGCCGCGCCGCGGCCAGGCGCTCACCGCGCTCGCCAATCAGGTCGAGCTCGAGGACTTGTTCCGGGCGCTCCACTCGCTGCGCGGCCAGGTTCCCGCTCTGGCGGACCCCCGCCAACTCGCGGCGAGTCGTCCCGCCGACGATCACGTCCGAGAATTGCTGGTGCCAGGCGGGCTTGCGCAGGTGCAAGGAGGCGTATGGCACGTCCAGGATTTCCGCCGTCGCGTGGCTGACCGCCCGCAACAGATTGTCGGTACCGACGGTGACGGCCGTCAGTGCCTGTGAGATCTTCTCCAGGGCGATGATGGCCTGGTCCAGGCGATGAGCCTGGAGCTCGGTCTTCTTGCGGAGGTCCGCGTTTTCGATCATCAGCGCCATTTCGGTGGCGATGGTCTGAAGCAGCTCGATGTCCTGCGGCGGCAGGGTATAACCGGCCGCGACGCCCGCCACCAGGTAACCGGCATTCTTCTCGGATCGGACGAGCGGCACGACCAGTGCTTGCTCTACCCCGGCCAGCTCAGCGAAGACTCGCAGGCCTGGCCGTGGGTCGGCGGACAGCTGGGGGGCCGTCTCGACGCCAACCGACGACTCCGCGGCAAAGCCTTCGGCCAGCTTTCCCGGGCTCAGCCGGCCCAGTTGCCCGGCGGCTTTCGGCGCCAGCCCGACCACGGCGCGCACCTCCAGAGCGTTGGCCTCGTTGCGCGCCAGCAAGAGGGCTGTCTCCAGACCCAGCGCTTTCAGGCTTACGCCGAGGATCGCTTCCGCCATGGCGGCCGGCTCGGTTTCCTTGCCAAGACCCTGGCTGGTCTGCGACAGGGCGGCAAGCCGGCTCATCTGCTCGTTCAGCGATCGGGTGCGTTCCTGCAGGTCGCCCGTCATGGTGTTGAAGGCGGTCGCCAGCTCACCGAGCTCGTCCCGGCGCCGGACGTCGAGCCGCTTGGTCAAGTCGCCGCGCGCAACGGCCTGGGTGCCCGCCAGCAGGGCCTCGATCGGCCGGGTGAGGCGGAGGGCGAGCAGGTACCCGACCAGAAGCAGGACCAGGACCACGCCGGCAAACAGGACCGTCATCTGGAGGGCAGACTGAAACCCGGCGTCGATCACACTGCGTCGCGACAGCCCGACCGCGAGAAACCCCTCGACGTGCTGCCGCAGGTAAAAGTTTGTGAACTGGAATTCGTATTGCTGGCCGCCGATCGTCAGGCTTCGGGTCGTCGCCCGACCGGGCGAGGCCAGCGCGAGGTAGGAACGCAAGTGCTCGTCGATCAGGTCGCTATGCAGCCCTGCCATCGTGCTGCCGAGCAAGTGACCGTTGCGATCGATCAGGGTGATCTGCGCCTGTGACTTGCTCTGCATGTCGCTGAGCACGGCCGGGAGCGAGGTCTCGACCAGGACGCCGCCGACCACGCGGTCACCCAACACGACCGGGCCCGCAGCAGCCAGCGCCGATGGAGGTGAGCCGCTATAGCCGATGTACTTGTCGCCCAGGGAGTCGTACTGGCCCAGGAGCACCGGCCGGACAACGGCCTCGCCGGAGAGATCGGTCCCGCTGGCGAACACCAGTCCGCTCGGGTTCGTCGAATCTGGTTGCCGGATTTCCAGGATGGTGCGCCCGCTGGCATTGAAGACCATCACGGTGCCCAACCGGTTGTTGACTTCCAGTGGCACGATCAACTGTCGGAGGGCGGCCGCGTCCCCGGCGTTGACCGCGCGGTCGATGCCTTCGGTGTTGGCGATCAGCCGGATGGCGGCGACCTGGCGGCCTTGCAGCTTGACGGCGGCGTCCAGGGCCGCGTCTTCGGAGTGCACCAGCTGGTCGGCGATGCGGTTCTCTAGGGAGGTGGCAACCAGGCTGGTCGTCAGGTAGGTCCCGATCACGCCCAGGATCAGCATCAAGAGCAGGAAGGGCAGGATGATCTGAGTCCGGATCTTCAGCGCAGGCATCCTCGGCGGCCTAACCAACGCAGCTCCACCCTTGCGCCGAGGCGGAGTACGACGGTGAGAGGAACACCAACTGGTCCGTGCCGCTGTGCGCGGGCGTGAACGAATCGCTGGCAACGACATGCGCGCTCGTGTCACCGGCCGCGATCTGGATCGGCGCCTCGGGGACCACGGTCTGGTTACCCTGGTTGTCCACCCGGACCCATTCGTAGGAGACCGAACCGCCGACGCCGTTGGTCGTGAACGTTCCGGTCGCGGTCACGACGAGCTGGGCACAATGGCCGTTGTTGCCGTTGCCGTTGCCGTTCCTCGGTGACTTGCTCACCGCCTCCTTGGCGGATGTGATGGCAAAGACCGGGCTGGGGGTCGCCGTCGGTGCGGGCGAGGGGGTCGGGGTTGGCGCTGGCGTCGGCGTTGGCGTTGGGGCGGGCGTCGCGGTCGGCGTTGGCGTGGGCGCGGGAGTTGGTGTTGGTGTGGGCCCCGCCGATGGTGCCGGCGTCGACGTCGGTGCGGGAGCGGTCACCGGCCGGACGGCCGGCGGCAGGCTGACCGCCACAGCAGGTAGCGGCGGCGGGGCGAACGCCAGCGCCGGCGGTACGGCGAGAGCCTCGCTGGTCGGGCCGTCGAGCGCACGATCATTCAGCGCTTCGGCGACGACGGTGCCCTTCAGTGGCTTCGTCTGCAGTCCGGCATCGAGGCGGAGGTCGGCGGTCAGATCGGGGACCTGGACCCAGGCGAAACTGTCCGTCGGCCGGAGGGCGACGAGCGCCACCAGCCCGAAGAGAAGGACGACCACGAAGGCCAGCCCGAAAAACCCGGCAAGCGCGCGTCCACCGCTCGAATGGGCACCCATCGCATCCCGATGCTATGGACCCGAAGTTACGGCCAAGCTTTCCCCGCCTGCCGAGCCGCGTCCTGGGGTTACAAGGCTGCAACGATTAACGTGACGCCCCCGGATCAGGTGGCGGCGAGGTTGCCCTCGCGAGCCACCGTGTGCACGTCCTTGATGGTTTCGAGGCGTTCCATCAGGCGGCTCAGCTGGGTCAGGCTGCTGATTTCGACCGTGGTCGAGATGACCGCCGTCTTGTCGTCGTAGACCTGCACCTCGGCGCCGGTAAGGTTGATCTTGCTCTCGGCGATCACGGTCGCGATGTCGCGCAGGAGCCCGGTCCGATCCCAGGCTTCGATCTTGATCCCGACCGGATAGAGCTGTCGCCCGCCGGTATCCCAGTCGACCTGCACCACGCGTTCCTGGTTCGTCACGTTCATGACGTTCTTGCAGGTGGTACGGTGCACCGTGATCCCCTTGCCCCGCGTGATATAGCCGCTGATCGGATCGCCTGGCACCGGCTTGCAACACTGGGCGATCTGGGTCAGGACACCGCGTTCGCCTTTCACCCGGATTTCGCCGGTGGGCTTGAACTGCGGGACCAGCGGAATGAGTGGGAACTCACCGTTGCCGTCGCGCGGCTCGCTGGCGGCCATGTACTTCAGCAGCACGGAGTGCGGGCTGACGTCGCCGTATCCGATCGCGGCGTAGAAATCGTTGAGGTCGGTGAAACGGAATTCCTTGGCGAGTTCGAGGACCCGCTCGTCGCCAATCGAGGCGAGAGCGCGCTGCTGCATGCGGCGGAATTCTTTGTCGAGCAGCTCCTTGCCCTTGGTGACGTTCTCCTCGCGTCGCTCTTTCTTGAACCAGCCGCGGATCTTCTGGGCGGCGCCGGCGGTCTTCACGAAGCCCAGCCAGTCCCGACTGGGACCGTGCGGACCCTTGGACGTCAGCACTTCGACGATGTCGCCGTTCTGCAGCTGGTAGTCGAGGGGGACCATGCGCCCGTTTGCCTTGGCCCCAATGCAGCGGTGGCCGACCTCGGTATGGATGCGGTAGGCGAAGTCAACCGCGGTCGCGCCGGTCGGCAGCGCCAGGACGTCGCCCTTGGGAGTGAAGACGAAAACCTCATCGCGGAAGACGTCGACCTTGACGGCGTCGACGAACTTCTCCGCGTCGAGCACCTCTTTCTGCCAATCCATCAGCTGGCGCAGCCAGGCGAACCGCTGGTCCATCTTGCGGTCGTCCTTGCCGCCACCCTCCTTGTAGGTCCAGTGCGCCGCGACGCCCCACTCGGCCGTGCGGTGCATCTCCTGGGTGCGGATCTGGATTTCCATCGGCTCCCCGGAGTGACTGACGACGGTGGTGTGCAACGACTGATAGCCGTTTGACTTCGGCATCGCGATGTAGTCTTTGAAGCGACCCGGGATCGGCTTCCACAGCGAGTGGATGACGCCCAGGGCGCCGTAGCAGTCCTTGATCGAATCCGTCAGCACCCGAATGGCGGAGAGGTCGTAGATCTCGTCGAAATCTTTGCCCAGGGCGAGCTTGTTGGCGATGCTGTAGACGTGCTTCGGTCGCCCGGTGGTGTCGGCCTTGATGCCGACCGCGGTGAGCTCACGCTCGAGGATCTCCTTGATGTCGTTGACATAGGTCTCGCGCTCCTTGCGCTTGCGCGCGATCTTCTTGACGATTTCCTGGTATTCCTCGGGATGGAGCTGGGCAAAAGAGAGGTCTTCCAGCTCCCACTTGATGTTCCACATGCCGAGCCGGTGGGCCAGGGGCGCGTAGATGTCCAGCGTCTCCTGGGCCATCGCCCGACGGCGGTTCTCCGGCAGGTAATTGACGGTCCGCATGTTGTGCAACCGGTCGGCCAGCTTCATCAGCACCACCCGGACGTCCTCGGCCATAGCGACCAGCATCTTGCGGACGTTTTCCGCCTGTGCCTGCTCCTGGCTGTGAAAGGAGATCTTCTCCAGCTTGGTGACGCCCGCCACCAGCTTGCCAACCGTCGGTCCGAAGCTCTGCTCCAGGTCCGCGACGGTCAGATGGGTGTCCTCCACCGTGTCGTGCAGGATGGCTGCGGCCAGGGTATCGCGATCGAGCTGCAGGTCGGCGAGGATAGCGGCCACGCTCAATGGATGCTCGATGAATTTCTCGCCAGAGAGCCGATTCTGATCGTGGTGGGCGCTGGCGGCGGCGTCGTAGGCGCGGGACAGCACATCGACGTCACTCGGCGGCAGGTAACTGACTTTGGTTAGTAGCTCGGCGAATTGCATGTCCGGGTCCCTATTTCGTGTATGGCGGAATTATCCCCGAACTTCCGGGAACCCAATCTGGCGGGCCAGCCGGCCCACACGAGTGGCGCTCGGGGCGTCGCCCCACGCGAGTGGCGCGGAAGTGCCATACGAGCGTTTGAGACGTTCTAGTGCTAAGGGAGCGTTTGAGGCGTTTTTAGTAGGCCTTTCCCCAGGCGACCTCCATCACCGCCGGCCGGCCGCAGATCGCGCAAGGCGCTTCCGGACGTCCAGACCCCGGCAGGATCACCCTGGTGGTCGCGGTGGTGCGCTCTTTGACCGTCAGCTCGTCCTCTTCCCGCCCGCACCAGGGGGTAACGACGAAGCCGATCTCGGTCTCGAAAAACTTGACCATGGCGTCCAGCGAGTCCAGCCGGACCGTGTGCTGCTCGCGGAAGTCCCGGGCGCGGGCGAACAGGCCCTCCTGGATCTTCTCGAGCATGGCCGGGATGGTCAGCCCCAACTCGGACAGCGGGATTGCTTTCTTCAGCCGATCGAGCCGGCGCACCACCGTCGCCTCACCTTTCGCCAGGTCGCGCGGCCCGACCTCGATCCGGAGCGGGACGCCCTTTAGCTCCCACTCGTTGAACTTGAACCCCGGGCGCTCGTCCCGCCAGTCGACCTTCACCCGGATGTCTTCGAGGTCGTTGAGCACCGCGGTCAGCGCTTCCTCGATCTGCTGACGCTCCGCGTCACTCCGAAAGATGGGAACGATGACGACCTGGATCGGCGCGATGCGAGGCGGCAGCTGGAGACCCGAGTCATCGCCATGCGCCATCACGACGGCGCCGACCATCCGGGTCGACATCCCCCAGCTGGTCGAGTGCGGGTACTGCCGCTCATTGTTCCGGCCGGTAAAGGTCAGGTCGTACGCGCGGGTGAAGTTGTCGCCGAAGTAATGGGAGGTCGCCATCTGCAGCGCCTTACCGTCCCGCATCATGCCCTCGATCGCGGTCGAGTACTGGGCACCGGCGAACTTTTCGGAGTCCGATTTCCGGCCGGCGAGCACCGGGATGGCGCACCATTCCTCCGCGATCCGGCGGTAACACTCGAGCATCCGGGCCACTTCCTCCTCCGCCTCGGCGGCGGTTTCGTGGAACGTGTGGCCTTCCTGCCAGAGAAACTCGCGGGTCCGCAGGAAGAAGCGCGCTTTGAGCTCCCAGCGGAAGACGTTATTCCACTGGTTGGTCAGCACCGGCAGGTCGCGATACGACTGGATGTAATCGCGCAGCACGCTGGCGATCATCGTCTCCGAGGTCGGGCGCAAGACCAGGGGTTCCTCGAGGTCCTTTCCCCCACCCTTCGTCACAAGCTGGAACTCGGGGGCGAAACCTTCGACGTGCTCACGTTCTTTTTGGAGGAAGCTGAGCGGGATCAGGGCGGGGAAATACCAGTTCTCGTGGCCGGTCTCTTTGATCAGCTCGTCGAGGGGATCGCGAATCTTCTCCCAGATCGCGTAACCGTACGGCCGGATGACCATCGTCCCGGCCACCGGTGAGTTGTCCGCCAGCTGCGCCTTGCGGACGACGTCGTTGTACCAGCCTGGGAAATCCGCCGACTGTTTGCGGATCTCCTTGACGAACCCGGTTTCTTGCTTTTCCTCTACCGCCATGTGGCTAGTGAGTATAAGTTTCTCGGGCGGCTCCCTCCCCCCTGTGGGAGGGTCGGGGAGAGGGTTTGTTAGCTGGCGAGTTTCTGCTGGTCTTCCCGCGCGATGATGTCCAGCTCTTTGAGCAGCGCGGGGACGAGTTCCTTCTCAGGAAAGGTGCCGACGATCTTGCCGTGTTTGAACAGAATGCCCTTCCCTTTGCCACCCGCGATGCCAATATCGGCGTGCTGGCCTTCACCAGGACCATTGACGACGCAGCCCATCACCGAGACGTTGATCGGCCGCTTGATCTTCTTCAACGCCTTCTCTACCTCGGCGACCATGGGTAGCATGTCGATTTCGAGTCGACCGCACATCGGGCAGGCGATCAGGTTTGGCCCGGTCAACTTCTCGGCCAGCGCATTGATGATGCCGTAGGCCACTTCGACCTCCTCGACCGAATCGCCAGCCAGGGAGACCCGGATCGTGTCCCCAATCCCCTCCTCGAGTAGCACACCGATCCCGACGGCGCTCTTGACCGCGCCGGTACGGGGCGGACCGGCCTCCGTGACACCCAGATGGAGCGGATAAGAAATCTTGTCGGCGAGCGCGCGGTTGGCGGCGATCATCGTGGGCGGATCCGATGCCTTCATTGAGACCTTGATCAGATTGAAGTCGAGCGACTCCAGGATGTGAATATGGCCGAGCGCGGCGTTGACCATGGCCGCCACCACTTCTTCGGTCGGCGGCCGGACACCCGCGCCCTCCTTGGGCCGACCCGGCAGCGACCCGGCGTTAACGCCGATCCGGATCGGCACTTCCCGCTCCTTGGCGCGGCGGGTGATTTCTTTGACCTTTTCGGGGTCCTTGATGTTGCCGGGATTCAACCGCAAGCCATCGACGCCGGCCTGCAGCGCCTGCAGTGCCAGGGGCGCGTCGTAATGGATATCCGCAATGATTGGAAGGGGCGAGGCCTTCTTGATCTCGACCATCGCCTGGGCCGCCTCCTTCGTCGGAACCGCGACGCGAACGATGCGGCAATTCGCGTCCTTGAGGCGCCCGATCTCGTTCAAGGTCGCCTTGACGTCGCGGGTGTCCGCCTTGGTCATCGATTGGACGACGATTTCGGCAGCGCCGCCGATCACGACGTCGCCGACCCGCACCGGGACCGATTTGCGCCGCGCTCTCATGACCTCATCTCAACACATCGTTATATGTCACAAGTCCAATCAACGCAAACAACAGAGCGAGGCCGACGTAGTGGACGACCTGCTCCCGCGCCGGGTCGACCGGGCGGCCGCGAATCAACTCGAGCACCAGGAAGGCTGCCCGGCCACCGTCGAGCGCCGGAAACGGAAGGATGTTCGCCAGCCCCAGACTCAGGCTGAGAAACGCTACCACCCCGGCAACCGCGAGCGCACCGGCCTGGGCCGCACGGGCGGTCGTTTTCACGATCCCAACCGGGCCCTCCAGGCCGCGCGGTCCAAGGAATCCGCCCAGGCTCTTATCGGTGGCCAGCTGGTAGATGCCGCCGGCAATCGCGGCGATCGATGCCCCGGTTTGACGCACGGCCAGCGGTCCGGCCTCGAGCGGACCAAGCTTGCGGGTGGTGAAGGCCGGATGGAAGCCGAGGATGTAGCCACCAGTGCCCTGGTCGAACTTCGGCGTGGCGGTGATCGTCCGCGTTTGACCGTCGCGCTCGACGACAACCGTCACTGGCGTGTCCTTCGCCGCATCCAAAGCGTTGGGCAGGTCTTCGAAGGTCGAGATGGGATGACCGTTGACGGACTTGATCACGTCCCCGGGCTGAAGCCCGGCGGCGCTGGCTGGCGTGTTGGCGTCGACCGCGGAAACGTGGACCGGAACCTGCACGGTGCTCTCCCCCACCGCCAGGTAGATGCCGAAAAAGATGATGACCGGAAGCGCGAGGTTGAACGCCGACCCGGCCACGATGACGATGAATCGTTGCCAGAGCGGGTGAGCATTGAAGCTGCGCGCCCCGGCATCCATGCTCCCATCCATCCCGGCGAGCTTGACGAAGCCACCCAGCGGGATCGCGCGCACCGCATACAGCGTTTCGCCCCGCTGCCAGCCGACCAGTTGTGGCCCGAACCCGACGCTGAACTGCTCGACTTTGATGCCGGAGAGCTTGGCGGTCAAGAAGTGACCGGATTCATGCACGATCACGAGACCGCTGAAGATCAGGATCACGAGCGGAACGAGCAGCACTGGACTCATGCGGGCAGCTTGCTCCGAACCCGGCTGGCCCGATCGACCGGGGCGCGCACGTGGGCACGGGCCCAGCGGTCAGCGGCGACCACCGCCGTGAGCGTCAGGTCTTCTGCCAGCGGCGCCGCCTCGACCGCCCGCCGGACCGACGGAACGATGTCGTCGAAGCGCCGCTGACCTTGCAGGAAGAGGGCGACCGCCTCCTCGTTGGCACCGTTCAGCACCGCTGGCGCGGTCCCGCCCCGCTCACCCGCTTCGCGGGCCAGCGCCACGGCCGGGTAGCGATCGGTATCGAGCGCCTCGAACGAGAGTTGACCGAGCGCCGCCAGGTCGGGGGCGGTCGTGACACCTTCCAACCGGTCAGGGAATCCGAGCGCCACCGCGATCGGGAGGTGCATATCCGGAATGCCAAGCTGCGCCTTGATGCTGCCGTCGACGAACTCCACCATCGAATGCACAACGCTTTGCGGATGAACGATGACATCGATCGCGTTGTAGGGCACATCGAAGAGGAAGTGCGCCTCGATCACCTCGAGTCCCTTGTTCATCATGGTGGCCGAGTCGACGGTGATCTTCGGCCCCATTTTCCAGCGCGGATGCGCCAATGCCTCGGCGATGGTAACGCTGGTCAGGGTCTCGAGCGGGCGGCGCAGGAAGGGACCCCCCGACCCGGTCAGGATCAGCCGCCGGACAGCCTGCTCCTTCTCGCCCCACAGGCACTGCCAGATCGCGCTGTGCTCACTGTCGATCGGGAAGATTTGCGAACCGTGGCGCCGCATTCGATCGCGGACCAACTCGCCGGCCATCACCAGCACTTCTTTGGTGGCCAGCGCAATGTCTTTGCCGGCCTCGAGCGCCGCCATCGTCGGAGCCAGCGCCGCGCTCCCAGCGGCCGCGATCACCACCACGTCGACTTCGGGGTCCCGCATCATGTCCTCGATGGCACGGGCGGCTTCGTCCGGGTCGCCGCCAGTCGGGTTGGCAAGCAGGGCGTGAGCTTCCGGATGACGCTGGGCCACCGCCTCGAGCGCCGCGGCATCACTGCCGGCAACGAGCGCGTGCAGGGCGAACCGGTTGGGGTGCTGCTCGACGAGGTCGCAGACCTGGCGGCCAATGGAGCCGGTCGCGCCGAGCAGAGCCAGACGCCGGGGCGACGGACGGGATCTCATCTCTCTTGACAAGGGTTGCGGGATTTCCCGCACGAACTTTGACGGGGTTGCCAGGTTTCCCGCATGTAAAACGCGGGGCTCACGTGGGTCATTGCACCGATCAGCCTCATGTCAGGTGCAGCGACGTCACGTAATAGTACACGACCACGCCGACAAGTAAGAGAGAATCAATACGGTCGAGCAAGCCGCCGTGACCCGGGATCAGCTGGCTGGCGTCCTTGACGCCCGCAGTGCGTTTGATCTGTGACTCGACCAGGTCACCCACTTCGGCGAAGACGCCGATCAGCAAGCCCAGGATGATGTTGTGCGGAAAGCTGATGTTGAGAAACAGGCCGGCGATACCGAAGAAAATCGTGCTGGCCAGCAGCTCGGCCACCGCGCCCTCCACCGTCTTCTTGGGACTGATCTGGGGGAAGAATGCGTGGCGTCCGAATCGCAGGCCGACCACCATGGCGGCCGTATCCCCCACCCAGATGGCACCAAAGACGGCGATGACGGTGCCGAAGCCCAGGTGATTCGGATCCGGCGTGTGCAAGAAATAGAGCGAGAGATAGAAGCTCAGCATGAGCGCCAGGTAGAGGCTGCCCCCCACCGCGAGCGACCAGCGGGTCAGGCTCGCGCGCCAGTCGCGCACCAGCACCATGGTGCCCAGCCCCAGCACCGTGGCCGCGGCGAGCAGCAAAATGACGCTCGGCCCGGATGGCAGCCGGTCCCGCAGCAGCAAGGCATAACTCAGCGGGAAGAGGAGCCACAGCGGTGCCGGCGCGCTCATCGCTCGCGTAAGTTGCCAGTATTCGATCAGCGCCGCGCCGAGCACGACCGCCATCGCCGCGTAGACCCAGATGGAGCCGGCGATCAAGACCGCCAGAACGACCGCGATCAGGACCGCCGCGGTGGCGAGCCGTACCACCATGTTGGAGCGGCGGGCCGCCGCTAGTGCGGGCCGGTCGGCCTCCCCATCAGCGGCCTCGATTGGAGATCTCCTCCGGGCGCGCCCCGAATCGACGCACCCGCCGCTGGTATGAAGCGATCGCCTCATCGAAATCCGCCTCGCCGAAATCCGGCCAGAGCGTCTGGGTGCAGTGAAACTCGGAGTAGGCCGCCTGCCAGAGCAAGAAGTTGCTCAGCCGCATTTCGCCGGCGGTGCGAATGACGAGATCCGGATCCGGTAGGCCGCGGGTGTAGAGATGCGCGGCCAGGCTCGCCTCGTCGAGCTGCGTCAGGTCCGCACCCTCGCGAGCGAGTTCGCGGACGGCGTCCACGATCTCGATCCGACCGCCGTAGTTGATCGCGATGTTCAAGATGGCGCGCGCATTTACACGGGTGCGTTCGCTGGCCTGGCGCATCTGGTCCTGCAGCGCCCGCGACAGCTCCTGGGTCCGTCCGGAGAATCGCAGTTCGATTCCGCGCCGCGCCAGCTCATTGACCTCGCGGCGAATCGTCTCGGAAAAGAGGCTCATCAGAGCGTCGACCTCGTCGCGGGGTCGCGACCAATTTTCCGTAGAGAAGGCATAAAGGGTAAGCACGCGGATGCCGCGCTGGTCGGCGGCCTCGGCGACGCGACGGATCGCCTCGATCCCCGCCTTGTGGCCCATGACGCGAGGCAGCAGCCGCTCGCGGGCCCAGCGGCTGTTGCCATCCATGATGATTGCGATGTGCTCGGGCGGGGGCAACTGGCTCACTGGTAGTTCTCTGAGGCTAAACCTCCATGATCTCGGCTTCTTTGCGGGCTGCCATCTGATCGACCATGCCGATAAACCGGTCGGCGGCCTTCTGCAACTGGTCGCCGCCGCGGCGGGCTTCGTCGGCCGAAATCTTCTTCTCTTTCTCCAGCGCCTTGATCCGATCCATCTGCTCGCGCCGGATATTGCGAATCGCGACGTGCGCGCCTTCCGCGTATCGCTTGACGAGCCGAGCATATTCCCGTCGTCGCTCCTCGTTCAGAGGCGGGATGGGAACCCGGATCAGCTGGCCGTCGTTCCCAGGATTGAGCCCGAGCTCTGACTTCTGGATCGCCTTCTCCACCGCGCTGATGATCGTGCGATCCCAGGGTTGGATGATGATCATGCGCGCCTCCGGCACCGTGATGGTGGCCAGCTGGTTCAGCGGCGTCGGGTTGCCGTAATACTCGACCAGGATCTTGTCGACCAGCGCCGGGCTGGCGCGGCCCGTGCGGATCGTCAGGATCTCCTTAGCGAGGGCGTCGAGGCTCTTCTGCATTTTGACCTCGGCCTCTCTCACATTGGCCTCGATCATTCCTGGGCCCCCACGTACGTCCCGATCGGCTTCCCCGCCACCACCCCTTCGAGGTGACCCTCATGAGAGAGATCGAACACGATGATCGGGATTTTGTTCTCGCGGCAGAGGGTCACGGCGGTGTGATCCATCACCCGCAGATCCTTGTTGATCAGATCGAGATAGTCGAGCCGGGTAAACCGCTTGGCCTTGGGGTTGGTCATCGGGTCGTCGTCGTAGACCCCATCAACCTTGGTGGCTTTGAGCACCACCTCGGCCTCGATCTCGACGGCGCGCAGGGCGGCGGTCGTGTCGGTGCTGAAATAGGGATTACCGCTGCCCGCCGCCAGGATGACCACCCGGCCCTTCTCGAGATGCCGGACGGCGCGACGTCGGATGTAGGGCTCGGCGATCTGGTGCATGCTGATGGCAGTCTGCACCCGGGTCGGCTGATCCATCTTTTCCAGCGCATCTTGCAGGGCAAGGGCGTTGATGACGGTGCCCAGCATGCCCATGTAGTCGGCCGTCACCCGATCCATTCCTCGTTTGCTGGCGGCGTCGCCGCGGATGATGTTGCCGCCGCCCACCACGATGGCGAACTGCGTATCATAGGCGCGCTTCACCCGCACGATGTCGCTGGCGATGTCGTTGACGACGTCGGGGTCGATCCCAAAGGCGGCTTTACCAGCGAGGCCCTCGCCTCCCAGCTTGAGGAGCACCCGTTTGTAGCGCGGCAGCGCCGACGGTTTGATCACAGCATGAATGGATTGGACTAGCTGGCTTCTCCGACCTTGAAACGGGCGAACCGGGAAATGGTTATGTTCTCGCCAAGCTTCGCAATCGCTTCTTTCAGCATCTGGTCCACCGTCCGCTTGTCGTCCTTCGCCCACGCTTGGTCGAGGAGGACCTCGCGCTTGTAGAAGTCATTGAGCTTGCCCTGGACGATCTTCTCGATCACCTGGGGTGGCTTCTTCTGGTCCGCGGCCTGGGCCTCGAAGATGGCGCGCTCGCGGTCGACCACGTCCTTCGGAACGTCCTCCCGCCTCAGATACCGCGGCTCGGCGGCCGCGATGTGGACGGCGATCTCATGGGCCAGGTGCCGAAACTCATCGTTGCGCGCCACGAAGTCGCTCTCGCTGTTGAGCTCAAGCAGCACGCCCAATTGGTGGTTGTGGTGGACGTAGGTCGCGATGATGCCTTCCCGGGCGGAGCGGGCGGCCTTGGTGCCAGCCTTCGCCATCCCTTTCTGGCGCAGCCAGTCCTTGGCTTTCTCGATGTCGCCATTGGTCGCCTCGAGCGCACGCTTCGAATCCATCATCCCGGCCCCGGTCGCATCCCGAAGCGCCTTGACTTGATCAGCCGAAATCGCCATGGTCAGTGCTCCTCCGCGCGCGCTTCGAGTCCATCATGCCCGTGCCGGTCAGTTCGAGCAGGGCCTTGACGTCCTGAGCTTTGATCGCCACGCTCATTTCTCGTCGTCCAGGGCTTCGTCCTCATAGAACTCGGCCTCGTCGATGGTCGGCATCCCGGCGAAGCCCTTCTCTTCCTCTTCTTCTTCCTCTTCCGCGCCAAACTCGAACTCGGTCGCGGGGACCTCGGGCGCGGCCACGAGCTCCTCGGGACTGATCAGCTGGCGCGCCTCGAGGGCCGCGTCCGCGATCTTCGAGGTGATCAGCTTGACGGCGCGGATCGCGTCGTCATTCCCGGGAATGACGTGATCGATTTCGTCCGGATCGCAGTTGGAGTCGGTGATCGCGACGATCGGGATGCTGAGCTTGCGGGCTTCGGTGACGGCGATGTGCTCCTTGCGCGGGTCGACGATGTAGACCGCCCCCGGCAGCCGCTTCATCTCCGCCATGCCACCGAAGAAGCGTTCCAGTCGCTGGTACTCCTCCTCGAGCTGGGTGATCGCCTTCTTGCTGCCGGTGAAGCCGCCGTTGTTGCGGATCGCCCGCAGGCTGTTCAGCCGCTCGATCTGGCGGCGCATGACCGTGAAATTCGTCAGCATGCCGCCCATCCAGCGGTGATTCACGAATGGCATGCCGGAGCGGCGGGCTTCCAGCTCGATCGATTCCTGGGCTTGCTTCTTGGTACCAATGAACAGCACCATCCGGCCGCCGCCGACGACCTCCTTGACCCAGTTCGAGGCGTCGTCCAGCAGCTTGACGGTTTGCTGCAAGTCGATGATGTGGATCCCATTACGGGCGGTGAAGATGTACCGCTTCATCTTGGGATTCCAGCGACTGGTCTGATGACCGAAGTGGACCCCAGCCTCGAGCAGTTGCTTGAGCGTGACGAGTGGCATACGAACGACCTCCTGTTTCTACTTCCGCCTCCGTCCTCCGGCGATCGGACCTGTGCTCAGGCAACCCGACCTGCCGTCAGGAGACGTGCTTGATGCTCGGGAAAGTATAGCCGCTGAAGCCGCGATTGAAACTCGGCTCTAGGCGGCGGGAACGGTGGGCTTCCTGGCCCGGGTGCCACGGGGACGAGCCGTCGTCCGGGCAGCCCGCTCCGGCTTGCAGGTCGGGTAGTCGGAGCAGCTCTTGAATTCGCCGTAGCGGCCCTGGCGCATGACCTGCGGTTTGCCGCAGCGGGGACACGGGTCGTCCATCAGCAGCTCGCTCGGCGCCGGCGGGGTCACGGTCCGCTTGCCGCCCTCGATATAGCGGCAGTCGGGATAACCGCTACAGCCAATGAAGCTGCCGAACCGCCCCTTGCGGTTGAGCAGCGGCTTGCCGCATTTGGGGCAGACGCGGTCCGCAACGATGTCCGCGGGATCGATCTCCCGTTTGACGTAGCGGCACTTGGGATAGCCGGAGCAGGCGACGAAGGGACCACGCTTTCCGGTCCGCTTGACGAGCGGCTTGCCACAGCGCGGGCACATCTCGCCGGTTGGCTCCGGCGGCGGGGCCTTTTCCTGTCCCTCGCGGCCCTTGATGTAATCGCACTCGGGATACAGCGAGCAACCGATGAACTCGCCCAGGCGGCTCATCCGATAGACGAGCCGGCCACTGCGCCCTTCCTCCTTGCACTTTGGACAGTCTTCGCCGGTCTCGCGCATCGGCACCTTGACGCGCGCGGTGGCTTCAGCCTTCGTCAGCGTCTTGGAAAACGGCTTGTAGAACTCGCGCACGATCGGCACCCACTTGCGACGGCCTTCCTCGACATCGTCCAGCTCCTCCTCCATGCCGGCGGTGAAGCTGACGTCGACGATCTCCGGGAAGTGCTCGACCAACCAGGCGTTCACGGTCTTGCCCAGCTCGGTGGGGAACAGCCGGCGCTCTTCCTGCCTGACGTAGTGGCGTGTCTGGATCACTTCCACCGTCGGCGCAAAGGTACTCGGCCGGCCCACCCCGAGCTCCTCCAGCGCCTTGATCAGCGACGCCTCTGTGTAGCGAGGCGGCGGCTGGGTGAAGTGCTGTTCCGGCTTGAGCTCCTGCAGGTTGAGCGGCTCATCGAGGGCCAGCAGCGGCAGCTCCTTCTCCTCGTCGTTGTCGGTATCCCGATCCCAGACTCGATAGAAGCCGTCGAACACGAGGACGGATCCATTCGCCCGGAACACATAATGGGCCGCGCCGATATCGACCCGGGTTTGCGCGAATCGCGCGGCGGTCATCTGGCTGGCGGTGAAGCGCTGCCAGATCAATCGATAAAGCTTGAGCTGGTCCGGGGTCAGAAACGCGCGAACCGAATCGGGCGTGCGCTCGACGTCCGTTGGGCGGATGGCTTCATGGGCATCCTGGACCGGACCCTTGGCCTTGAACTCCACCTTATCGCGGCGCGCGTAGGTCGGGCCGTAGCGGTCGGTAATGAAACGGCGTGCCGCGCTCGATGCCTCGTCCGAAATCCGGAAGGAATCGGTGCGCATATACGTGATCAATCCAACCGGTCCCTGGCTGCCCAGCTCGACGCCTTCATACAGCTGCTGCGCCAGGCTCATCGTTCGGTTCGGCTTCAGTCGCAACCGGTTCGAGGCATCCTGCTGCAGCGTGCTCGTCTTGTACGGCGGCGGCGCATTCCGGGTACTGTCCTTGGTTTCGATGGACCGCACCTTGTAGTTGGCACCTTCGAGTTGCGCCACGATGTCGCGCACCTGGGCTTCTTCTTTGAGCTCGAGCTTCTCCTCGCTGCCCTGCTTGCTGAACAGCCGGGCGGTAAACACCCGTGCCGGGAGATCGAGCTTCGACAGCATCGCGTCGAGCGTCCATGACTCGACCGGAACGAAGTGCTCGATTTCCTCTTCGCGTTCGCAGACGAGCCGGACCGCCACCGATTGGACCCGTCCGGCGCTCAGCCCCTTGCGGATCTTTTTCCACAGCAGCGGGCTTAATTTGTAGCCAACCAGGCGGTCGATCACCCGGCGAGCCTGCTGCGCGTCCACCAGGTCCTGGTTCATCGGCCGCAGGGCATTCAGCGCCTTCTCGACGGCGGCCGGCGTAATCTCGTGCAGCTCGATACGACGCGGATCTTTCAGGTGCAGGACGTGCGCCAGGTGCCAGGCGATCGCCTCACCCTCTCGATCCGGATCCGAAGCCAGCAGGATCTCGGAGGCTCCCTTGGCCGCGGCCTTCAACTCCTTGATGGTCGATTCCTTGCCCGGGATGGTGACGTACTCGGGCTTGAACGCGTGCTCGATGTCGATCCCAAGCGTGCTCTTCGGCAGGTCGCGAACGTGACCCATGGAGGCACGAATCTCGTACTTGGCACCAAGAAACCGGCCAAGCGTCTTGGCCTTCGCCGGGGATTCAACGATGATCAGCGGATTTGCCATTTCAGTCTCAAGCGCGGCGGGTGACCGCACCGCAGTCGCCGATTATATAGCCGCTCATTTCTAACAACGTCAAGCGCCGACTCACTTCTTTGCTATCAAGGTTCATAACGACCGCCAGGTCATCATGATGGCGCGGTTCTACCCAGTCAAGCAATTCCCAAACGGCAAAAAGCTCTGGGTCTTGCGGTCCTGAATCCGCGCGCGTACGCGTGCGCGTGCGCGCGTGGGTATGCGCGTGCGTGCGCGCACGTGCGCGCGCGAGCTCAGGAAATTCATCGAGCACGTCCTCAACCGTCTGCACCAGTTTGGCGCCGTCCTTGATCAGCCGGTGGCCCCCGATGGCGAGCGGATTCTCGATACTGCCGGGCACGCAAAACACCTCGCGACCCTGTTCCGCGGCCATCCGTGCCGTGATCAGCGCGCCGCTGCGCTCGGCCGCCTCGACGACGACCACGCCAAGGCTCAGGCCGCTGATGATCCGGTTGCGCACGGGAAAGCGACCGGGCAGCGGTAACGTGCCTTCCTCGGCCTCGGTGATGAGCGCGCCGGATGCGGCGATCGCCGTCGCCAGCGCGAGGTGCTCGGGCGGATAGATCCGATCCAGCCCGGTGGCCATCACCGCCACCGTCGGCGTGTTGCCCTCTAACGCGCCACGATGCGCGGCGGCGTCGATGCCGCGGGCCAATCCGCTCACGACCACGACGCCGGCGCCAGAAAGGTCGCGCGCCAGTCGATGCGCCGCCCGGCAGCCGTATGGCGTCGCGCGACGCGAGCCGACGATCGCGATCATTGGCTCAGAGGGTAGGCGACCACTGACGTAGAGCCGCGGCGGCGGATCGTGGATCTGCTTGAGGAGCCACGGGTAGGCCGGGTCCGTCAGCCAAACGATCGTCGTTTCTCTCTCCCTTCGGTGGTCTCCATCCCCCTTGCGGGAAGGGTCCGGGCCCGCCGGCCCACGCGCGCCGCGCTTTGGTGCGATGCGAGCGTTTGAGGCGTCACGGAGGGGGTCTCTCACCCGCTCTCGCGGTACTGCAGCGCCTCGGCGATGTGGCTCTCGTCGATTTGCAAGCGGTCGTCCAGGTCCGCGATGGTGCGGGCCACCCGCAACACGCGGTGAACCGCGCGACCGCTCAACTGCAGGCGATCCGCGGCGGTCTCGAGCAACACCTGGCAGGTGGCGTCGAGCACCGCATCTTTGCGCAGCTGCGTCCCGGTCAGCGCCCCGTTGAGCGGGCCCTGCGGCCGGCGGCGGCGCTGGTGCTCACGGGCCTGGATGACGCGCTCCCGCACCGTGGCGCTGGCTTCGACGACGACCTCGGCCCGCAACAACTCGCCGGCGGCCTGGCGCGGCACCGTGACCTGCAGGTCGATCCGATCGCGAATCGGTCCGGAAAGCCGCGCCCGATATCGCTGCCGCTCGAGCGGCGTGCATTCGCAGAACCGTTTTGGGTCGCCGGCAAAACCGCAGGGGCAGGGATTTGCCGCGGCGACCAGGATGAAACGGCCGGGCAGCACGGCGTGTCCGCGGGTCCGTGCCACCGCGAGCTTTCCTTCTTCCAGCGGCTGGCGGAGCGATTCGAGCGCGTCCCGGCGGAATTCGGTGATCTCATCCATGAACAGGACGCCGCGGTGGGCCCTGGTGACCTCGCCGGGCCTCGGGGTAGCACCGCCGCCGCCCACCAGGGCGGCCGGCGAGATCGTGTGGTGGGGGGCGCGAAACGGTGGAACCTCGAGCAGGCCGGCCCCCGGCGGCAGCATGCCGACGCAGGAGGCGATCGATGTCACCTCGACCGCTTCCTGGTGCGGCAGGGCCGGCAGGATGCCGGGCAGGGCCCGGGCCAACAACGTCTTGCCCGCTCCCGGCGGACCCACCAATAAAAGATGATGCGCTCCAGCGGCGGCGACCTCGAGCGCGCGCTTCGCGTGCGGCTGGCCGCGAATATCGGCGAGGTCGACCGGAGGCGGAGCGCCCGAGACCACGTCGCGCCGCAGGCCCGGAGCCCCGGTAAGGGGCGCCCCGGCTTCCCAGTGCGCTTTCAGGTCGCGCAGATGACCGACGCCGTGCACCGGCGCCGCCGTGGCGATCCGGGCTTCCGCGACGTTCGCCGACGGCACGTAGAAGCGCCGCACGCCCAACCGGTCGAGGTGCGCGGTGATCGCCAGGGTGCCGCGGATCGGACGCACGGCCCCATCGAGGGCGAGCTCTCCCAGCCAGGCCGCGTCACTTGGGAGCGGCCGGTCGCCGGCGGCATTGACCACCGCCGCCGCGATCGCCAGGTCGAAGCCCGTGCCCTCCTTCGGCAGCTGTGCAGGTGCGAGGTTCACGGTGACCCGCCGGCCCGGGAATTCAAAGCCGCTGTTGTTGATGGCGATCTTGACGCGTTCACGCGCCTCCTGGAGGGCGCGGTCACCCAATCCGACGATGTGAAATCCCGGCAGTCCATCGGCGATATCGGCTTCCACCTCGACCCGAACCCCATCGAGGCCGAACACCGTCCCACACAGCGCTCTGGCCAGCACCGCAGCCGATATTACACTATTTTGTCTATCTGTATTCACGAAACCAGCGGCCGGGAGGCCGAGTTCGTCGTACGCTGCCAGATGATCAGTGCGATGGACTGGAAACAGAGCGCAGCCCGCGGCCTCGGCTGGCTCACCACCGTGCCGTACCGCACCCGAGCTCGCGTCCACATTGGCCCCGGACTCCTCGGCAATGGACGGCTCCGCATCAGTGGGCCAGGGCGGGTGGAGCTCGATGCGGATGTCAATGCCTGGTCGCACGCCGAAGTCAACCACTTGATCACCACCCGACCCCAGGCGCTGATTCACATCGGCCGCAATGCCCGGCTAAACGGCTGTACCATCGTCGCCGCAGAGCGCGTCGAGGTGGGGCCGGATTGTGTGCTGGGTTCCTGCGAGGTGCGTGACCATCTCCCCTACTCCGAATCGCCGGGCGAACGCCGGCGGCCAGGCATCCCCCGACCGGTGATCATCGAAGCCAACGTCTGGATCGGCGGCCAGGTCTCGATCCTGCCAGGGGTACGGATTGGGCGTGACTCGGTGGTTGGAATTCACGCGGTGGTCTTCGACGACATGCCAGCCGGTGTGATCGTCGGCGGGAACCCGGCCCGGGTGCTTCGACCGCTTGATTTGGCAGTCAGCGGGGATAATCGAGCCAGTGAAGGCCAATCCGCCGCCGACCATTTGTGACCAGTGCAAGCACATGCCACGCTGGGAGCGCATCGATGGCCCGGATCGGTCCGTGCGCCTCGAGGACGGCCGGCAGGTCGTGCGCCGAGGACAGGTCTGGGTATGCACCCGTTGCGGCCACCAGGTCCCGGTCTCGTTCGAAGCGTGGACCTGAGCGCTCGTCCCGAGTCGCCAGCGGCCGCCGCCACCGCCAACCGACTCCAACGGCTCCAGCAGGTGCTGCGCGAGCGTGTCCGCCGCGACATCGACGCCGGCCCTCCGCTGCTGCGCGCCGGCGTCCTCATTCCGCTCTTGTGGCGCGGCCAGGGCGTGGAGCTGCTCTTCACTCGACGGACGGACACCGTGCTAACCCATAAAGGCCAGATCTCCTTTCCGGGCGGGCAGCGGGAGGATGCCGACACGGAGACCGTTGAAACCGCCCTGCGGGAGAGCTACGAGGAGATCGGGCTCGAACCATCGCGTGTCACCGTGTTGGGCGAGCTGGACGACGTCTTTACCGCGGTCAGCAGCTTCGTGATCACCCCGGTCGTCGGCCTGGTCGAGGGCGACATCGATGAGTTACGGCCGGCGCCGGATGAGGTCCGAAGCTTGCTCATCGTCGCGGTGGACCGTTTGCTCGACGCGCAGGTGCACACGACCGAGACCCGGACTGTCGGGGAGCAGCAGTATCGGATCCACTACTACACGGTCGGCGACGACGTCATCTGGGGCGCCACCGGCCGGATCGTCTACCAGTTCCTGAAGGCCTGGGAAGAAGCCGCCTGAAGACACTCGGCGCGTTTCTCGACGAGACCCTTCAGGCACAACCGGACGCGATCGAGAGACTGCTGCGGGATCCCCCTCCCCCACCCGCCCTGTCCCGGCTATCCGGACGTTCACGCATCTTTCTGGTCGGCACCGGGACCAGTTACCACGGCGCGCTGGTTGGTCAGTATTTGCTTCGAAGCGCGGGCGTCGAGGCGTGGGCGATCCCGGCCTTCGAGTTCGTCAACTACCCACCCCGCATCAAGGCCGACGACGGGCTGCTGCTATTGAGCCATCGAGGCACCAAACGCTTCAGCCAGGCGGCGCTCGAAGCCTTCGATAACCAGGACCACTGGGTGGCGATCGTCGGCGAGGGTTCGCCGCTGCAGGGCCCGGGCGTCATCACCACCGTGGCGCAGGAGCGGTCGCCGGTACACACGGCCAGCCACACCGGGGCGATGGTCCGGGTGGCACAGCTGGCAGTCGCCCTGGGTTCGCCCCCCTGGACGGATGGGCTTTCCCGGTTGCCCGGGGCCATCCGAGCAGCGCTCGCCCTGCGCCCGCAGCTGATCCAGGCGATGGATCGGCTGCATCTCGGACGGGTCGTCCACTTCGTCGGTGGCGGGCCCGCCTACGCCACCGCCCTCGAGGGGGCGCTGAAACTACGGGAGGCAGCCTACCTGAGTACCGAGGCTCACGAGCTGGAAAACATCCTGCACGGGCCGCTCATCAGCGTCAACGCCGAGGATTCGGCTGTAGTGATGGCGCAACCCGGCGCGACCCTGGAGCGGACGGCGGAGCTGACGGCGGCGCTCCACGAGATCGGAACACCCACACTTGCGGTCGGTCCTGCCGCGGCCCGCTTGACCGCCACCACCTCTCGGCTGGAGACGCCGGTGATCGACGAGCTGCTGGCTCCGATCGTCAACGTCATCCCTCTCCAGTGCCTCGCCTTGGAGGCATCTCGCCACCAGGGCGTCGACGCGGACAGCTTCCGAAAGGAAGGACGATACGCGGCTGCGCAGACGAAATTCAGCTTGTGATGCCCTACCCGGAGATCGAGCCGTACGACCACGGAATGCTCGACGTCGGCGATGGCAACCTGATTTATTGGGAAGTCTGTGGCAACCCGCTGGGAAAGCCGGCGGTGGTGCTGCATGGCGGGCCGGGGTCGGGATGCGTGCCCGGGATGCGGCGATATTTCGATCCCACCGCCTACCGGATCGTCCTCTTCGACCAGCGCGGATGCGGTCGGAGCATTCCCCACGCGAGCGACCCGACGGTGGACCTGGCAGCCAACACGACCCATCATTTGGTTCAAGACATCGAGCGGCTTCGGCAGCATCTCTCGATCGAGCGCTGGCTGGTGTTCGGCGTCTCCTGGGGTTCGACGCTCGCTCTGGCGTATGCCGAGCGTTTCCCGGAGCGGGTCTCGGAGATGGTGCTGGCGAGCGTGGTCACCACGACCGATCGAGAGGTCCAGTGGCTCACTCGCGATGTGGCGCGGTATTTCCCGCAGGACTGGACGCGTTTTCGCGAGGGCCTACCCGAGGGGGAACGAGATGGCGATCTGGTTACGGGGTACGTCCGCCTGCTGCGCGACCCCGACCCGGCGGTCAGGGAGAAGGCGGCGGAAGACTGGTGTCGTTGGGAGGATGCGCATGTCGCCGTCCATGCCAACTCCAGGCCCAGCCCCCGCTACGAGGACACGAGATTTCGCATGGCGTTCGCGCGGCTCGTCACCCATTACTGGCATCATGCGGCCTGGCTCGAGGATGGGAGTCTGCTGCGTGACGCTCACCTACTAGCCGGCATTCCGGCGGTGCTGGTCCACGGGCGCATCGACCTGAGCTCTCCGGTGGACATCCCCTGGCAACTCGCCCAGAACTGGCGGGGTAGCCAGCTGGTCTTGGTTGACGAGGCTGGTCACGGCAGCAGCGAGCCGGGCATCGCGGCGGCCGTCGTGGCGGCCACCGACCGCTTCGCCCGAAAGGAACGACCGGTCGATTAGTCGATCGCGTTCTTGATGTGATCGACGCGGATCACGCGGCCCTGGCTAATCGTCAGGCCGACGACGTCGAAGCGGACGGGCCCGCGATGCGGGCGCATCTTTAAGTAGTACAGCCCGAGCTGGCGCAGTTTTCGGATCTTGCGGGCGTCCACCGCTTCCTGTGGGAGGCCAAACCCGTGGCCTGTCCGGGTTTTGACCTCGGCGAAGACCAGCGTGTGGCCGTCCTTCGCCACCAGGTCCAACTGGCCGAGCGGCGTGCGGACATCCCGGCCGACGATCTCGTAGCCGAGGCCACGCAGGTGGTCCTCGGCAAGCGCCTCGCCGCTAATCCCTAATGGATTGACTGGCAACGGATTGACTGGCAAAGGCGGCGGCTTCCAGCTCTGCGCGCGTGCGGATCGAGATGAACGAACGCCGGTGCAATGGGCTCAGACCACGCCGGTCCATGGCCGCGAGATGGTCGGGCGTCGGGTAGCCCTTGTGCACATCGAAGCCGTACCCCGGGAACTTCTCGGCCAGCCGCATCATCAGCCGGTCGCGAGTCACCTTCGCCAGAATGCCGCCACACATGATCGAGATCGAGCGGCGGTCGCCCTTGACGATCGGCAGCTGCGGCGTCAGCGCCTCGGGTAGCAAGAACCCGTCGATCAGCAGGTAGTCGATCGAACGGCCGAGCTGCTGGAGCGCAATACCCATGGCCCAGCGATTCGCCCGCGAAACGCCGACCCGGTCGATCTCGTCGACCTCGATGATGCCGACGCCCCAGGCTTCGGCGCCCTCGAGGATGCAGTCGTAATAGTGGTCGCGTTGCTCCGCGGTCAGCAGTTTGGAGTCGTCGATTCCATCGCAGTGAAAGTACGGCCGCATGATGGCGGCGCCAGCCACCACCGGCCCAGCCCAGGGCCCGCGGCCGGCCTCGTCGACGCCCGCGACCGTCGCGTAGCCCAGCCCGAACGCCTGCCGCTCGAAGACCCAGAGGTCCCGGTCAGCTTTCGGCGGTTTCGGGCGTCTCTTCGCTTGCGGCTTCTCGGTCGGCGGGGACGGCGGTGGCAACGGCTTGACGCTTCTCCCGGATACGGGCACTCTTCCCAACTTTCCCTCGCAGGTAGTACAGCTTGGCCCGGCGCACCTTGCCATGCCGCACGACATCGATCCGGTCGATCCGCGGGGAATGCAGCAGGAAACTGCGCTCGACGCCAACCCCGTGAGCGATGCGGCGGACGGTGAAGGCTTCCTTGGTGCCGCTGCCGCGGCAGCCGATCACGATCCCTTCGAAGATTTGCACCCGCTCGCGGTTGCCCTCAACCACCCTGGCATGCACCTTCACGCTGTCGCCGGGGGTCAGGGTCGGAACCTTGTCCCGCCTGGACTCGGCTTGCAGGAGATCGATGACGTTAGACACGGCGTACAAGGATACCATTGGCCCGGCCGTTCGCCCTAGCCCTCGCGGTCCCGGAGCAGGTCGGGACGGCGTCGGCGGGTTCGTTCGGATGCCTGCGTGCGCCGCCAGCGCTCGATCTCGGCATGGTGGCCGGAGAGCAATATATCGGGGACGGCGTGACCTTCGAAAACCGCCGGCCGCGTGTAGTGCGGATACTCGAGCAGATGTTCCGCGAACGATTCGTCTTTGGGTGATTCCTCTGATCCGAGCACGCCCGTGACGAGGCGGCTGACCGCGTCGATCAGCACCATCGCCGGAAGCTCGCCGCCAGTCAGGATGTAGTCACCGATCGAGACCTCCCGGTCGACAAGATGCGCGGCGACACGCTCGTCCACGCCTTCGTAGCGCCCGCAGATCAGATAAAGCTCATCGTTCGCCGCCAGCTCCCTGACCAGTTGCTGGGTGAGCCGCTCACCCTGCGGACTGAGCAGGATGACCGGGCCCTGGCCGGTTCGTGCCCGAACGGCCTCGAAGATCGGCTCCGGCTTGAGCACCATCCCGGCGCCACCCCCATAGGGGACGTCGTCCACCTGCCGATGACGATCATGGGTGTAATCGCGCAGATGGTGAACGCGCAACGTGATCACGCCGCCGGCCAACGCGCGTCCGGTCACGCCCGAGCTCAACGGGCCGGGGAAGAGCTCCGGAAAGAGGGTCAGGACCTCGACGATCAACCCTCGGTCTCCTCTGGCAGGTCAACGGTGATAACGCCGTCCGCCGGAGTGATCGACCGGACGACGCTGCGAACCATCGGGATCAGGATTTCGCGGTCGCCGCCAGTGACCCGCAGGACGTCGTTCGCCTCGTAGGTCAAGACCTCGGCGACCCGGCCGATCTCCCGGCCGTACCGCGCGTCGAATACGGTCAGGCCGACGAGTTGGAAGTGGTAGAAGCGGTCAGCCGGCAGCCGGCGCGCCTCCGTCAGCGGCAGGGTGCAGTAGGCCCCAGTGAGCGGCTCCGCGGCGCTGCGATCCTCGATGCCGTTGAAGGTGACCAGCAGCCCACCCTCTTGCTCCTCGGTCCGCGCGACGGTGAGCCGGCGGCCGGCGACCTGCACCTCGCGGCCAGGAGCAAACCGGTCGGGAAAATCGGTCAGCAGCTCGATCCGCAGCGCCCCTTTGACCCCATGGGCTTTCAGGACGCGGCCGATCCGCAGCGCGGGCTCCGCTGCGGTCACACGATCTCGACCATGACCCGGTCGTGGTTTTTCAACGCCGCCGCTCGCACCACCGCGCGGATCGCGTCGATATTTCGGCCGCCCCGGCCGATCACTTTCCCTACGTCCTCGGTCGCCAGCGCAACCTCGACCCTGTTCGTGCGCTCGCCTTCGACCATCGCGACGCGCACTTCCTCCGGCTTCGACACCATAGCCTTGATGATGTAGCTCACCAGGTCGGTGTAGTCCTGCATCGCTATGCCTCCTTGGTGGCCGGAGCTACCGCCGCAGCGGCTTTCGGCGGCTTCGTCGGCCGCTTCTTCGCGGATTCCTTCGGCAGCAACCCCTGGTCGATCAGGAAGGCGCGCGCGGTATCCGACGGCCGCGCCCCCTTTTGCAGCCAGGCTTTGACCTTCTCCTGGTCGAGGTTGAGCTTTACGGGCTCGCTCATCGGGTCGTAGGTGCCAAGGATCTCGATGAACTTGCCGTCGCGAGGCGACCGGCTATCGGCCACCACCAGCCGGTAAAACGGGTGCTTCTTCGCGCCGATGCGCCGCAGTCGAATCTTTACGGACAAGCGAAACCTCCTTTAACCTTTCAAGAGTTGGGCGGGATCGATGGGCAATCCCTTGATGCGCTTCCCCTTCCCCATCTGCTTCATCATCTGCTGCATCTGTTGGAAGCCTTTCAGTAGCCGGTTGACGGCTGCGATGTCGGTCCCCGATCCGCGGGCGATCCGCCGCCGCCGGCTTCCGTCAATCGTCTCCGGCCGCTCTCGCTCAGCTCGGGTCATCGACAGGATGATCGCCTCCATCTCCTGGAGTTGATCGTCACTCGGGAGTGCCCCGGCCAGGTTCTTGATCTTCCCGGCGCCGGGTAGCAGCCCAATGATGCCTTCGAGCGGGCCCATCTTCTTCACCTGCTTTAGCTGCTCCATGAAGTCGGTCAGCGTGAGCCGGCCGGCGCGAAGCTTCTTCTCCACCTCCCTGGCCTGCGATTCGTCGACGTGCTCCTGCGCCTTTTCGATCAGGGTCAGGACGTCGCCCATGCCGAGGATGCGTGAGGCCATCCGATCGGGATAGAAGACTTCCAGGTCGGTCAGTTTCTCGCCGACGCCGACAAACTGGATCGGGCACTGGGTCACTGCCCGCAGCGACAGGGCCGCGCCGCCTCGCGCGTCACCATCGAGCTTGGTGAGGATCGCGCCGGTCAGGGAGATCGTTTTCTGAAAGGCCTCCGTGACGTTCACCGCTTGCTGCCCGGTCATGGCGTCGAGCACCAGTAAGCGATGCTGGGCGGGCACTGCCTCGGTGATCCGCTTGAGCTCCTCAAGGAGATCTTGATCGACTTGCAGGCGACCCGCCGTATCGATGATCACCACGTCGGCATTGACCCGCCTCGCCTCAGCCAGCGAAGCCTTCGCGATCCTCACCGGGTCCGTATCGCGGGGCGCGAACGCCGGCGCATTGATACTTTTGGCCAGGACCTCGAGCTGCTCCATCGCAGCGGGCCGGCGGACATCGGTCGACACGAGCAACGGCCGGTGGCTTTCGCGGCGGGTAAAGAGCGCCAGCTTGCCAGCGGTCGTGGTCTTGCCCGACCCCTGCAGGCCGGCCAGCACGATCACCGTTGGTGGAGTCGGTGCGTAGGTCATGGGCAGCCGATCGCCTAGCAGCCGAACCATCTCCTCGTCGACGATCTTCACCAGCTGCTGCCCCGGGTTGAGGCTCTCCGTCACCTCGGCGCGGATGGCGCGCGCCCGAATGCTCGCGATGAAGTCCTTGACGACTTTGTAGTTGACGTCGGCCTCCAGTAGCGCGAGCCGCACTTCCCGTAGTCCGGCGTCGACGTCGGCTTCGCTCAGCTTGCCGCGGCCGGTCAGCTTCTTGAGCGCCTGATCGAGCCGCTCCGTTAGGGAATCAAACACGCTGGGCTCGCTCCAGGCCGAGTTTCCGCTCGTAGTCGTCGAGGTTGGTCGCGGTTCGCCGGATCACGTCATAGACGGCGGTGCGGGAGACGCGCTCCCGCTGGGCGATTTCGCCGTAGGACCAGTCCAGCTCCCAGGCCAGGTGGAGGATGCGGCGCTGGTGCTCGGTCAGCAGGGCACCGTAGAGGTCGAGCAGGCGCAGCTGACGCTGGCGCCTGCGGGCACTGTCAAGCATTTAGCCTTGACAGTATACCGTCAGCGATCCCGGACTCGTCTCTCCTCGTTGCCCACCACGAACTGGATGAGCCACATGATGCCGACGACGGCGGCACCGAGCGCCAGCAGCCCAAGAAGTCCTAAAAAGAACCCGAGGATGAGAAGGCTCAGCTGGGCTCGTCCTCGTCGGTGGGCTCGACGCGCTCGTCCTGCAGAATTTCGAGTGCCGCGGCCGCCTGATCGCGCGGCACCCAGAGGTCCACCGCGGAAAGCTCGCCGGTGGTCTCGGGGATGACCGCCGCGACCGCTTCGTTCCGAAAGTACACCTCGATGCCCGAAGACTCGAGCACCGCCTTCCAGAGATCGGCCTCGGGCAAGCCGTTGGCTGTGACCAGTTTCACGAACGCGCTCGGATCCCGCTTTTGCGTCACTGGTTCCTGCGTCATCAGCTCTCCTCCATCCGCAACAACGCATCCAGGTACTGCTCGGGGTCGAATCGATTCAGATCGTCGAGGCCCTCGCCGATGCCGACGAGCTTGACCGGGACCGAAAGCTCCGCTTCGATACTAAGCACTACGCCGGCTTTCGCGCTGCCGTCCATTTTGGTCACGGCGAGGCCGCTCAGACCGATCGCCTCCTGGAACACCTTAACCTGCTGCGCCGAATTCTGGCCAACGTGCGCGTCCAGTACAGCCAGAATCTCCTGCGGTGCCTGCTCGTCAAGCCGCTGCAGGACGCGCCGAACTTTGCGCAGCTCCTCCATCAGGTCAGTGCGAGTGTGCAGCCTGCCCGCGGTATCGATGATCACGATGTCCGCGCCGCGAGCCCGCGCCGCCTGCACCGCATCGAACGCTACCGCCCCGGGATCCGACCCGGGCTGATTGGCGACCAGGTCGACCTGCGCCCGGTTGGCCCAGAGCCGCAGCTGCTCGATGGCGGCGGCGCGGTAGGTGTCGGCGGCTGCCAGTAACGGCCGCCGTCCCTCGCCTTTCAGCAGATGGGCGAGCTTACCGATTGTCGTCGTCTTGCCCGAACCGTTCACGCCGACGATGAGCAACGCAGCTGGCGACCCCTCGAGGTTCAGCACGCGTGGCCGCGACGCCATCTCGCGGCCAAGCTCCGCTTTGAGATAGGTCAACGCTTGTGCGGGCGACCGCAGGTGTGCGCCCGCGGCCTGGCGCCGCAGGTCGGCGACCACGCGCTCCGTGGTGGGAACGCCGACGTCGGCGGCGATCAACGAGGTTTCGAGGTCACCCCAGAAGGCGTCATCGAGCGCGGGGCGCCCGAAGACTTCCTTGAGGTCGGCGACGTAGGCCTGCCGGCCGGCGTCAAGGGTCTTCGAAAAGCGTTTCCAGAAGCCCGGTCGGTCGGTGGTTTCCGGCTCAGCCGGCATAAGCGTGAAGCCTACGCCGAGCGCTCACCAACCGGAATCAGGGCGTCGTGTTGCAACCGCACCGAGACGATGCGCGAGATGCCGTGCTCCCCCAGCGTGACGCCGTACAGGACTTCGGCCTGCGCCATGGTGGAGTGGTTATGCGTCACGATCAGGAACTGCTGGTCGGCCGCCAGCCGTTTGAGTACCCGGTTGAACCGAACGACGTTGGCGTCATCGAGCGCCGCGTCGACCTCATCGAGCACATAGAACGGGCTCGGATTCACCGCCTGCAGGGCGAACAGGAAGGCGAGGGCCGTCAGCGCCCGCTCACCGCCGGAGAGCAGCGTTAGCGGCTGCAACCGTTTCCCCGGCGTCTGCGCGAGGATTTCCACCCCATCGTCCAGCGGGTTGCCTTCGGGCTGAGCCTCGAGCCGCAGGGTCGCGCGTCCGCCCTCGAACAGCTCACCGAAGAATTCCTGGAAGTTCACCGCGACCGATTGAAAGACCGTCCGGAATCGACGATCGATCTCCTCCTCCAACCGCTGCCGCAGCTCGGTGAGTTGCGCCGCCGCCTGCTCGAGATCGGCGAGCTGGGCGCCGAGACTCTGGCAGCGATCGCGCACCTGCGCGTACTCCTCCGGCGCCAGCAAGTTGACGGCACCCATCCCATCGAGGCGTCGCTGCAATCGAGAAACCTCCCTCTCCGTTTTCTGCCAGTCCACTTCTTCGGTCGGGTCCCCCTCCTCCTCGACCGGGTGGTCGCCGTCGCGAAGGCCGGCGGCGCAGCGTTCGACCTCGCCCTGTGCGGCGTCGCGCTCCGCGGCCGCCGCCGCGCAGGCGTCGTCGGCATGGGCGAGCTCCACCTGGAGGGTGACGTTGCGCTGCTCGTCCTCGCGCAGTTGTGCCTCCAGCGCGGCCAGCGCACCGTCATCGGGGAGCTCTGCCGAATCGAGGTCGGTGAGCTCGGCGACAAGCGTGTCGGACTGCTCGAGCCACCGGCGGCGCTCTTCGTTGATCAGGGCGGGCTGGACCGCCAGCTCTTCCTCGGCGGCGCGGCGCTGCATCAGCTCATCGCCATGCGACCGGTGCACCTGTTGCGCTCGCTCCAGCTGCCGGCCCAGGTCGCCGGCTCGCTGGCGCGCGAGCGCCGCTCGCAGTTCGGTCTCCTGGCGCCACTTCAACCGCTCGGATAGCGTCGTTCCTGCCTCGTGCATCCGTTGCTCGAGCTCGGTCAGCCGGACGGTGAGGGCACCGTCCCGCTCGGCAATCGCGCGCTCGCGGGCGAGCGCCTCGTCTTGCAACTGCTCGGCCTGGGCCGATAGGGTGCCGACTCGATCCAGCTGTTGCCGGACCTGGAACTCCTGGTGCGTTTCGCGCTGGACGCTTTCTCCGGCGGCCGCCAGAGTCCCGGCGGCCTGGGCGGCTGTGCGGCGGAGCTCGTCAACCAGGGCCACCATGGCATCGCGTTCGTCGATGAGCGATGCGCGTTCGGCGGCACAGCGTTCCACCGCACTCGCCGCGTCCAGGGCGGCCTGGCGTTGGCGTTCGAGCGCATCCTCCGCCTCGCGAATCCTGGCATGGATCGCCAGCAATGGGTCGGCAGCTTTGCCTCCCCGATACGAGACCGCCGTCATGATTTCGCCGGCCGGGGTCACCGCGCGCAACCGGGGATGCTCGTTGACGATGCGCGTCCCTTCCGACCGGTCCCCGACCAGGACCACTTCGGAGAGGAGATATGCAATGAGCGGTGCAATGGAGGCGGGAGCCTGCACCAACGTCGTGATTGGGGTGCACCCGGCGGGGACATCGGCCACGACCGCCCCATCCGGAGTCCGCAGCAGCGTCTCGCGCGTATCCTCCCCTCCGGCCAGGGCCACGGCCGCCGTGTCGAAGCGTTCTCGATCCCTGGCCACCCACGCGTGCAACCAGCCCTCGAGCGCCGCCTCGACGGCCGCGCGGTTGGCGGGTTCGACCTCGATCAATTCCAGGAGCCGTTGCCAGCTGTCGCCACGGTCCCGGAGCGGACCGCGGCGCTGAGCCCGGTCGAGCAGCGTCCGAAGCGCGCCGAGTTCCGCCTCGAGCGCCTTGAGTCCGGCCTCGTGCTCGATGACCGTCTTGCGCGTCGCCTCGAGGGCGGCCTCAGCCTCATCAAGCCCTTGCTCGATCGTCGATGCGGCCGCGGCGACACGCTGGCGTTCGCGCTCGGCCAATTCCGCATGGTGCCGGCGGCGCTCGAGCTCGTTGGTGAGGCTGCCCTGCCGAAGCGACCATGCCTCCAGCTGGCTGCGTGCCTGTTGCGCCTGCTCAGCGAGAAATTGCAGGCGACCCTCCAACTGCCGGAGCTCCGCCTCGATCGCCAGGCGGTCCCGTTGAAGGTCCTGGCGCGCCTGCTGCCTGCCGGCGCGATCCGCCTCGAGAGCGGCGACGGCCTCGCGGGCCGCGCGCTCAGCGTCCGCGGCGGACTGCAGCGCGGCCCTGGCGGTCTCGAGCTCGACCTGCGCGGCCTGGAGCGCTTTTGCGAGTTCATCGACCACCCGGCTCCCGGCGCGTTCTGACGCCCGCAGGTGTTCGAGCTCGCGTTGCAGCGATTCCAGGGCCGCAACGGCGGCGGCGTTGCGCTCCTGGGCGATACGCGCCTGGTGCTGGGTCTCGGCCAGGCGCAGGCGCACGTCAGCGATCGCTTCCTGGTGGCGCCAGCGCGCTTCGCGGGCCTCCAGCAACGCCGTGCGATGGTCGGCATACCGGGGCTCGAAGTCGGCCAGCACCTGGGCGGCGCCGGCTCGCTTGTGTTCCGTCGCTTGGACTCGCGCCAACGCGCGCCGCAGCTGCATCATCGCCTTGCGCCAGGCGTCCCGGACGAGGCTCCCTTGCAACGTCTTCAGCGCATCGGCCACCTTCTGGTATTCCTCCGCGGCCGCCGCCTGCACCCGCAGTTCATCGGCACGCGGACTCAGTTCGTTCAAAATGTCGCGGGCCCGGCGCATATCCCGGTCGGCCTCAGTCAGCCGGTTCACGGCCTCTTGACGCTGATCCCGCAGCCGCCGGACGCCCGCGGCCTCTTCGATCAGCTCGCGACGAAGGTCTGGTGCCGCCTGGATCACGAAGTCGATATCGTTCTGCGCGGTGACCGCATACCCGTCCTGCCGCAAGCCGGTGCTCGCCAGCAGCGCGTCGATATCTTTCAGCCGGGCGCGCGCGCCATTGACCAGGTATTCGCTTTCGCCGGATCGGAACAGGCGGCGGGCAACTTCGATTTCGTTGAACTCGACGTTGAGCCGCTGGTCGGCATTGTCGATGGTGAGGGTCACCTCCGCCATGCCGACCGCCGACTTGCCGGGTCCACCGGAGTAGATGACGTCCTCCATTCGGTGACCGCGCAAGCCGCGGGCGTTGCGCTCACCCAGTGCCCAGCGAACGGCATCGACAAGGTTGGACTTGCCGCTGCCATTGGGGCCGACGATGGCCGTGATGCCGCAGCTGAAGGGAAGCTCAGTGCGGCGAGCAAAGGTTTTGAAGCCTTGCAGCCGCAGCGACTTCAGATGCACAGGCGACAGGAACAGGTCATGGCTGGGCTCTCGCGCCCATCAAAGACGAAAGCATGGACCACGGCGCGGGTCACCCGTGTATTAGACCATGGTCCGCATTGTGTAGGCAATCAAGCTGACGCCCCCAGTTCGGCTACACAAAGACCTCAAGACGCGCCGGTGCGCCGTCCAGCTGCTCGCGGCGCACTCGCCCTTAAGAATGTGGGCTCGTCTGCTCGCTCGAGCGGCATGCGGCGCCGGCGCGATGCGCGCGAAAGCGCGGCTCGCCCTGTGGGCTCGCTGACTACAGCGTGAAAGCGCCGCAAATACTACGCGGCGTATACAACAACTTCCGTCGCTTTCACGCTGATCCAGACTGGGTCGCCGCGGTCGAGCCCGAGGTCGCGCACCGCTGCGGGTGTGACCTCGGCAACGATCGATGGCGAGCCTTCGAGCCGGACGCGAACGCGATCTCCCTGAGGGTCGAGATTCGAGGCTCGCCCCTCCCAGACGTTGCGCGGCGTGCCATCCGGGCGGGTTCGGTAGAGGGCCACAGTCCGCGGATGCACCACGGCGAAGACGTCGCCGTCGGCACCCTCGGCCACGGTCAGCGAGCCGCCGCCATTCAGCGCAATGACCTTGTCGTGCGCCCGGCCCCGATACAGGTTCACCCCGACCAGGTCCGCGACATAGCGCGAGCGCGGTCGTTGCGCGACCTCTGCCGGACTTCCGATTTGGAGCATCCGTCCATGCTCGAGGATGACGAGGCGATCCGCCATCGCCATCGCTTCCACTGGATCGTGGGTCACCACCAAGCGCACGCCGTCGAACGATTCGAGTTGGTGTCGCAGCTCGCGGCGAAGCTCGACCCTGGTGCTGGCATCTAGCGCCGCCATCGGCTCATCCATGAGCAGCAGCGCCGGGCGGGTGGCCAGCGCGCGCGCGAGCGCGACCCGTTGGGCCTGACCCCCTGAGAGCGAACGCGGCTTCCGATTGGCGTAGGCCTGGAGTCCGACCCGCTCCAACCAGAGGTGCGCCACCTCGAGCGCTACGGCTCGTGGCGTCCGGCGGGACCGCAGCCCAAAGGCCACGTTCTCCAGCACCGACAGATGAGGAAACAGCAGATAGTCCTGGAAGACCATGCTGATTGGTCGTCGCTCCGGCACCACCCGTACCCCGGCAGCCGGGTCTTCCAGCACGACGCCGTCGAGCCTCACCCGCCCGGAGTCGAGCGGCGTGAGCCCGGCGAGGACGCGGAGGACCGAGGTCTTGCCCGCACCATTCGGCCCCAGCACCGCGACCAGTTCGCCCGAGGCGACGGTGAGCCACAGATCGAGCTCGAAGCCGCTGATGTTCGCCTGGATTTGCGCCTCGAGGCTCACGATGCGCCGAGCCAGCGGTCATGCAGCCCGATCAGGACAACGAGCGAGACAGCGAGCAGCACCAGGCTGAGCACGATCGCCGCCTCCGGGTTGGTCTCCAGCGCCAGGTAGACGGCCAGCGGCATCGTCTGGGTGCGCCCCGGGAAGTTGCCGGCAAAGGTGATGGTGGCGCCGAACTCACCGAGCGCCCGGGCCCAGCACAGGACGGCGCCGGCGACCAGCGAGGGCCGCACCAGCGGGAGCGTGACTCGCCACAACACCGTCCAGCGCCGCGCGCCCAGGGTCCGGGCGGCGTCTTCGAATCGCAGGTCCATCCCGCGGAGGCCCGCCTCCACGGTGATGACGAGAAAGGGCATGGCGACAAATGTCTCGGCCAGGATGGCGCCCGCCGTCGTGAATGGAAGATGAATCCCGACGGCTTGTTCCAGCCAGCCTCCCAGGAGCCCGCGCCGTCCGAACGCCGCCAGTAAGGCGACGCCGCCGACGACCGGCGGCAACACCATGGGCAGCACCGTCAGGGCTCGAAGGATATTGCGGCCGGGAAAGGCGAGTCGCGCAAAAATCCAGGCCAGGGGCACTCCGAAGACAATCGCGATCGCGGTCGCGGAAAGCGATGCCAGCAGCGACAGGCGGAGCGCGGTGATGGCCTCCGTTGATGTCAGCAATTGCCAGGCCGACCCCCATGGTGTCCGAACCAGCAGACCGGCCAGCGGAAGCACGAAGAAGGCGGCTCCCACTCCGGCCAGAAGGATGAACAGGGGTGGCGCCGACAACCCCCGCAGTCTAGGGCGGGAGGAAGCCATAGCGAGCCAGCGTCCGCGGCCCATTCGCGTGGATGTAACCGATGAAGGCCTTGGCCAGCGCCACGTTCTGGCTGTCCTTGAGAACGACGATCGGATAGTCCGCGATCACGTTGAGGGGATCCGGGATATCGACGCCCTGCACCTGCGCGCCGGCGGCCTTGACGTCGGTCACGTACACGATGCCGGCATCGGCTTCCCCGAGGACGACCTTGGTAACGACCGACTTCACGTCAGCCTCTTCGCTCGCGGGCGTCACAATTACGTTTGCCTTCTGCAGCGCTTGCCCCGCATAACGCCCGCAGGGCACAGCTGGAGCGCACAGGACCACGACGAGCCCGGAGCGGCTCAGATCGGCGAGCCCCGTCACGTGCTTGGGGTTGCCGGCTTGGACCACGATCTGCAGCTTGTTGCGGGCGAAGATCGACGGCGAGCCCGCGGTCAGGCCGGCATTCACCAGCTTTTGTATGTTCGACTCGTCCGCCGATGCGAAGACGTCGCCGATCGCGCCCTGCTGGACCTGTGCCACGAGTGTCGAGGAGCCGGCGAACGCGAAGTGGATCATCGTGCCCGGATGGGCCTTCTGGAAGTCCGTGCCGATCGTGGTGAACGCGGCCGTCAGCGACGAGGCCGCGAACACGGTGATTGACCCGCTCAACCCTACGCCCGTTGGCGAAGCGGGTTGGCTCGCATTGCCGCAAGCGGCGAGCAGCAGTGCGGTTGCCGTGAATGCGCCCAGGGGCTTTGGCTGCATCGCCGCCTAGCCGGTCGGTAGCTCGACGATCACGTTCGTCGCCTTGACGACCGCCACGGCGCGCACGCCTGGCACCAATCCAAGTTCATCGACGGCTTCCCGGGTGATGAGGGAAACGAGGCGATGTGGACCGGCCTGGATCTCGACCTGCGCGGCAACCCGATCTTTGATCACCCTGGTCACGATGCCGGGGAAATGATTGCGGGCTGAACGTGCGGAGATGGTTTCCTGTTTGGGCTCGGGCGGCGACGCGGCCATGTAGCGCGCCAGCTGTCGTCCATCGACCATCCGCTGTCCGCCGGACGTCCTGATGGTGGCGAGCCGACCGCTGTCCGCCAGGCGGCGAACGCTATCGACGCTGACGCCGAGGAGTTCCGCGACCTCGCCGATCTTGTAGGCGGCCATCCTGGTGCTCTACAAACTCTAGCATTTGCGGTGTTTCCATGATGAAATACTGGGAATTCCGAGATACTGAGAGAGTCGGCTCCCCGGGTTTAGTTCGCTGGCGCGCGACCGGATTCGTGCGCCGCGACCGCTTCGAGGACTTCGTCCTGAGCGGGCGGGTGATCGAGCGCCCCCAGAGCCGACAATGCCTCGCGAGCCGCCATCTGCTCGGCGGCGCGTTTCGTCCGGCCGCTGCCGGTTCCCCTGACGCCGTCGCCGAACGTCACCAGAGCGGTGTACTCGCGACGATGTCCGGGCCCGGAGGCGCCAACGATCTCGTACTGTGGCGTGGTGAGAAACCGCTCCTGCGTGACTTCCTGAAGGCGCCCCTTATAGTTGTCGTCCGGCCACGCCTGGACGTCGATCAGGCTGCGGCTGAACAGCCGGTAGGCGGCCCGATAGCCCTGGTCGAGGAAGATCGCCCCGATCACCGCCTCGAAGGTGTTCGCCAGGATCGACTGCAACGAGCGGGCCCCCGTCTTGTGGGCACCCTTGCCCAGCAGGAGGTAATCCCCGAGGCTGAGCCGTGAGGCCAGGCGGGCCAGGCTTTTGGTGTTGACGACCGAGGCCCGCAGCCTTGTCAGCTCCCCCTCGTCCGACGTCTGGTAGGTATGGAAGAGGTGTTCGGCGGCGATCAGCTCGAGCACCGCATCTCCCAGATACTCGAGCCGCTCGTTATCCGCCGCCCCGGTCTCGGGATGCTCGTTGTTATACGAGCGATGGGTCAGCGCCTGCAGTAGCAGGGCGACGTCGTGAAACCGAACGCGAAGCGTCCGCTGGAGTTTCTGTAACGGCTCGTCGGCTTGAGCTAGCTTCGGCTCAGGTAGTGATGCCGAGCTTCTCCTGGACGTAGTCCCAGGCGGCTCCGACGGTCTGAATCTTTTCGGCGTCTTCGTCTGGTATCTCCATCCCGTATTCTTCCTCGAACGCCATGATCAGTTCGACCAGGTCGAGGGAATCCGCATTCAGGTCGTCGACGAACGAGGCGTCGGGCGTGACTTGCTCGGGCTCCACTCCGAGCTGTTCGGCGATGATGCCCTTGAACTTCTCGTAATTACTCCCGTCCATCCGACTCCCCTTTTACCTTTTGCGAGTGCGGTCAAATTCTAGTCGAAGCTCCCGCAAATCGTCCTAAATTGGCAGCCCGCCGTCAATGCCCAAAACCTGGCCGGTGATGTAGGCGGCCGCCCGGGAAGCCAGGAAGACGATCGCCGGGGCCACGTCCGCCGGTATGCCGATCCGGGGGATAGCGGCCGCCAGCCGGGCCCGTTCCAGCAGCTCGGCCGGTAACCCGCTGGTCAGCTCGGTCTCGATGAAGCCGGGAGCGACAGCGTTGACGGTGATGTTTCGCGAACCGACCTCCTTGGCCAGCGACTTGGTCAGGCCGATCAAGCCGGCTTTGGACGCGCTGTAGTTCGCCTGCCCGGCATTCCCCACGACCCCCGCGAGCGAGGAGACATTGACGATCCGGCCGTACTTCTGCTTGAGCATGGGTCGCAGCGCCGCCTTGCTCGCCAGGAAGGCGGCCCGAAGATTCGTCTGGAGCACGATGTCCCAATCGGCCTCGCTCATCCGCATGACCAGTGTGTCGCGGGTCAGCCCAGCGTTGTTCACCAGCACGTCGAGACGCCCCCACCGCTTGACCACGGCTTCGACGGCAATCCCGGGGGCGGCGCTGTCGGCAAAGTCGGCCTGGACCGCCATCACCTCTCTTCCCTGGTGCGACAGCTCTTCGACCAGGGAATCAGCCTCTGCCTTTCGGCTCTTGTACGTGATGGCGACCGTGGCGCCCGCCTGGCCGAAGAGCGCCGCGGCGGCCCGCCCGATGCCACGGCTGCCGCCGGTGACCAGCACCACCTGATCCGCGAAGCCGTCAGCCCACATGGATGGTTTCAAACACCGTCTTCATGCTGACAAGGTCTTCGATATTGTGGACCACCGCAGCCGGGAGAATCTTCTTGACCAGGCCGGTGAGCGTCCGGCGCGGCCCGATCTCAACGTAGGCATCGATGCCCAGCTGCTGCAGGCGCTGCACCGACTGCGTCCACAGCACGGGCCCGGTCAGCTGGCCGACCACCAGACGGCGCGCTTCAGCGGCCTCCTGGTGAACCTGCGCATCGGCATTGAAGACCTGGGGGCGATGCAGCCCACGAAGCGGGATCTTCGCCAACGCGGCGGCAAACGACCGCGCCGCTTGCGCCATCAGCGGTGAGTGGAAGGCGCCGCTCACTGACAGCCGGACCAGGCGGCGGGCTCCGGCGGCCTCCAGCTTCGGACGGATCGCGTCCAGCCCCGCATCGGTGCCGGAGATAACGACCTGGCCCGGTGCGTTGTAGTTCGCGACCACCACGCTCGACCCCTCGGCGCAGAGCCGTTCAACCATCTCGTCGGCCAGACCAAGAACGGCCACCATGCCGGTGCCGGACGGGGCGGCGACCGACATTGCCTCACCCCGAGCTTGCACGGCGCTCAAGGCGTCCAACGGGTCGAGCGCCTGTACCGCAACCAGTCCGGCGAACTCGCCGAGGCTGTGGCCGGCGACCGCGACCGGCTCGAGGCCGCGGGCGGCCACTAGCCGCAACAAGGCCAGGCTATGAAAGACGATGGCTGGCTGGGCGTTCTCCGTCGATTGGAGCTCGGGCTCTGGTCCCTCGAGCATCAGCCGGCCGAGCGGCATCTGGAGGCGCTCCTCAGCCTGGCGGAGCAGTGCCTGCGAGCCTCCGTCCCGTTCCAGCAGGTCGCGGGCCATCCCCACGAACTGAGCGCCCTGGCCTGGAAACAGGAAGGCGAGGCGGATCGGGGTCGGCCTACTCGGTCTTGATGACTTCGCGCCCGTCGTAGTAGCCGCAGTTGCGGCAGATCGCGTGCGGCCGCTTCGGCTGGTGACACTGCGAGCATTCGACGAGCTGCGGGCGCTTCATCGCCAGATGGGCGCGGCGCTCACCCTGGCGGGCATGGGCGTAGCGAGTCTTTGGAAGGGCCATGAGCAAGCCATTATAAGGCGCTACCGTCCGCTGACGACCTCGACCTCTCCTCCGGCTTTGACCGGCGAGGCCCGGAGCGCCTCGACGCCCTTCTTGACCGTGGACACGGTCCGCAGCAGCTGGGCTTCGAGCGACTGCATCACGTCCGAGGCGTATCGGTCCGCGGCCCGGCGGGTCTCGTCGGCTTTCGCCGCGGCCTCTTTGAGCATGGCCTCAGCCTGCTTTTCGGCTCGCTTCACCAGTTCATGCTGCCCGATCATCGTCTGGGCCCGCTCGCTCGCCCTGCTGACGGTCCGAGCGGCCTCCGCCTGCGCCTCGGAGAGAAGGCGCTGCTGCTCCTGCAGCGTCCACCGTGCCTGTTTGATTTCATCGGGGAGGCTGAGGCGCAGGTCGTCGATGCAGGCCAGCGCTTCTTCCTGGTCAATGACCACGGTTCGGGTCAGCGGGATCTGGCGGCTGTGGGCGATCAGGTACTCGAGGCGGTCGACGGCTTCGTGGATATTCATTGCTGCTGCTCCTTCAGGGCTGCGGGATTCCCGCCTGTGAGACGTTGCTTGAGCGGTCCGACGACGTTGGGTGGGACGAATTCCGAGATGTCTCCGCCGAACTCGGCGAGTTCCTTGATCAGGCTGGAGCTGAGAAACAGGTGGCGCAGGCTGGTCGGGATGAAGACGGTCGTGACCTCGGGTTCTAGCCGGCGATTCATCAACGCCATCTGGAACTCGCTCTCGAAGTCTGACACAGCGCGCAGTCCCCGAACGATCACTTTCGCCCCGACCTGTCGGGCAAAATCGATGGTCAGCCCGTTGAACGTGCTGACGTCGACGCCTGGGCGCTCGCCCAGGCTCTCCCGGATCATGGTCACCCGCTCCCCCGTAGAGAAGAGGGGACGCTTGCTCGGATTTTCCAGGACGGCAATCACCACCCGATCGAAGATTCGCGCGGCGCGGTCGACGACGTCGAGATGGCCGTGGGTCAGCGGATCGAAGCTGCCCGGGTAGACCGCGGTGATCACACGTACCTGAAAAACGTGAGCCGGGTGGTTCCATAGCCCCGGTCCCGCACGTGCGCCAGATGCAATAGCGATGGCAGTGGTTGGTCGCGATGATGTTCGACAACGACCAGCGCTTCCTCGCGCAGCGCGGCCTGGTCGAGAGCTTGCAGTGTTCCGATAACGGCGCCGCCGTCACGGTACGGCGGGTCGAGCAGCAGAAGGTTGTAGGTGGCGAGGTCGCCGGCGTGCGCCCTCAGCCAGTCGATGGCATCGGCACTTGCAACGTCGCCCTGCTGGGCGAAGCCGGTTGCGGCCAAATTCTCGGCGACGATGTTAGCACAGGCTCGGTCGCGTTCCACGAATGTTGCCGACGCCGCGCCGCGGGAGAGCGCCTCAATCCCGAGCGTGCCGGCTCCAGCGAACAGGTCCAGCACCCGCGCACCGCGTATGCTGTCGCCGATGATGTTGAACAACGCTTCGCGGACGAGCGAGCTGGTGGGGCGCGTTGCCCGACCGGGTGGCGTCTTCAACAGCCGTCCCCGACTCGCGCCGGCGGTGACACGCGTGGCCGGTCCTGGCATGCGATGAGTAAATCAGGCGCGCCCGCCTCGATGGGCGCCCCCAGCAAAGGAGCCGCAGCATAGTCGTCGTCGAAGCGGTGCTCGGCATCATCCTCGTGCTCCTCCTCCCCATCGCCGCGGGCCTCACCGTCGGCTGGTTGCTGAGTCGGGTGTGGCGGGTAACACCGTCCGCCCCGACAGCACCCGTCAATCCAACGCGAACACCCGACGATAGGCCGAAAGCTGGCGGCGGAGGGCCGGCTCGCCGGCCAGGGTCGGATCGCGGTCCAAGAGGCGGACGGCCTCGGTCTGGGCGTCGCTGATCAGCGCCGCATCGAGCAAGCTCGCCATCTTGAATTCGTTGCCATGCTGCCGGAAGCCGTGTAGCTCGCCCATTCCCCGAAGTTGGAGATCGATTTCGGCCAGGTCGAAGCCGCTGTGATGCGCGACCACCGCATTCAAGCGCCGCATTGTCTCGGGATCATCCATGTCGGTAAAGAGCAGGCAACAGGATTCGTGCACGCCGCGGCCGATGCGCCCACGAAACTGGTGCAGCTGGGCTAACCCGAACCGTTCCGCCCCCTCGATCATCATCACGCTCGCATTCGGGATATCGATGCCCACCTCGACCACGGAGGTCGACACCAGGATCGCCACCTCCCCGCGCTGGAACTTCGCCATCACGTCCCCTTTCTCCGCGGTCTTCATCCGTCCGTGGAGCAGGGCGATCCGGGAAGCCAGCTCAGGAAAGACCTCGCGCTGCAATTTCTCGGCCTCCTGGGTCGCCGACCGGACGCCAAGCTTGTCGGACTCCTGGATCAGCGGACAGATGACAAAGACCTGTCGTCCGGCGACCACCTGCTGGCGGATGAAGTCATAGGCGGCCGGCCGCTCATCGGGTGGAACCAGCCTCGTGGACACCGGCAGCCGCCCCGGTGGCATCTCGGTCAGCACCGAGATGTCGAGGTCACCGAAGAGCGTCAGGCCGAGCGTCCGTGGGATGGGAGTGGCGGTCATCGAGAGGAAATGTGGCCAGCGCTCCCCCTGGCGGACCGATAAGCGCTGACCCACGCCGAAGCGATGCTGCTCGTCGACGACGGCGAGCGCCAGATGCTTGAATCGGACATCCTCCTCGATCAGCGCGTGTGTGCCGACCAGCAGGTCGACCGAACCGTCGGCGACCGAAGCCAGGAGGGCGCGGCGCGCTGCGGCCGGCGTGCTCCCCAGCAACATGCCGACGATGATGCCGAACGGCCGCAGCAGCGACTCCACCACCTCGGCGTGCTGCCGGGCGAGGATTTCCGTCGGCGCCAGCAGCATCGATTGAAACTCGGCGTGCGCCACGTGATGCATGGCCATGGCGGCGACCACCGTCTTGCCGGAGCCGACGTCCCCCTCCAGCAAACGGTTCATCGGCTCTGGCCGAGCAATGTCTTTGAGGATCTGCCAGGCGGCGGCGCGCTGGGCATTGGTCAGCTTGAACGGCAGCGCCGCGACGAAGGCCCGTGCGGTGGGCTCGTCGAATGGAATCGGGTGCGCGGCATGGGCCTTGCGAGCGCGTTTGGCTTGCTGGACGGCCACCTGGTTGAGGAACATCTCCTCGAATCCGAAGCGGTCGCGGGCCTGATCGAGGTTTTCCAGGGAATCGGGAAAATGGACCTGCCTGACGGCGTCGGGCCGAGCCATGAAGCCACGGCGCTGCACGAGCTCGGCCGGGAGCACTTCCTCTAGCTGGTCGGCCAGCCAGAGCAGCGGCCGGATCTTGGGCCGGAGCCATCGCGACGTCAGCCCTTTGGTTTCCGGGTAGATGGGGATGATGCGAGCCGCGTGGCTCGGGTCGCTCGAGACCTTCTCATACTCGGGGTTCTTCATCACCAGGCCACCGTTGAGGTCGACCTCGCCGGCGACGAAGATCTGATCGCCCTTATGAAGGTAGTTCGCGATATACGGTTGGTTGAACCAGACCAGGCTCAATTGCCCGGAGTCATCGGAGATGGTCGCCCTGGCGATCCGCATGTGCTTCCGCGGAGTGAACGCGCGCTCGACCTGGTAGACGCGTCCCCGGACGGTGGTCCGCATGCCTGGCCGGATCCAGGCGATGGGCGTCACACTTCCGAAATCCTGGTGCCGGCGAGGGAAGTACAGCAACAGATCGCGGACGGTTCTCACCCCAAGGTGTTCGAGCCTGCTGCCGTACGCGGTACTGATCCCGGTGATGGCGGTCACCGGATCGTCCAGGGAGAGCCGGGGCACGGTCAGGCGATCAGGTAGGTGAAACCGATCACCCCGGGTCCGGTGTAGGTACCGATCACCGCTCCGGTCTCAGCCAGCGGAATCTCGAGCCCCGGATAGTTCCCCGCCACCCGCTCCCGGAGTCGCTCCGCCTCGACAAGCGCGCCGCCGTGGAGCACGGCCAGATTACTGAGCTTTCCATCGCGCTGCAGAAGCTCGACCAACCGATCGATCGCCTGCAACCGGCCGCGCGCCCGTCCCAGCGGTGCGACTTCCCCATCCTGGAGGGTGATCAGCGGTTTGAAGTTCAGCAGCGAGCCGAGCAGCGCCCGGGCTCTCCCGATCCGGCCGCCCTTTTCCAGGTAGGTCAGCGTGTCGATCGCGGCCAACACCCGAGCTTTTGGGACGAGCGCTTGCACGCGTTCCACGACGGCCGTGCGGTCGGCGCCGCTCTTTGCGAGCTTGGCCGCCTCCAGCGCCAGAAAGCCCAGGGCCATCGAGGTGGTGAAGGAGTCGATCACGTCGATGTGCTCCCCGTCGACGGCCTTCGCCGCCGTCGAGGCCGCCCCGACCGTTCCCGAAACCTTGCTCGAAATCAGGACCGCGACCACATCGTCGCCGGCGTCGCGGTATCGTCGGAAGACTTCCTCGAACGCGCCGACCGCCGGCTGCGAGGTCTTGGGGAGTTGGGGCGACGTCTTCAACCTGGCGAAGAAATCGTCGCTTGAGAGGTCGACGTGATCCCTGAAGACCTGGTCACCGAAGCGAACGTTGAGCGGCACAACCGTGATCCCGGCGGCCCGCTGCTGATCGTCGGCAAGGTCCGCCGTCGAATCCGTAACGATCCGAACCACCCCGCGAGTATATCCAGCAATTCAGACTGATCACGAGCGCGCAACGGCTGCATGGCGTTAGGTTCCGGACGCTAAAGGTGGATAAAGCTATAGCTGCTGTGGTGCTCCCAGGCAGCCTGAACTCGCGCCTCAGCCAGGCACTCATTCTCACGGGGTTCCTCGGCTTCCAGGTATTGGATTCCCTGACGACCCACCTCGGGTTGTCGCTCCAACACGAAGAGCTCAATCGACTGATGGCGCCGCTGATCGCGACCCACGGCGAGCTCTCGGCGTATGCCGTCAAGGGCACGGCGGTGGCGGTCCTGCTCGCCATCCTGATGCTGCTGTACCGCCGCAAACCGTGGGTGTGGCATGCCTACCGGGTGGGAGCCTGGCTGAGCGCGGCCGCCGTCATCGCCAACCTCCTGCAGCTGCTGTAGGCCCGTCTTACTCGACCGCAACGATGTACGGGTAGAGCGCCTGTTCGCCGGCCTGCAGCTCGACCGAGGCCTTCGGGAACTGCTGCGCGATCGCGCTGACGAGGGCTTCTCGCTCGGCTTCGAGCGCATCGGCGCCGGCGTAGATCGTGATGGTGCCGACCTTCGCGGTGTCGATCCGCTTCAGCACCGCCTGCACGACGTTGCCTGGCGTTCCGCCGGCCTCCACAATGCGGTCGTTGAGCAGCCCGATGACGTCGTTTTCGGCGATCTTCAGCCCATCGATGTCGGTGGCGCGGACGGCGCGGGTGACCTCGATGGTCTGGACCTGGCTCAGCGCGTGCGACATCGCGTTCGCGTTGGCTTCGAGATTCGAGCTGAAGTCGAAAGCGAACAGCGCGGCAATCCCCTGCGGCAGGCTGCGCGAGGGCACGACCCGCACCCGCTTCTTGCTCAGCTCCGCCACCTGCTGGGCGGTCATGATCACGTTGCCGTTGTTGGGAAGCAGCAGGACGTCGTTCGAGGGAACCGATTCCACAGCCGCCAGGATGTCCTCGGTCGAAGGGTTCACCGTCTGGCCGCCGCCGACAACCGAGTCGACCCCGAGGCTCTCCAGGATCCGGCGAAAGCCATCACCGCTGGCGACCGCCACCAGAGCCAGGTGCTTGGAGCTCGCCGGGCGGCGCACGCTCTCGCCCTGCAGCCGATGGTGCTGCGAGGACATATCGTCGACCTTGAGCCGGGTCAGCCGGCCGACGCCGCTGGCGTAGCTGATGACCACCGCTGGTTCGTGGGTGTGCACATGGACTTTGATGGCCGCGTCATCACCGACGACCAGTGCCGATTCACCATGGCGTTGGATTTCGTTGCGCACCTCGTCAACCGGCAGGAGCTCGCCGTTGATGACGAACTCGGTGCAATAGCCCCAGCCGACCGACGGCGCCTCCACCGTCCTCGGCCGCGCGTGCTGCGTGGTGGGGCGCTCGAAGGTCGCCACCGCCTCCCCACGCATCCGCCTGAGGAACCCCTCGAGGATTAACTGCAAGCCGAATCCGCCGGCGTCGATCACGCCCGCCTGTTTCAGAATCGGCAACTGCTCCGGCGTCCGCTCCACCGCGCTCGCCGCGGCGTCGCATGCCGCGCGGACGACTTCGGTCAGGTCGCTGGAGTGTGCGGCTTTCGCCTCGGCCCCGGCGGCCGCCTCGCGTGCCACCGTCAGCATGGTTCCCTCGGTCGGCTTGATCACGGCTCGGTAGGCGACCTCCGCGCCTTGGCGGAACGCTCCAGCCAAACCCGTTGCGTCCACCGCGCGATGCGAGCCGATGCCCGTGCAGAAACCGCGGAGAATCTGCGAGAGGATGACGCCCGAGTTGCCGCGGGCCCCCATCAAGGCGCCGTGGGAGGCCCGCCTGGCCATGACGGAGAGATCGGCATCATCGACCTCGCGGATGTCTTCCACGGCAGATTGGAGGGTCAGCAGCATATTGGTCCCGGTATCTCCGTCGGGCACTGGAAAGACATTGAGCGCATCCACCTCGTCACGGTTGAGCGTGAGCCAGGCCAGCGAGCCGAGCAACGCCTCTTTGAACAGGCGTCCATCGCACTGAGTGATGGGCATGGACGGGGCGCCGGCTAACGGGGGCGTCTCAGACGCTGCCACCGCTGACGTGAATGCCCTGCACATTCACGTCGACCTCAATCACCGGCAGACCGAGCGTCCGCTCGACGGAATAACGGACCGCATTAGAAAGGTTGTTGGCCACTTCAGAGACGCGGGTGCCGTACTCGACGATGACGTAGAGCGAGACCGCGATCCCGTCCTCGCGCACCTCGACCTCGACCCCGCGGTGGAGCTTGTCGCGGTGCAACCGCTCCGCCAGGCCGTCGCGGAGGCCGCGGGCAGCCATGGCGACCACCCCGTAGCAGCCGGCGGCGGCGTGGCCGGCGATGGTCGCGACGACATGGCGCGACACCTCGATCCGCCCGAGGTCTCTGGCCTGGATCAGCGTCCTCGGCGGCTTCCCGGTGCGCAGCGGGTTGGCCTTCGTCTTTGAGTCCATATTGGTTAGGGTCGCGGGATTCCCGCGTGTCGTGTGCTACTATGTGACGCTGATTTCGCCCCAATCATACGCGATGACTCCTGGGGCGCTGAAGGTACCCAACACCATGGCACAACGTTGCGCGATCTGCGGAAAGGGGCCCCAATACGGGCACAACGTGAGTCACTCGAAAGTGCGCACGAAGCGTCGCTTCATGCCCAACCTGCACAAGGCGCGCGTCATGATCAACGGACGTTCCCAGACCGCGCTGGTGTGTACCCGCTGTCTGCGGACCCAGGCCAAGTCGGCCTAGTCCAAGCTCGTGGCGCGGCCGAGGTAGCCGGCGTGGCCGCGCGGCGATACCCACAGGGTCACTGGCACGCCAGCTTTCAACCAGGGGCCATCGTCGGCGAGCTCCGCATAGGAGATAACGAGGTACACACCCCTTCCTCCGGCCAGCGATAGCTGGCGCCCGTCGACCTTTGCGACGACCCCGGTGACGAGCCGGGGCAGCGCGGCATAGCTCTCGAGACTGACGAGGGTCAGCCAGGTGCCGCCGACGGTACCCGCGGCCGCGGCCGCGAGCAGGATGAGGCCCCCCCACCGAGAACCGTTGAAGAGCAGCCCGTAGACGAGCCAGGGCAAAAAGATGGCCAGCAGGGCCAGGCTGGTCTGGGTCTCCTGCCAGATGTTGACGGCGTAGCTGCGCTGGGTTGGATCCCCGAAGTCGGCCCCGGCGGCGACCAATGGGCCCAGCCTCGTGGCCCCCACGACCATTCCGACGGTCAACAGCAGGGTCACGGCAACCTGACCGACCCGAATCTCGGGCCGAGTCAAGATGCGAGGTTTGAGCGTCGACGGCGTTGCAGTCAGCGTCACGACCGTGTAACTTGCTGCCCGACTGAATTACGGCACCGCGCTTCACCGCCACAGAGGAGACCGAAATGCAAAAGCCACCGCAGCTCTTACCCACAAAGCTCGAAGATGGCCAGGCTCCCGGAATCCGTTATCGCATCGATGGCGAGCTGGTCCCGGTGCTGCACACCTGGCTCGACGGGACGGTACCGGTGTTTTTCGAGCACCACGTCGTGCTCTGGAAGGATCGACCGCTCAACATCGGGATTCGGGCGATGAAGGGCGCGTTCAAGCGCATGGTCGCCGGGATGCCGATCTTTCTCACCGAGGCGCAAGGGCCGGGCGAGATCGCCTTCTCCCGGGACGGCGCCGGTCATCTCTTTCCCCTCCACCTGACGCCGGGGACCGCGGTACTCGTGCGAGAGCACCAGTTTCTGGCGGCAACCGGAAATCTGGACTACACCTTCAACCGGGTGAAGGGCGTGAGCAACATGCTCTTTGGCTCGACCGGGTTCTTCGTCGATCGCTTCAGCGCCGCGCACCAGGAGGGCGTACTCTGGCTGCACGGCTACGGCAATGTCTTCGAGAAACAGCTGGCGCCGAACGAGCAAATCGACATCGAGCCGGGCGGTTGGGTTTATCGAGACGAGAGCGTCCGGATGGAGGTCCAGATGTTCGGGCTCAAGACCGGCATGTTTGGCGGCGGCGGCAACATGATCTGGAATCGATTCACCGGTCCGGGCCGGGTCGGCATCCAGTCAATGTACCTGCATCTGCCGACCAGCGAGTAGCCGGTCCTTACCGCAGTTCCTTGATTGCGGCCTTCTTGCCCTGTGGGTGGCTGTAGACGAAGCTGCCCGCGACCAGGACCGTGGCGCCGTTCTCGACCGACTGCCGGCCGGTCTCCGCGGTGACGCCGCCATCGACCTCGATCTCGAGGCCGGGGTTGAGGCCATCGCGCAGCGCGCGCGCGGCCTTGATCCGCGGCAGGCTGCCGTCGATGAATTTCTGGCCGCCCCAGCCGGGATTGACGCACATCATCACCAGCAGGTCGGCGTCCTTGAGGACGGGTTCGACAAGCACAAGGGGACTGCCGGGATTCAGACAGACGCCGGGGCGGAGGCCGGCTTTGCGGATGCTGTCCAGGACCCGGTGGATGTGGCGAGTTGCCTCCACATGGACGGACACGGTGGTGGCGCCCGCGTCGCGGAAGGCTTCGATGCTGCGCTCCGGATTTTCGATCATCAGGTGGACATCAAAAGGGAGCTTCGCGTAGCGCCGGCAGTGCTCGACCGTGCGCGGCCCGATCGTGATCGGCGGGACGAAGTGCCCGTCCATCACGTCGAAGTGCACCCAATCGGCGCCCGCCTGTTCGAGGGCGGCCACTTCCTCTCCCAGCCGGCTGAAGTCGGCGGACAGCAGAGAAGGCGCGACCAGCACTAAGAGAGGGTCGGGATGCTGATCGTCACCGGCGCGTCGAAGTCGTGGTAGTTGATGACCACCGTCGCGATCGCATGGATCGTGGCGCCGGCCGGCAGCCGGCCACCGGAGGCACCGGCCGCGGCGCCCAGCGAGCCCATCAATTGGCTGAGGTCCACGCTGTAGTCGGCGTTGACGCTGACCCGGCGGACCAGGTGGTCATCTTTGCCGAACCAGACGTCGATCGTCATGGTGCCGCTGTCCAGGACCTGCTTCACCGCGGCGAGCGCCTGCGGATTCTTGGAGGGAAGCTTGGCAAGGCTGGCGATCAGCTTGTCCTTGTCCGGCGTCAGCTGGTAATGATGGACGGTCGTCCCGCCCAGCGAGGTATCACCCAAATCTTTGATCGACTTGACGTTCTTCAGGTACTGGTCGTAGGAGAGTGGATCGGGCTGACCCAGCTGATTGGTGAGGCTGTTCGATTGCGCCGACACTTCCCATTTCCCGCTGAGCGGGTTCTTCACATAGGCCTTCCCGTTGGCCACGATCACCTCGGTCGCGATCGAAAAGCCCGCCATTTTGGCGTTCACCACCATGTGGTAGCGATCCGGGAATTGGGCCTCGCCGTTTCCGCTCAGGTCCACCGCCAGCATGCCCGCGGTCGCGCCGGTCTGCCCGAACGCCTGGGACATCTGCGGCGGGAAGGTCATCGTGACGTGGCCCTGGAGGTCGAACTTGGCCGACTTCAGCTGGCTGGCGCGTTGGGCGGCGGCGGAGAGCGCCTGCTGGGGCGTTTCCGGTTTCGCCAGCGGCGAGGCGCACGCCGTCAGGGCCACGACGGTGAGCAGGCTCGCGAGGATTCGTTTCACCGGACTTCCTGAGTATATCGGCCGGGTCGGGCCAATCCCTTCGGCGCCCACAACGAGCCGGCTACGAGGGGGAAACAGGCCGCTGGTCCCCGCCATCCAGCCATGAGGGCAAGTCGGCAAGTCGCGTGATGACGTGCGTCGGCGCGATGCCGGCGATCTCGATGGCGCCCGGATGTTTCAGCCAGACCGCTGGAATACCCGCCTTCAGCGCGCCCGCCACGTCGGTGTCGAGCCGATCGCCCACCATGCAGGTCGCCGCCAGCGGCACGCCGAGGCGCCGCGCCCCCTCCGCATAAATCGCCGGATCCGGTTTGGCCTTTCCGAAATCTCGCGAGGTTACGAGCGCATCGATCAAGGCTCGGAGGCCGGCCTGTTCCAGGGCGTCCGCCAGCTCGGCATCGCCGGACCCGACCGTGTTAGAAATCACCCCCAGCCGGTAGCGCGCTCGTAAGGTCGACAACAGCTCAAGGGCGCCGGGGATCGGTGTAATTGTCATCTCCCAGAGGTGTTTTCCCGGCTCTTCCACCACCAGCGTGTTGCCGGCGTCGAAGAAGACGCCCAACAGGCGGGCCGGCATCAGGCGGGCGACGGGATCGTCTGCAACTGCCGTGCCCGGAGCTGGCCGCACGCGGCATCGATATCGAGCCCCCGGGTCGCCCGGATGGTCGTCGAGATTCCGGCCGCCTTCAGCACCGACTGAAATGCCTGGGTGCGCGATTTCGACGGCGGGGAGAGCGGGCTGCCCTCAATCGGGTTCATTGGAATCAGGTTGACATGACTGAGGCGATGGTTGACCACTTTCGCCAGCCGCTCCGCCTGCTCGATGCTGTCATTCACACCATGGAGCAAGACGTACTCATAACTGATCCGCCGGCCGGTGTGCTCCGCGTGGGCCCGCGCGGCACCGGTGATCGCGGCGATGGGGTATTTGCGGTTCACCGGAATCATGCGGCTGCGCAGCTCATCGTCCGGCGCGTGGAGCGAGACCGCCAGGTTGACCGGCAGCCCCTCGGCCGTGAGCCGTTCGATAAAGGGAACCAGTCCGATGGTCGACACCGTGACGCGCCGGGGGCTGAAGTTGAGCGCGTCCGCTCGCGCCCAGCGGCGGATCGCGCCGACCACCGCCCCGTAATTGTTCATCGGCTCGCCCATCCCCATGAACACCACGTTCGTGAGGGATCGCTGGCCCTCGCCGAGGTCCCGGCTGGCCATGAGGAACTGGTCGACGATCTCCGCTTCGCTGAGATTCCGGTCGAAGCCCGACTGTCCCGTCGCGCAGAAGCTGCAGCCGATTGGGCAGCCGACCTGCGAGCTGACGCAGATGGTGGTGCGCGCCCGCGACCGCTCGTTGGCGTCGTAATGCATCACGACGGTCTCAATCGTCTTTCCATCCTGCAGCTTGAACAGGTACTTGGCGGTCTGGCCTCGATCGGCTACCCGTTTCACATGAGGCGTCACGCTGCTGAACGTGTAGGACGCCTCCAGCAGCCCGCGAACAGACGCTGGCAGCGTTCGCATCGCGCCAAACGACGGCGCGAGCCGCTGCCAGAACCACTGCTGGGCCTGGTCGGCTCGATACGGCGCCTCGCCCGCGGTCGCCATTAACGACCGCAGCTGTTGCGGATCCGTGGTCGCGAACGGCGCCGACTCAGTCGTTGCGACGATTTCCGAAGACGAGCGAGGCGTAATACAGGAGGGTCAGCATGGCGCCGAAGAGGGCGACCCAGTAGGTGAAGGCCGCCGCCCGCAACATGCGACGCGCGCCCTCTTGCTCCTCGGGGAAGATCGCGCCATTTTCGGAGAGGAGGCGGAGCGCGCGGCGGCTGGCGTTCAGCTCGACCGGCGTCGTGATCAGTTGGAAAACGACGACGGCGGCGAACAGCAGAAGGCCCGCCAGGGCGACATAGAACCCGAAATTGCTACGCGTGAAAATCGAAAGGAAGAGTCCCGCGATCACGATCAGCGGGCCAGCTTGCGACCCCAGGTTCGCCGCGGGGACAAGGTCGGACCGCCAGCGCATCGCGAAATAGCCCTGCCGGTCCTGCTGGGCGTGGCCGATCTCATGGGCGACCACTGCCTCCGAAGCGACGGAGGTCCCCATCGCGACCTCCTTCGAGAGGTTGAGGGTCTTGGTCTTGGGATCGTAGTTGTCGCTGAGCTCACCATCGATCACCTGGATCGTGACGTCGTTCAATCCGGCGCCGCTGAGGATCCGGCGGGCGACATCGACCCCGGTAAGACCGCTCGAGTTGCGGACCTGCGAGTAGCGCTGGTAGGTGCGCTTCACCCAGCTGCTCGCCAGGAAGCTGAGCACCATGATTGGGAGCGCGACGTAGAGGAGGTAGCCCCAGCCGAAGAAGAACATTGACCTGCCCGAATTCTACCCACGGCCGGCGGCCTCAACCGCCGCCCTTCGTCGACACCCTTCTGCCGACTCGTGGCTGGCTCGTCACCCAGTGTGAAAGGTTCCCCGAAAGGGAGTCGTTTCATCCTCATCAGAGACGACCATGCTGGAAGAGCCTCAGCGACTCACCATGTCGGACGTCTTCAGCCTCTTTGGCCGCCACGCCGAGGACACCCGCTGGGTGGCGTCGGCAGATTCGCAAGAATACCTGGCCGTTGTCCTTTATCTGGTACAGCGAAACAACGCCCGCTGAAGCGCCTTGAGGCCACCGCGTTTATGATAGTATCTATGTTAGGTTAAGTGTTAGGCTGGTATCAGGTTTAGAGATGTCCGAGAAACTGACCCTCAGCGAGCTTTTCGCCCTCTTCGGGCGAACCACGGACGATACCCGCTGGGTGGGATCGGCCGATTCAGAGGAATATCTGGCCGTCGTCACCTATCTCGTGCAGCGATCGAGCGCGCGCTAGACACCGTCACAAACCAGCCACGACTGCGCCACGACCCGTCTGAAAGGGGCATGGGGCGCGTTATACGGCTCATACTCGAGCCACGGCGTTGAGTCGCCGTGATGAGAACCATGATCACCATAGTGGCGACGCGCATTCGGATGCTGCTCGGCTGGTCTGACAGCGAACGCGGTCAGGCCCTCATCGAGTACTCGCTGATCATGTGCCTGATCGTCATCGTGGTGCTGATCACGCTGATCGTGTTGGGCAACCAGGTGCGCAACACCTACTGCAACATCGAAGGCGCCGTCGTCAGCGCTTAACGACTGCTCCCTTCCACCTCCACCGCCGGGTTTCCTATGACGACCCGGCCGGCCGGCACATCACCGGCCACGAGCGCACCCCAGCGAACCACCGCTCCCTCCCCCACCAAGACCCCCTTGAGAATCGTCGCCTTTCCCTGAATCCATGCATTGCGACCGATGCGGATCGGCCGGCGCATCACGGCTTCGCCGGCGCGGCGACGAGCCGCCCCGACAGCATGAAAATCCGTATCGACCAGCAAGCAGGGACCGAGGATGGCATCGTCGCCGACGATGATGGTGCTGGCGGACATCAGCCCGGCGCCATCGATTTCCACCCGGTCGCCGATCTCGATGCGGGCGTCATGGCCAAAGGTGAGCAAGGCCGTCCGGCCAGAAGTATTGCGCACCCACACGTCTCGCCCGAAGATCACCCGACCCGGCCCGCGGATGCGCAGCCGTGCCGGCCCCTGGAACCCCGGACCGAAGCGATGGCGGCGGTAGCGCAGGCGCAGGTACAGGGTGCTGAGGCTCACTGGTGGAGCTCTGCCCGGGAAGGGATTTGAACCCTTACAAGCTTGCGCTCACAGCCCCCTCAAAGCTGCGTGTCTACCAATTCCACCACCCGGGCGAGGGCGTCTGAGATTTTACCGCGTCCCGCGGTGGGGCCTGCCAGTCAGCCCGTCTGGATGGGCCGAGCGACCGATTCCGCAGCGCCGCGCCCGCAGTAGGGTGACCGCATAGGGGCGCGAGGGGCACCGCTCGCGCCTCTTTCCCTTCCATCCACGAACCTGTAACAACGGCCGTAAGCCTGCCTCTTTAGTGTTGGAACGAGCTTGGCCGGTGGCCAGCTGATGTGACCCTGACGCGACAAGAGTCATCACATCGTAAAGAGGAATCGTAAGGAAATGCAGGACCGCAGCCATATACCTTCACCGGCTGTCCAATCGGACCTGAGCCAGCAGCAACAGGTCCAAATCCATGGTGGCCGGTCGGCAGCGCGACGCGCGATGGCAGCCGGAAGAGAGGGGTTAAACATCGTCAACCGCTACCGGATTCTGATCGTCGACGACGACGCCATGGCGCGCGAGATCCTCAAGCGGATTCTCGAGCACGCCGGCTACGAGGTCATGACTGCTGGCAGCGGTCCGGAGGCCCTGCGCAAACTGCACGAAGGCATCCCGCACCTCGTCGTCGTCGACCTGATGATGCCGGAGATGGACGGCTTCGAGCTCTGCCGCCGGATCAAGAGCCACCTCGATGTCCCGATCGTGATCTTGAGCGCGGTCGCCGCGGTCGAGAGCAAGGTCGAGGGATTGCAGATGTACGCCGAGGACTACATCGTCAAGCCGTTCGAGAAGGAGGAGCTGGTCGCCCGCGTGCAGCGCGTGCTGCGCCGATACGGCGAGTCGGCGGGCGTCGAACAGCCAGAAGTGGTCATCGACGAGGATTTACAGATCAACTTCGTCCAGCACTGGGCTCGCGTGAAGGGCCAGCAAGTCACCCTCACGCCGACGGAGTCCAAGCTCCTCTTCCTCCTGGTGCGCAACGCTGGCCGGGTCGTCACGAACGAAACGCTGCTGGCCAAGGCCTGGGCCGGCGATGAGGAAGCCTACGAGGAAGGCCTGCGGGTGCACATCTCCCGACTGCGCAGCAAGGTCGAGCCGAATCCGAGCAAGCCCGTCTACATCCAGACCAAGCGCGGGGTGGGCTATCGCTTCGGCGCCAAGGTCAACTATCCCGCCGGGCAAGAGCCCATGGCGCTGGCCGGATGAACCTCCGCACCGTCGTGCTCGGCCTCGTGGTGTTCATCCTCTCTTTGCCGCTCTTCCTGCACTAGGCCATATGGGCCGCGCCGTTTGCCGGAAGTGCTGGACCTGGCACGGCAGCGGCGCAACCGTATGCCCTCGGTGTGGGGCTCCACAATCCGGCAACGCGTCGGGGACGGCGGACCTCGCTACCCCGCCCGCTCGTCCCATCGCCCCGCAACCGGGCCAGCCGGCTGTCGCCCCAGCTGCGCCGCGGGCCGCGACAAAGCCGACGACGTCGGCCGCCCGTCGGAGGTGGCTGCTGGTGGTTATCGCCGCCGCTGCGGTGGTGGTGGGCGCCGTCGCCCTCCTCCTGGTCCTGCAGCGGTCGGCGCGGGCGGTGTCGGCCGATGGCGCATTCAGCGTCCAGGTTCCGAGCGGCTGGGATTCAGGCGCACCGGTTCATCTATCACCATCAGGCCGGGTTCGTTGAGCTCGGTCAGCTCGACCGGACCTGGACGGCCGGCCTCGATCAGGCGACCTGCCATTTCTCAGGCGCGGTCGGTCGGTTCAGCCCGATGACGCCGACCACGGTCGCGGGGTCCAGGGCGCTCGTCACCGAGTGCCGGACGCCGACTGTGAGCGTCCAGTTCATCACGGTCAACCACGGAAACCACACCGACACGATCGCCTTCACCGGCGCGTCGAGCCAGTTCGACCAACTGCGCGACGGCTCGCTGCAGGCCTTGCTCGACTCATGGCGCTGGAACTAGACACTAGACTCCTCCCCGTGACGCACGTGCTCGGACTTGGCTTCACCGTCTTCACGATCATCTTTCTGCTCGAGCTGCCGGACAAGACGGCGCTCGCCACCCTGCTGCTGGCAACCCGGCATCGCCCGCTCCCGATCTTTGTCGGAGCCGCGGCCGCCTTTGTGATCCAGAGCGCCGTGGCGGTGGCGGCTGGCTCGCTGCTGAGCCTGCTGCCTCGAGAACCGATTCGCATCGGCGCCGGCATCCTCTTTCTCGTGATGGCGGCGGTGATCGTCCGGCAGAACCTGAAGAAGCAAGAAGTCGAGGAAGCGCGTGCGATCGAACGGGAGACCCAGAAGCATCGACGACCGTTCGCGACCGCGTTCCTGCTGGTGTTCGTCGCGGAATGGGGCGACCTCACCCAGCTCGCCACGGCGGCGCTGCAGGCGCGCTACCGGGACGCGCTGACGGTCTTCACGGCCGCAACGGTAGCGCTCTGGGCGGTGGCGGCCATCGCGGTGGTCCTCGGGAATCGGCTGGGCGCCCTGATCCCGCAGCGCCCCCTGCAGTTCACTGCGGCCGGCGTGATGGTCCTCGCCGCGATCGCGTTGATCAGTGGCATCCTCGGCTAGAGCAGAAACGGAATCAGCCGCCGCGTGCGTCGCATGTACGCCCGGTAGGCCTCGCCGAGATCCGTGCTGAGCCCCTGCTCTTCCACATGGATGCGAAAGGTGTGCGCGATCAGCACGGGGACCAGCGCAATAAAAGCCAGCGGATTGGCACCGGCCAGCAGCACGCCGACAACGGTCAACGGCTGCCGCTGTACGACGGATGGCGCACCTAGCGGTAGGGACCGCGATCGATCACCTGTTGTCCGGATTGCGTCGCGACATCGACGGTGAACGATCGACCGATTGTCTGGATAGCGGTCCACCGCAACACCATGCCGGCGATCACCAGCCAACGCGAGCCGCGCCAACATTCCCAGGAAAGGTCGGCGGGCCGATGGCCGGTCTATTCTCAGGCAGCGGTCGACAGGTCGATCGCCTCAAGGATCGCCCGCTGAGGGATCGTGAACGTAAACGTGCTGCCCTGGCCTGGCGAGCTCTTCATCCAGATCCGCCCGCCGTGCATCTCGACCAGCTGGCGCGAAATGGCGAGCCCCAGGCCGGTGCCCTGGTATTTGCCGCTGATGCCACTCTTTCCCTGTTGAAAGCTCTCGAAGATCCGCTCCCCATCCTCCAGCGGCACCCCGATGCCGGTGTCTCGAACGCTGACGCGCAGCTCCGCGCCCTGCCGTTCCGCGGTCACCCGGACACTGCCGGATTCGGTGAACTTGATGGCGTTGCCGAGCAGGTTCAGCAGCACCTGTTTGAGTTTCGGGCCATCCGCAAAAATGGGTCCGACGTCGGCTGAGACGCTGGCACTCAGCTCCAACCGCTTTGTCTTCGCCAGGGAGCTGACGCTTTCGACGCACTCCGAGATCAGGGGTTTGATCTCCACTTCGCCGCGATGGAGCTGTGCCTTCCCGGCCTCGAGCTTCGAGATGTCGAGCAGGTCATTGATCAGCGCGAGCAGGTGCTGGCCGTTCTGGACAATGATGTCGACATCCTGCCGCTGATCGCGGGTGAGGACCCCGCCGTCGCCTTCGAGCAACAGCTGCGAGAACCCAAGAATCGAGTTCAACGGCGTGCGCAGTTCGTGGCTCATGTTCGCGAGAAATTCCGATTTGTGCTGATTCGCGCGGTGGAGCTCGGCGTTGACCGCGCCCAGGCGGGCGGTCTGCTCGGTCGCCAGGTGGAACAGGTGCGCCTCCTGGATGGCGGTCGCCGCATGCTGTGCAAACAACGTCAGGAGCTCGATCGTGTTGCGGTCCAGCGGGCGTCGGTGGTAGACGGCGAGCACCCCGAGCAGCTGGTCGCCCACCACCAGCGGGAACCCGGCGAACGCCTGGATGCTTTCCTCTGCCATCCAGGGGCTGAGCCCGACCTGACGGTGGTTCGCCGGGTCGTTGGTGACGATCGGCACCCGAAGCTCCGCCACCTGGCCGACCTCGCTCATGCCCCGTTCCACCCGATTCGGAACCGGCGGCGCACTGCTGGTCGTGTGATGGCCGGCCCGCCGCCAGAGCGCCCCGTCGCTGGCCTCCAACAGCCACACCTGGGCCGCGGCAAAGCCGAGATTGCCGGTGAGCGCCGTGGCGACGACGTCGAGCAGCTCGGGCTCGAACAGCTTCTGGTTCATCTGGTCAATCGATTGATTGAGCAGCTCCAGCCGGCGGGCGCGCTTCTCGGTCTCCTCGAAGAGACGGACATTTCGCAAGGCGACCCCCAGCTGCTGCGCCAGCACCTCGAGCGCCTCCTCTTCCCAGCGGGTCAGCCGTCGTTGATCATCGCGGGTCTGCAGGTGCAACACCCCGAAGACTTTGCCTTCCAGGATCACGGGCGTCCCGAACACCCTCGCGTACCGCGCCGTGTTCAATGCCGGCCCGTCGAACAGCGGCGGCTTGGTCAGCATCGTAAAGCGACGCTCCCGCACCACTCGGCCAATGATTCCCTCAGCGGCAGAGATCGCGGTCCCTTCGATGGCCTCTGGCAGGTGGACCGCCGCCTGCAGGGTAAAGACGCCCCGATCTTCGTCCAGCAGCACGACTGCGCCGGAGTCCATTTGCAGCAGCTCCATGCCGCAGCGGATGACGGTATTCAGCATGTGGGCAACGTCGAGCTGACCGACCAGCTCACCGAGGACGGTGCGCAGCTGCTCGGTCTGGTCGAGGCGCCGCCGGGTCCCGCGGATCTCGGTATTCACGGCGCGCACCGCGGCGCCCAGCCCCGTGATCACCGCGACCGTGGGAATCGCGCGGAGGATCGCGTCGCGCACCGAGATCGCCAGCCCCAGGTCGCTGGTCTGGAAAAGGATGATGCCGCTGGTCAAGAACAGGCTCGTGCCGATCCCACCCCAGAGGTCGAAGCGGAAGATCGCCTCGGCCGCCACCAGGGCATACAGCAAGTAGAGGATGCTCGACGAGGGGGTCGCGAACAACAGGATCCAGCCGCTCACCACCAGGTGATCGAGCACGAGCAACAGCACCGCCATTGGCCGGCCAAAGCGAGGGATCGCCTTCCTGCGGATGGCCAGCGCGGCCACCCCGTTGTACGCGACCAGGAGTCCGGCCAGCACGCCCGTGACCGGTACCGATGCAGACGGAAGCCAGAGCAGCAGACCAATCGGAATGGCGATCGCCGCGAAGCGGAGCCTGACGAACTGGCGGTCGAGGGCAGTCACCCGAGCCCTCGTAGGCTAGGCGGCCTGGCTGGTTTGAAGGTTGTTGATCATCTCGAGGAAGCGGTCCTTTCCGAAATCCCCTTTCTGGATGATCGACTGGATGTTGCCCTGCAGGCGCTCGCGGTCCTCACTGGTGATGTTTTTCGCCGTATAGATAAGGATCGGGATCTGGCTCGCGGCCGGGTCTTCCCGAAGCTTGGACACCACCTCGAAGCCGTCGACGTCGGGCATCATCAGGTCGAGAATGATGAGGTCGGGCTTCTTCTTCAACGCCAGCTCGAGACCGGCCTTCCCCCCGTCGGCGACCATGACTTCCATGTTGAAGGGCTTGAGCATCGCCTTGATCAGCCGGATGTTCTGCGGGTCGTCGTCGACGATCAAGATGGATGACGGGGTTTTCTTCCCCCGCTTCCCGTCGGCGAGCAGGTCGAACTTCACCATCATCTGGAGCAGCTGCTGCCGGTCGATCGGCTTGGTCAAGAAGTCCGCCTGGCCGATGTCGAACGGCAGCGATTCTTTGTTGACCTTCGAGGTGAGCACGATCGGGATGTCCTTGGTCTTCGACTCGCGACGCAGATCGTAGACCAGCCCGCTGCCACCATTGGGCGGCAGCTGGGTGTCGATCAGCACGGCGAGCGGTTGCAGCTGTACCGCCTTGCGGAGCGCCTCCTGGGCGCTGGCGGCGATCACGACCTCATAACCCGCGTGGCTGAGGAAGGGCTCGATCCGTTCCTTCACCGCCGGGTCGTTGTCCGCCACCAGGATGACGGGCGGCTTGCTGCCGCCTCCGACGGGCGGGACCATCTGGATCGGCCGTTCCTGGATTCCGGCTTCCTGCTTGGCGAACTCGATCAGCTCGCGGATGTGCTCGACGAGCCGCTTCCCACTCTCGTTGATGTGAGCCACGAATTCCCGACGTTCCTCCGGGGTCGTCTTGTTGGCTTTCTCGTCGAGCAGGATCTCGGAGAATCCGATGATCGCATTGAGCGGGGAATTCAGGTCGTGGCTCTGGTCGTAGATGACCCGGAACTTCGCCTCGAAGTCGCGCTTCGCCTGGGTGAGCGCCGGTGCCGCATCCTTGTTTCTTCCGCTCGCGGCCAGCTCGGTCTTGAGCCCGTCGAGCTGGGCCTGCATCGCCCGTTTCTCGGCTTCGTAGCGCGCCAGCACCTGGCTGGTCGGCGGGCCGCTGCCGCCCGCCTTGCGCGCCTCGTCGAGCTGGAGCTTGAGCGAGGCCTTCTCCCGCTGCCACGCTTGTTCCAGCTCCTTGGCCTCGTTGGCGCGCCGGCTGTGGAGCTCGTTGGTCTCCGACATCATGTCCGAGAGCTGCCCCTGGACCCGCTCCAGATCCACCTTGAGCTGGTTCTTCTCGGAAGTCAGGCGCTGCTCCCGCGCCGTCCACTGCTCAGCCTTCCGGCCGGTTTCACCGGCGAGGTCCGCGTGCAGGGCCTTGATCTTCTCGTAGTCCTGCTGCATGGCCGCCAGTTTCGCTGCCGCGTCCTGCACTTGCTTTTTGAGGCCGGCTTTCTCCTCGGCGACGGAGGCTTCCCGGCTCTGCCAATCCTTCTCCAGCGCCTTGACCTTGGTCAGCAGTGCCGACCGCTCGTCGCTCAGCCGCTGGAACTCGGCCTCGGCCTTGTCCAGGTCGGCGGCCTTTCGGCGCGCCTCGTCAAGCTGCCCCTGGAGCAGCTTGCGGTCCGCCCGGAACTGGGCGTCCGACGCCTGCGCCCCCTGCTCGAGGCGGGCGACGTCGGCCATCAGCCGCTGCCGCTCGGCCTGCCACTTGTCACGAGCCGCCTTGAGCGGCTCGATCTCCACCTGGGCCGCTTTGAGCTGTTGCTGCAGCCGCGCGTTCAGGTCGGTGAGTCGCGCCTTCTCCTGGGTGAGCTCGGCGCGCGCCTTCTGCCAATCCTGTTCCAGCTGAGCCTGCTTCGCCACGGCGGTGTCGCGGTCCTTGAGCAGGCTCTCGCGGTCGATCGCCCACTGGAGCTGCGCCGACTGGAGGCTATCCAGGTCGTCCTGGGCGAGCTTGAGGTCAGCCCCGATTTTCTTGTGGTCATTCTCAAATTTTTGCGCCAGCTGCATCCGTTCCTGCTCGAGCTGGCGCAGCTGGCCGCGACGCTCCTCGTCGCGGGCCTTGGCGCGGGCAACATCATCCTTCAGCCGGCCGAGCTCGACCTGGCTCTGATCGTGGCGCTGCTGCAGGTCCTGGTGCCCCTGCTTCAGGGCGTCGTGCTGGTCGAGCAACGCTTGCCGGTCCATTGCCCATTGCAGCTGCGCGTTTTGCAGTTCGTCCAGCTCTTGCTGTTTCTCGGTCAGCTGGCGTTTGGTCAGGGCGAGCTCTCTCTCCTTCTCGTCGAGCTGGCCGCCGATGTCTTCCTGCAGCGACTGGAGATGAGTGATGAACTCCTGATTCTGCTGCAGGATGTCGGCGAAGGACTTCGCCCTGGGCGCGTCCGCTGCCATCAGGCTGCCTTCCGGCCCTGCTGGAGATAGCGCTCGACGGCCGACCGGAGGGCGTCGAGGTGGGCGCTCATCGCGCCCAGCTGGTCGACCCGCTCCTGCTCGAGCTGGCGGAGCTGTTCGTGCCGTTCGGTGTCACGCTGGTTGGCATGCCGCAACTCTTCCTGGAGGCGGGCGATCTCGGCCTGGGCCTGGTCGTGGGAGAACTTGAGCTCATCGAGTTCCTTCTTGCGAGCCTCGTGCTCGTCGACCAGGCCCTGCAGACCGGCGACCAGCTCCTGGTTGAGCTGCAGGATCTCGCTATAGGGACGACTGGACTTCGGCGCTGACTCCCCCCTCGGGCTGGGCTTCGACGGCTGTTCGCTCATCAGGCGGTTTTCAGCCGTCCTTGCTGCAGGTAGCGAGCAACTTCCGCGGCGAGCCCCTGAGGGTCGACCGGCTTGGGGATATAGCCGTCGCAGCCGGCGCCCAGGATCTTCTCCCGGTCGCCCGCCATGGCATGGGCGGTCAGCGCGACCACGACCACCCCGGCCATCCGCGCGTCGGAGCGGATCTTGCGGGTGATCGCCAGCCCGTCCTCCCCCGGAAGCTGGATGTCCATCAGGACGATGTCGGGCAATTCGCGGGTCATCTCGGCCAGGCACTCCGCGCCGCTGCCCGCCTTGCGCACGGAAAAGCCCTTCTTTTCCAGGAGGAATTGGGCCAGGCGCAGATTGACCGGGTTATCTTCGACGATCAAGACCCTGCCGGCGGTCACGGCCTGTCCTCCTTCGCCTCTGAACGATGTCCAGCTCCTTGATGGCGTGCAATACGGCATCTGGCTGGGAGAGGCCAGAGGGTATAACGGCGCTCCAAGCCGTCGCTGGCACCCTGGGTGAAACTTCGCCCAGGGCCACCAGCGCCGGTTGGCCGGGCAGACCGCGCAATCCCAGCACCCATTCGGGCTCGGGAGGGGCCAGGACGACCACGTCCGGAGCCGCCGCCCGGGCCTTTTCCAGGGCCTCCCGGAGGCCAGGGGCGCGGAAGACCTCGAACCCCTCCTCGACGAGGTCTGCCGCCAGCGGCGCCAGCGCTTTGCGCTCGCGGTGGACGAGCAGCACCCGGACTCGGTCCCGGCGCCGCTTGATGCCCTGGCCGACACGGCGGAGTTCGTCTTGCATCGTTGTGGTCGCCCACGGTTTCGCGACGTAGCCGACCACCCCGAACTCGGCCATCAGGGGCTCGTTCCGGGTTACGGAGCACACCAGCACCGGGACGTCCGCGGTCGCCGCTCGCACCCGCAGTTCCTGCAAAACCTGCCAGCCGTCCTTGACCGGCAGCACGGTTTCCATCACGAGCAGGTCGGGCAGGATTTCCATCGCTTTGCGGACGGCCTCATCGCCGTCCCGCGCATGCGCCACCCGAAAGCCGACGCCCTGGATCTCGGCCGTCATCCGCTGGCTGCTCGCCGGATCGTCCTCCACCACCAGCGCCAGCGGCAGATCCATGCTCTCCACCGTCTGGGCGGCGTCATCGGTCGGGGCCTCCAAGGCGAGTCGGGGTTCGCGCGGAATGGTGAAGGTGAAGGTCGACCCCTTGCCGAATTTGCTCTCCGCCCAGATCCGCCCGCCGTGCATCTGCACGAACCGGCGGCACAGGGCAAGCCCCAGGCCGGTCCCCTGATAGCGGCGCGTGTAGGAGCCGTCGATCTGCTCGAACTCCCGGAACAGCTTTGGCAGGTCTTCCCCCTTCATCCCGATGCCAGTGTCCTGGACGGAAATGGTGAGCTGGTCGGAGGCGTCTTTCACGGTGATCGTGATCTGACCGGGGGGCGGCGTGAACTTCACCGCGTTCGAGAGCAGGTTGTAGAGCACCTGTTTGAACTTGCTGCGATCCGCCTTGATCACGCTCGCTTCCACCGCCCCGATCGTCGTCAGCTGGAGACCCTGCTGGCGGGCCATCGGCTCGAGAATCGCCGTGACCTCCTGGAGCGCCTCGGCGACTCGCATCTCCTCGGCTTTCAACTCCATCTTCCCGGCTTCGATCTTGGCCAGGTCGAGGATGTCGTTGATCAGTCCCAGCAAGTGCTGGCCGCTGCTGTGAATGTTGCGCAGGAATTCGGTTCGCTCACCAACGGTCAGGTTCATGGTGACGTCGAGCAGAATCTCGCTGAATCCGAGAATGGCATTCAGCGGGGTGCGCAACTCGTGCGACATGTTGGCCAGGAACTCCGATTTGTAGCGGTTCGACTGCTCCAGCTGGCGATTCACCTGCAGGATTTCCTCGTCGGCGCGGCGCAGGGCCGCGTGCTGGCGCATCAGGTAGCGGTTGGAATCCTTTAGCCGCGCGACCAGGCTCTGCCGTTCCGCCCGCAACCGCTGCTTCTCGAGGTTGCGTTCGAGCATCTCGCGCAGACGTTGCAGGTCGATCGGCTTCGCAATGTAGTCGTCGGCGCCACCGCGCAACGCCTCGGCCGCCACCTGCTCGGAGCCGTAGGCGGTCATCATCACGACCACCGCGTCGGGGAAGTCGCGGAGCATCTGCGGCAGCAGGGCGAGCCCGCTTTCCTCCGGCATCTGGACGTCGAGGAAGATGAGCGCCGGCCGGCGTCCGTCGAGCTGGCGCCGTGCCTGTGTCGCGTTCGGGGCGGTGACGACCTCGAAGCCCTGCTTCGAGACGGCCTTCGTGAGAAAGGCGCGATTGTCCGGGTCGTCGTCGATGGCCAGCAGAATCGGCCGCTGTTCCAGCTCCGGTTCGGCACCCAGCAGGGTCCGAATGGCCTGGATCAGGTCCTGGCCGGCGCCAATCTCGCGGCCCGACCCGGTGGACAGCGGACCGAGGTCGTTGAGGAACCGATCGGCGCCCGCGGCCAGGGCGCGTTTGCCTTCATCGGCGTCGACGTGGACGCCTGCCGTCAACAGCACCGGGATGTTCGTCGTGGCCGGGTTGCTCTTGAGGATCTCGCAGACGCGAAGGCCGTCGATTCGTCGCAGCAGCAGGTTCAGGACGATGGCGTCCGGTAATTCCTCACGGGTTCGGTCCAGGGCCTCGAGGCCGTCCTGCGCCGTGAGCACGTGAAACCCCTCGCGTTGCAGCCGCTCGGCTACGGCCTTGAGCCGTTCAGGATCGTCGTCTGCGATCAGGATGCGCCGGGTGGCGCCCTGTTCGGTCATGCCGCCCTCCCCGGCGCGTGGGCCAGCATCGGCAGTCGGGGGATCAGGAAGCGGAAGGCGCTCCCCTTGCCTGGCACGCTCTCCACCCAGATCTGGCCGCCCTGCAGTTCGACCAGCCGGCGCGACAGCGCCAGTCCCAGCCCGACACCCTCGTAACCGCGCGAAGTCGAGCCGTCCACCTGGCGGAACTCCTCGAACAGGCGCGGCTGGTCCTCCGGCCTGATGCCGATCCCGGTGTCGCGGACCTCGACGACGGTGCCGGGCTGTGTCTCCATCGCACTGATGACGACGCTGCCGTGATCGGGAGTGAATTTGATCGCGTTGTTGACCAGGTTGTGGACCACGTGCCGAAGACTGCGTGGATCGAAGACCACCTGCATCGCGCGGTCGACCCGCGAGGTGACCGCCAGCTCCTTCTGCGTCGCAGCGGCGGCGTTCTCCGAGAGGGCGGCATCGACCGCCTCGGCCAACAGACAGGGCGCCGGGTGCAGCTCGAGGCGTCCCGCCTGGATGTGGGTCAGCTCAAGGATGTCGTTGATCAGCTTCAACAGCCGCCGACCGCTGGTGTGGATGGTCTCCGCAAACTCGCCGCGTTCGGCCTCCGACAGCTCCGGTGTGGTGCGAATGATCTCTGAGAATCCGATGATCGCGTTCAGCGGCGTCCGGAGCTCGTGCGACATGTTGGTGAGAAATTCCGACTTCATCCGGTCGGCTTCCTGCAACTCGAGGTTGGCGCGCTGCAGCATCTCGATCGTCTGCCGTTCGCGCTGGAATCGCCGGGCGTTGTCGAGGGCGACCGCGGCCTGGTTGGCCAGGATCTGGAGCACCTGCATCAGGGTGGCGTCGAAGGGGCGGACGTCGCGAAAATAGACCGACACGGTGCCGACGAACTCGCGCTCGAGAAACATCGGCAGCCCCAGCGCCGCCCGCCAACCGTGGCGCTGGGCCAGCGGATCGAGCGGGAAGCGGCCGTCGAGCTGGATGTCCTCGGAGAAGACCGGGCGCTCCTCGATCACGACCTGCGTCACCAGCCCCGGCGAAGCGTGCGTGAGCGGTGTGCCGTGGACGCTCGGATCCACCCCCTCCCCCACCTCGATCACCTGCTCCGGGGCGCCGCTGCCCTGGGTGAGCGTGATCAGACAGGACGCGGCGCCGGAGACGCCGATGACGGCGCGCGCCACGCCCTGCAAGAGCGCCGCCGGTCCCACCGTCGTTGCGGTCAGGGCCTGCGACACCTGGCGGAGCATCTCCATCGAGGTGTCGAGCCGGAGCGCTTGCTGGCGGGTCTGCTCGAACAGGAAGGTGTTCTCGAGCGAGACCGCGACTTCGGCGCCCAATGAGGCCGCCAGCTTGACGTCGTAATTGCCGCTGAAGGTGCCGTGCCGTTTGTTGGCGAGCATCAGCACGCCCACCGGGCGGCCGCCCGATCCCAGGGGGACGAGCAGCAGGTCGCGGTAGCCGAAGGTCTGCGGAAGCAGCTGCCCGGCCTCGATATCGTGCAGGCAGTCCTCGACGATGGTCGGCTGCTGGGTAACGAACACCCGACCGATCAAGGTGGAAGCGTTGGCCCCGAAGCGCAGCTGGTTGAGGCGCATCTGGTTGAAGAGCCGGCTCTCCCGCATGCCCGACGGAGCGGCCGGCGCGATCAGCGCCTCGAGACCTTCCTGGTAGAGAAAGAAGCCGCACAACTCGACGTCGAGCAGCTCGGCGAGCTTGGTCGTCAGGCTGCCCAGATCCTCACCCAGCTTGGTGAGGTTGGACACCGCGGTGGCCGTCTCGAAGAAGTGGCTGAGCTCCTGGAGATTCTGGTCGGCGCGTCGTGAGAGCTCGAGGTTTTCCTGGACCAGCCGGAAATACTTGAAGCTCCAGAAGCCGGTCAGCACCATCACCGGCAGGAAGAGAACTGCGAGGAAGTAGGTCACCGGGGACGGCGCCCACCAGCGGGCGACGTAAATCAAAAAGAGCTCGGTCAGGGTGCCGAGCACGAACCACAGCCGCCAGTTGAAGCGGTTCCGGCCGCCAGAAACTGGACGCGGTCGCGTCACAAACTCCTTCTTGCCCACAGTGCGCGCACAGATTTGACGCGGATCGCGGGCATTGCTTCGCAGATCGGTTCCGTCGGCCCCGCGTCCCGGACCGCGCTTTACAAAGCTTTACTGGACCGTCGCCCGTCCCGGACCCGATGGGTGCGAATCGGCCCTTTGCTACTCTCTACACGTGCAGCGGGAGACCGCCTTCAACGTATCGGCGATCAAGGACACGGTCCTTCGATCGATCAAGCTGAATCAGCAGGCCTACAACAACCGCGACGCCGATGTACTGCGTGAGGTCTATCTGGAGCCGATGCTGTCCCAGGTGGCACACGACCTGTCCGGTGACTTCGAGTCCTTCCCCGCCGCCCGCCTGGACATCACCTGCGAGGTGCTCGACGTTTCCTATACCGCCTACCTCCAAATCGGCAAGGTCGAGCTCTCAGCGTACGGCCTCGAGGCGAGCCCACAAAACGTGAATGTGACGACGAAGGAAGAATGGATCTATCGGCTGGTCCCCGACGCCGAAAAGGGCGTTGGACTCGGCCGCCGGACGACGCATCGATTCCTCGGCTACTACCACTACACCCTGGTCGACATCGACGGCCGCTGGTGGATCACGGATGTTCAGTCCGCCAGCGAGATCTGGCTCCCCTAGCGGTCGAGCACGATCTTTCCCGACGCGAGCGATCCATACGACACTCCCGGGCGCGGATCGGAGCGGGGCGCGAAGCGCAAGGTGACCTCCGGTTGCGCCGGGCCGAGGATGGCAAACAGGTCGGCCCGCCTCGATCGCTCGTACCGCGGCAGCTCGACATAGACGGCGTTGGCCTCGAACCCGGCCTGGACCTGGTCGCGGGGAACGGTCTGGTAGGCGAGCCGTGCGGCCTGCTCGCGCGCCGCTTGCCAGGCCAGGTAGTCCTGCTCGCCGACGATGTACATGACTAACCCGCCGGCCAGCGCGGCCGCTGCCCAGGTCCTGGCGACCCGCTGCCGTAGCGCGGCCGTCGCCACCGCGGCGACCACCGGAACCAGGGGCGCGATCACCGGCAGGAAGTAGCGATCGTAGATAAACCAGTTGACCGCGAGCAGGGGAACGAACTGCGCAGCACTGACCAGCGCAAGAACGACGGCGTCGGGCCGCAGCCGCGTGGTCCACCAGCGTCGACGAAGGATGATCAAGCTGACGAAGGTCACGATGGCCGCGATCTCGACGGTCTGAAAGACCGGGCCGGGAAAGACCGGTGGCTTGGCGCCGGGCAGGATGGCGGTGAACCCCAGCGTCGAAAAGACATTGCCCGGGAAGATCATGCCGAACCGCGCCAGGTCGACCAGGCATCCGATCGCGCCGACCACGCCGAACCCCGCCCAGGCGAGCGACCAGCCACTCTCGTGACCTGGCTGCGACGGGCGGAGCGCGAGCGCCGCCAGGTACGGGATCAAGCCGAGGCCGAGCATGGCTGGCAGCGGAAAGATGGCGTGCCCGATGTCGATCTGCGACAGGCTCACCGTCGCGTAGAGGGGCTGGTTGACCATCAACCGATCGGCGGCAAAGAGGGCGGCGGCGGGAATGGTCCAGAGCAGCGCCAGCGCGATGGTATCGGCCCGGGTCCACGATCGTCGCCGAAAAACGACCAGGGCGAGCGTCAGCGCGGGAATCAGGGTCAGGCCGAGTTGCCGCTGGAGCGGCAACAGCACGACTAGCGCCACGCAGAGCCAGCGCCACCGTCCTTGCGTGACCCAGACGACGCTCGCCGCGGCGACGGCCATCACCAGGCCGACGTACAGGGTGTCGCTCATGAACGTGGTCGCGTTCCCCATGAAGAGCGGCATGCCGAGCAGTGTCGTGGCGGCGACTGCCGCCCAGAACCGATCCGCGCCGAGTCGCCGCGCCAACCCGTAGCTGCACCAGGCGATCAGGGCGACGACCGGCACCATGCTCAGCCGGAGCAACCGCGGGTCGGGATGGCCGAGGCTGAAGACCGCCCCCCACAGCACCTGCACCAGGGCCAGCGCCGAGCTCTCGGGGAAGGCCTGCAGGACGTGGCCGGCGACCAGCTGCTGTACCGACCAGGCGTACATCCAGTCGTCATTGAATGCCAGCGGGGGCGAGAGGTCGAAGATGACGAGTGCGATCAGGGCGGCGGCGGCCACGCTCCAGATGGCGACGAGCGACCAATCCAGAGGGAGCTGGAAGGGACCTACCCGCCGGGCACCTGCCGCGCGGGCGTCGGGCCGGACCATCCTGCAGAGCAATGAGTGGGGCCCCCCGATCTTGCTGCCGAACCCCCGGTCAGGTCGTAAATCGTGCGCGGGTCGGGCTCAGGGCGAGTCGAGCATCCGGCTCAGGTCGCGGACCCGAGCCGCGATGTCGTCCCGAACCAGGCGCACCTGGTCCAGAGGCTGACCGGCGGGGTCCGGGAGGTCCCAGTCGATGTATCGCTTCCCGGAAATGAACGGGCATTCGTCACCGCAACCCATCGTCACGACCACATCGGCCCATTGCGCCAGATCATCCGTCAGCTTCTGCGGATGGTTCCCGGCGAGGTCGATCCCGACCTCGCGCATCGCCTCCGCCACGATCGGATGCACCCGGTCGGCCGGCCGCGTCCCGGCAGACCGTGCCTCGTGCCGCCCATTCGCCAGTTGCTGGAAAAACGCCTCGCTCATTTGCGACCGGCCGGCGTTCTGATGGCAGACGAACAGCACCCGGGCCATCGCAACCTAGACGAGCACGTCGAGCAAGGCGCGGGTCTTCGATTCGAGGTGACGGTTCAGCCGGTAATACGCCCAGATCCCATCCTTCGTCGCCTCGACCAGACCCGCTTCGCGCAGCTTCGCCATATGGTGCGAGATGGTGGGCTGACTCAGGTCGAAGGCGGCCGTGAAGTCGCAGATGCAGACCGGCTGCACCGAGCGCTTCAGCACGCCGATCATCTGCAACCGGGTGGGATCGGCCAGCGCCTTGAGCACCTCGACCGACGCATCGACCTTCGTCAGGGGAAACGGGATCGACGGCGGGCAGCACACGCCTTTGACGCGTTCGGGCACAGTCGTCTTCACGCTCGCAGTCTAGCAGTTCCATTGACATCTGTCTATGCATCTGATAGCATTCCATCGACAAACGTCGATCTCTTGAGCAAGGGGTTTGGCATGGAGACCATTCGAGAGTCGGTTCGGGCGAAGTATGCGGAAACGGCGATCAAGCTGCGAGACGGCGGAAGCTGTTGCGATGCGAGCTGCTGCGGCGGGTCGGATGCCGCCAGCGGTCCGATCGGCCAGGACGAGTACTCGAGCGCGGACGTCGCTGACCTCGGCCTTTCCCTGGGCGCCAGCCTCGGCTGCGGTAATCCGACGGCGCTGGCACGACTCCATCCCGGTGAGGTCGTCCTCGACCTGGGCAGCGGCGCCGGCCTGGATGTGCTCCTTTCCGCGCGTCGCGTCGCCCCCGGCGGCCACGCCTACGGCGTCGACATGACCGACGAGATGCTGGCGCTAGCGAACGACAACAAGGCCGGGGCGGGCGTCGAGAACGCGACCTTCCTGAAGGGCACGATCGAAGCCATTCCCCTCCCGCCCGCGTCGGTTGACGTCGTGATCTCGAACTGCGTCATCAACCTGGCGCCGGACAAGCGGGCGGTGCTGCAAGAGGCCTTCCGGGTGCTGAAGCCGGGTGGGCGCCTCGCCGTCTCGGACATGGTCGAGATCGAGCCCCTGCCACCGAACGTGAAGGGGGCGCTCGATGCCTGGGCCGGCTGCGTGGCGGGCACCATTCCGGTAGAGGAGTACCGGAACGCGGTCGCCGCCGCCGGGTTCACCGACCTCGAGATCGAGGTCACCAATACGTTTGGGCCCGGTGAGGCCGGGTTGCCGGCCGGGACGGGAAAGATCGCGAGCGCCTACATCCGCGCCAGAAGACCCTGAGTGATCCTGCCGTCGTCAGGGTCGCCGGATTTCCGGCGTGTAAACAAAAAGGCCCGGGCAAACGCCCGGGCCTTTCGGATTCTGGGTTAGTGAGTCGTTAGGCGACGCGCACCCGCGAGGCCCGCGGTCCCTTGGGTGCTGATGCTTCGACGTCGAAGCTGACCTTCTGCCCCTCCTGCAACCCCTCGAACGAGCCTTCGACGGACGACCGATGGAAGAAATATTCCTTGCCGTCCTCCCCGCTCAAGAATCCGAATCCGCGATCCATCACGAGTCGCTTGATCGTACCGTTCTGCGCCACGTCTGTCGCTAGCTCCTTCGCAAAGTTATCCCCGGTCGACCTGCGTATTCCGGGCGTGCCATGACCGGGCTGACCGCGCCCGCCCTCAAGCATATCATGGGTGCTATTGCGACGGCCAAAACTGGCGCCCTGGGCGCCCGAAGGAGAGGTGACGTCGATGCGGAGCACGATGCCCGACTTCTCACTGACACTCCAGCATTTCCTCTGGCGGTCGACCACGCTGTTCCCCCGGAAGGAGATCGTGACCCGCCGCGAACGTGGGCGTCATCGCTATACCTATGCCGACTTCGGCCGCCGAGTCGGGCAGCTGGCGAACTCGCTCCACGACCTGGCCGTCGGCCCGGGCGACCGGGTCGGCACCCTGGCCTGGAATAACTACCGTCACCTCGAGCTCTATTTCGCCGTTCCCTGCGCCGGCGCCGTCCTGCACACGCTTAACCCGCGGCTGGCTCCGCAGCACCTGGCGTACGTCATCAACGACGCCGAAGATACGGTCATCTTCGTTGACGCCTCCCTCCTGCCCGCGCTGCAGCGGGTGGCGGCTAACCTGAAAACGGTCAAGAACTTCGTCGTCATGACCGATGGCCCATCACCGGACGGTGAGCTGCAACCAATGGCATCCTATGAGGAGCTGATCGCGGGCCGTCCGACGATCTTTCCGTGGCCGGAACTCGATGAACGGGACGCGGCGGCGATGTGCTACACCTCCGGCACGACCGGTAAGCCGAAAGGGGTCGTCTACAGCCATCGCTCCGCCGTGCTTCATTCGCTGGGTGTCGTCGCTGGGGGCGTCGCCCCCACCGAGTCGGACACGGTCCTGCCGGTAGTGCCCATGTTCCACGCCAACGCCTGGGGTCATCCCTTCGCCGCGACCATGGTCGGGGCAACACAGATCTTTCCTGACCGGTTCCTCGACCCGGTGAGCCTCACCGAGCTCATCCGTGAAGAGCACGTGACCTTCAGCGCCGGTGTCCCAAGCGTCTGGATTCCTCTGCTGCAGTACCTCGACAAGACGGAGACGAACCTCGATGGCTTTCGCATGTTCATCGGCGGCTCGGCGATGCCGCCGGCGCTCTACGACGGGCTCACGAAACACGGGATCGATGTCACCCAGGGCTGGGGAATGACCGAAACATCCCCGGTCGCCGCCTGCGCCACGATGAAGAGCTACATGAAGCCGGACGACAAGCGAAACATCCGTCTCAAGCAGGGCCTGCCCCTCGCCGGCGTGGAGCTGCGGCTCGCCAACGTCGAGACGGGCGACCCCGTCCCCTGGGACGGCAAGAGTGTGGGTGAGATCCAGGTTCGCGGCCCGTGGGTCACCGCGAGCTACTTCCGCGGCGTCGATCCCGATCGCTTCACGGCCGACGGCTGGCTCCGCACCGGCGACGTGGCGAACGTTGATCCAGAGGGCTACGCACAAATCGTCGACCGGACCAAGGACCTGATCAAGTCGGGCGGCGAGTGGATCTCGTCGGTGGAGTTGGAGTCCGCGATCATGGGCCATCCAAAAGTGATGGAGGCGGCGGTCATCGGGGTACCGCACCCCAAATGGCAGGAGCGTCCGGTAGCGTACGTCGTGCCGAAGCCGGAATTCAAGGGCGAGGTCAGCCAGGAGGAGATCATCGACTTCCTCAAGCCCCTCGTGGCCAAATGGTGGCTACCCGACGCGGTGCGCTTCATCGATGAGATCCCGAAAACCAGCGTGGGAAAGTTCGACAAGAAGGTGATCCGCGAACGGGCCATCCAGGCACCGGTGACCGCCCAGCCATCCGAATAAGACATGCGGGAATCCCGCAACCCTGACGGATAACACGAACGGGTGACGGGCGGGGCACAGTGTGGCGTCAGATGGCAAGATCGGCGGACCTCTAACTGGTCCTTAATACTCTCGCGCTACAACGGGGGCAAGCAGGATGTGACACTGGAATGGATGCTTCGGGGCAGTTCGCAGCGCTCGTTCCCCAACCGCTCGACGCGGATGGTGTCCGGCGGCGCCAGGACCTGGAAGACATCCACGAAGACCTGCTCCTGACCATCCTCGCCCTCGAAGAGGAATGGCTGCTGGACGATCGGATCGCCTTCGCGGTGCGGCACCTCGACGCTGCCGCCTGAGCCGCTTTCGGACCTCGGCCCGTCCGATATGGCCCAAGTTCTCGGGAAATCGCACGTTTTTCGAGGCAAGGGCGTTTGCACCGGACGACAGGGCCGCGAGCTGGCTCAATACTCAACGGAGGACACGATGGCGAAAACGCAAAAGTGGACCGCATCGACGTTCGTGAGCACCGTGCACGAGAACCTGGTCAAGAGGGGCTACAAGGTCAAGAAGTCGGACCTCAATTGGGCCGTCCAGGATACGTTTGAGGAAGCGGTCGCGGCCGGTGCCCGCGGCCAGCGAGTGCGCTTCCCCCAAATCGGAGCCCTCGCCTGGCGCGAGGTCAAGGCCCGTAAGGCCGGTAAAGGCACCAATCCTTTCACCGGCGAGCCGATCATGCTGAAGGCCCGGCCGGCGTCGCGCAAGCCACGCTGGTCGTTCCCCAAGGCGGTGCGCGAAGTCTACGGCCGGCAGTTCCGCAAGGCCGCCTAAAGCACCACCCGCGGCCGTTCGGGGCGCCGCAGCCGATTAAGCCGGCGGCGCCCCGGCGCGACTCCCAGACCGTGTCTTGACAGAGTTCCGAATTCCCCTGACTATGATGGGGAGGGTGCGTCGAAACCTGATAGCGGGATTGCTGATTGCCATCGGCCTGGTGCTGATGGCCTCCGCCCTACCGGCCATGGGCCTGCTCCACCTGGGCTCCTCGGACGCTGCCACCCAGACCATCCCGGCTCTCGGCGATCCCCTCTCCCCGCCCCACCAGCACCCGAAGTTCCTTCCCGGCACCGGCAGCACCGGCGCCGGTCCCAGCCAGATCGTGGCCTACCTGTCGATTCCGAAGCTGGGCATCAAGAATGCGCCGATCTTCGACCGAGGCGTCGACGGGAGCGGCAACATGCTGATCGCCAAAGGCTATTCCGTGACCCATTACAGCAATTCCTCCCCGTTCGGCAGCGGCAACGCGGTCCTCTACGGACATGACGACATCGAGGGGAGCGTGTTCGGCCGCTTGAAAGACCTCCAGGTCGGCGACGAGATCGACGTCGCGGTCGCCGGCGAATCCCCGGTCGCCTATCGCGTCACCGGCCGGACGATCGTGGGGCCGACCGCCGTCCAGATCCTCCAGCCGACAAACGACGTCCGACTGACCCTTTTCACGTGCTGGCCCAACTGGGTCGACACCCGTCGCGTGGTGGTGACGGCCGCCCCCGCGACGACCTAGTGGTTCGTTGCCTCGTCTTCGGGCGGCGCCTGGAAGTATTTGAGTAACTCCTCGAGCGCCCTGGCGGCTTCCGGATCCCGGAGCAGCCGTTCCTGCATCTCTTGCACCTGCTTGACCAGCTCCTTCGCCTGCGTCTCCTGGGCGACCTGGAGCAGCACCGGCTGGGTCGCCGCCGAGACGATCATCTGCGCCTGCTGGCGGAGCATCTCCACGCCCTGGCATCCCAGGCAGGTGCCGGCATTGTTGCAGTGACAGAGCTGCAGCCGCAGGTTATCCAGCTCGCGTTGCAGCGGCGAAAGGTCGATGGGGCGGCTCACAGCTCAAAGCTTAGCGTGACGCGTCCACCCGGCTGAACCGATCGTTGAGAAAGCGTCGATGCGCCAGCAGCCGGTCCATGTCGGTGTGGTGCACGACGTCGGCCACTCGTCTCATCTGCGTGTCGAGCAGATCGAGCTCGTCGAGCAGTACCTGCAGCGGCGTCCAGCCGTAGCTCGTGGGTCGCGATGACACGTAGCCGGGCGGGAGGCGGAGGTAGGTGTCGACCGCCGTCGGCAGGTAATCGCGAGCGGTCCGCTCGATCAGGTACAGCTCCTGCGAACCCGGCGGCAGGTAGTCGAGCCGGGGCAGAATCTCCGATCGGATGGTGAGCTCGATCCGCTGAATCCGATGGATGACCTCAGGCGGTACGCGCCCGCTGACGGCGCTGATCTCGAGCCGCAACGCCTTGAGGACGTCGTGCGGATCGTAGCCGTAGCGCCGAAGCGCGGGGTTCGTTGGGACGGCGGCGGCTCCGAGCAGGTAGAAGCCGACGACGAGAAGGGCGCCGGCCGGTCCGACCGGGTCGGCAATGGCCAGGCCGGCTCCGACCAGAGCCAGCCCGGTGCCCGCCAGGTGCTTGCGGCTGGTCAGGTAGCGCCCGATGCGGTGCAGCAGCATGCTTCCCTTCAGCATGCTATTCATACCCGGTTTTCCGCCAGCCGCAACGGGCACGTACGCTTAAGGCGTGCCGACGACAGCCATCGACGGGCGGATGTTCGTCAACGGTCAGCGCAGCTGGGCCAGCTCCGGGTCAACCTTCGATGCCATCGATCCAGCCACCGGAGAGCTTTTCACCAGCGTCGCCCTGGCCGACAACCGTGACGTCGACGCTGCCGTCACGGCGGCCCGGACCGCGGTCGAAGCCGGATGGGCCGGCCTCCAGCCGGTCCGCCGGGTTCGAATCCTGAACCGACTGGGGGCCCTGCTGCGGGACCGTGCCGTGGAAATCGCCCAGCTTGAAAGCCTCGACGTGGGGAAGCCGCTCCGCCAGGCCGAAGACGACGTCGCGGCCGCCGCCGGCTACTTCGAGTTCTTTGCCGGGGTGGCCGATAAAGTTTTCGGCTCGAGCATCCCGCTCGGAACGGGCTTCGTGGACTTCACCCTGCGAGAACCGCTCGGCGTCTCTGCCCAGATCGTGCCGTGGAACTACCCGTTGCGCCTCGCCTCGCGGGGAATCGCCCCGGCGCTCGCCTGCGGCAATGCCGTGGTCGCCAAACCGGCCGCGGAGGCGGGGTTGAGCATTGTGCGACTGGCCGAGCTCGCCACCGAAGCCGGACTTCCGCCGGGCGTCTTCAACGTCGTCACCGGCGGACGCGAGACCGGGGCCGCGCTCGCCGCCCATCCGGGCATCAACCACATCACGTTCACCGGTTCGGTTCCGACCGGGATCGCGATCATGAAGGCGGCCGCCGACAACGTCGTGCCGGTCACCCTCGAGCTGGGTGGGAAGTCGCCCAATATCGTCTTCGCCGATGCCGACCTGGAGCGCGCCGCCGCCTCCTCAGCCACCACGCTGGCGCAGAACTCGGCGCAGACGTGCACCGCCCCGACCCGGCTCCTGCTCGAGAGCGCGGCGCACGACCGCTTCGTGGACCTGCTGGCCCAGCGCATCCGCTCGATTCGTCTGGGC
>Ga0207684_10000186_pt1 | contig 98342 bp, 110 predicted proteins | sample KBSK5501metaG_FD_184342 | JGI IMG/M metagenome (GOLD analysis project Ga0207684, IMG submission 184342) | Corn, switchgrass and miscanthus rhizosphere microbial communities from Kellogg Biological Station, Michigan, USA - KBS K5-50-1 metaG... | ecosystem: Host-associated > Plants > Roots >...
CGAAAATTGAGCGCCCTCAGTGCCTTCAACCCAAACTCGATTCTTTGTTCCATAGGTTCTGTTTTCTTCCACGGCATAGAGGCCATCTTCTAGCCCCTCTTCCGCTTCAGTGTTACCTATGTCCTGACTGAACCTGTTGTGTTACCTATGTCCTGAACCTGGACCAGGAAACAAAGACAACGAAGGGAAAGCTGAAAGCTGAAACGCAAACAGAAGTCAGAAATCAGCGGTCAGATGTCGGAGGAGAGAGCCACCTTGCCAGAACAGCGGTGACTATTCCGTACGGGACGTTGACGAGGGCAAGGTAAAATGTGAAGAGGTAGCCTCTGCTTTGGGCAAACAGGCCAAGCCCGCGCATCGGGGCAAAAACGAAATAGATCGCCAGCACCGGCGCGAGAAAATAGAGCCACCCGATGAGGTAATAATAACGTTCACGCTTCCAGGTGATTAACCCGAACGGCAGACCCCAAAGTCCGCCCCAGAAGAGAGGGCGGTAGATGTCCGGAGCCGCAAGCTTCGGCGGCGTGCCTGCGCCCAGCGATGCGGAGATGCCGGTATAATATAGTACGAGCGAGAAAATGATCACCGCGAGTGCTCCGATTACGCCGGAGGTGAAACAGACTGCGATATAGCCTTTAATCTTCGTGGCCCTGCTATAACGCGCATCGGTCTAGAACGCCATCACAATGTGAGGCAGAAGTCAGAGGTCAGAGGTCCCGCCTATGCCCAAGCCGCCTTTGCTAAAGCTACGGCGAGCCGTGGGCTACGGCGTCGCAGGCGGAGGTCAGATGGTCAAAAATCGGCGATCCGCAATCAAGACAGTCAGTCTCCGATTATCTTAACCAGCACTCGTTTGCGCCGTCGGCCGTCGAATTCGCCGTAGAAAATTTGTTCCCACGGCCCGAAATCCAGTTTACCTTTCGTGATTGCGACGACGATTTCGCGGCCCATGATCTGACGTTTGAGGTGAGCGTCAGCGTTGTCTTCGCCGGTTCGGTTGTGTCGATAGGCGGTGGTCGGCGCGTGCGGCGCTAGTTTTTCCAGCCACAACTCGTAATCGTGATGAAGCCCCGACTCATCGTCGTTGATGAACACCGAGGCAGTGATGTGCATGGCGTTGACCAGACAAAGGCCCTCCATTACGCCGCTCCGGTGAACGAGTTCCTCAATCTTCGGTGTGATGTTGATGAACCCGCGTCGATCCGATACCTCGAACCAAAGATGTTGAGTGAGCGATTTCAATAACTAGACATGATTAGCCCGATTTCTACGAAACCCAGCAGAAAAATCTTCACCACAGACGCCACAAGAGGTCGCAGAGACAAACCAAAGATGGATGCAACTCCGAGAGGATTCTCGAGCAGGCCATCAGAGTTGCCTCTGTGTTGAAACTCGCTCAGCTCCCACTTCGCTCGCTGCTTCCCTCGCAGCTTTACCTTCTATGTCGCTCAACCCATTTTGCTCCATTCTCGCCGTCCTCTGCGGTTAATCCAAATTGTAGGGTGAATCCTGGCGACTTCGCGAGATTGGTTTTGGCGCCGAAATTCACCAACAGACGCGGAGTGACTTTGTGTTGCGATGTTTAATTGAGAGCAACAAATTCAAACATGCATAAAACTACCTATAACGCGAAAGCTTACTCCGCTGCCAGCGCCACATCGCCGCTGGCGTCCACCAAAATTCAGCGGCGCGATCCAACCGATCGCGACGTGCAAATCGAAATCTTGTTTTGTGGCATCTGCCACTCCGATCTCCATTCGGTACGCAACGAGTGGAGCGAGTTCATGGCCACGAACTACCCGATCGTCCCCGGCCATGAGATCGTCGGCCGTGTGACCAAGGTCGGCTCGGCAGTTACCAAGTACAAGCCCGGGGACCTCGCCGCAGTCGGCTGCATGGTCGATTCGGACGGGAACTGCCCACAGTGCAAGGCTAGCCTTGAGCAGTTCTGCCCGAACATGATCCTCACCTTCAACTCTCCGGACAAGCACCTCGGAGGCGTGACCTACGGTGGCTACTCCGACAGCATTGTTGTCGACGAACATTTCGTTTTGCGCATCCCATCCAACCTCAACCTCGCTGGAGCGGCGCCGCTGCTCTGCGCCGGGATCACGACGTACTCCCCGATGCATCACTGGGGCGTCACGGAGGGCAAGAAAGTTGGCGTGGTCGGTCTCGGCGGACTGGGCCACATGGCGGTGAAGCTTGCTCATGCGTTTGGAGCGCACGTCGTCGTCTTCACTACCTCACCTAACAAGAAGGAGGACGCGCTCCGCCTTGGCGCCGACGAAGTCGTCGTTTCCCGCAATGCCGACGAGATGAAAAAGAACGCCGGCAGTTTAGACTTTATTCTCGACGCCGTCTCCGCCGATCACGATATCAACGCCTACATCAATTTACTCGGCATCGACGGCAATCTTACCTTGGTCGGAGCTCCCGCGAAGCCGCTGGGCGTCTCCGCATTTGGCCTCATCATGCGGCGCCGCAGTTTCTCCGGCTCTATGATCGGCGGCATCGCCGAAACCCAGGAGATGCTCGATTTTTGCGGCAAGCATAACATCACCGCCGATGTCGAAGTCATTCCGATCCAGAAAGTCAACGAAGCTTACGAGAGACTGCTAAAGTCCGATGTGAGGTACCGCTTCTCGATCGACATGGCTTCTCTTAAATCGGAGCGGTGACCTACAGTTGAACAGGAGGTAACAGAGAGAACAGAGTTTTTTTTCTCCTGTTTTCTCTGTTTGCTCACGTTAAATTTGTCTCAAGTGTTTGCTCCGGGGAGAATCAAGCGGCTGATACCGTTGATGACTTTCATTTCATGGAAATTGACCAACAATCCAAGCCTTCGCCTCGACAAGTACGCATCCTTCAACCAATACATCGAACCGCAACGGTTCCTCACGGATGAACCCTTTGTATTCAACGACGATCACTTTCTGACTGACACACGCCAACCCGCGCAGTCGAAGTTCCTTGAGCATGCACCACTCGTAGATGGACTCGATCAACCCCGGTCCTTTATCCCAATGAACCTCTATCGCTGCAGCGATGATAATTTCCGTTAATCCCGTTGCCTTTTGGAACAATCGATGCATTGGAGTGAAAGATTAAACAGGAGGGAACAGAGAACACAGAGATTTCTTTTTCAGTCTCTCTGTTATCTCTGTTTGCTCCTGTTCGATTATGTGGCGCAGCGTTTTTTGAGTAATACCACAACAGGTGGAGCAAGATCGGGTGCGACTGCCACGTCGCTGCGAGGTAATTTCACTCTAAGTTTAATTCAAAAACAGGAGTAGAGAACAATGCAGAAGCGCAAACTTGGAAAGAGTAACTTGGAAGTGTCGGCGATCGGGCTCGGCTGTATGGGAATGAGCTTTGGCTACGGCCCGGCTGCAGACAAACAGGAGATGATCTCGCTTCTGCGTGCGGCCGTCGAACTCGGCGTCACGTTTTTCGATACCGCTGAAATGTATGGTCCGTTCAGGAATGAAGAGCTCGTGGGCGAAGCGCTCGCTCCGATGCGCGAGCAACTGGTGATCGCTACCAAATTTGGTTTCAAAATTAGTCCGAAAGGTGAGCAGATCGGCCTCGATAGTCGGCCGGAGCACATCAAGGAAGTCGCCGAGGGTTCGCTTAAACGACTCAGGACTGATGTGATCGACTTGTTCTATCAACATCGCGTCGACCCAGACGTGCCGATCGAAGACGTGGCCGGCGCGGTAAGAGCGCTGATTCAGGAAGGCAAGGTGAAGCACTTCGGACTTTCTGAAGCAGGAGTGCAAACGATTCGTCGCGCGCACGCCATTCAGCCCGTGACGGCGCTCCAGAACGAATACTCATTGTGGTGGAGAAAACCTGAGGAGGAGGTGCTGCCGACGCTTGAGGAACTCGGAATCGGTTTCGTGCCATTTAGCCCTCTTGGCAGAGGCTTTCTCACGGGAAAGATCAGCCAAAACACTACATTCGACAGTTCGGATTTGCGCAGCACGCTCCCGCGCTTTAAGCCGGAAGCGCGGAAAGCGAACCAGGCGTTGGTTGATCTGCTTGGGGCGATCGCAAAGCGGAAGAAGGCGACGCCTGCTCAGATTGCGCTCGCCTGGCTGCTGGCCCAGAAGCCGTGGATTGTTCCAATTCCGGGCACGACGAAGCTGCATCGTCTCGAAGAAAACATTGGAGCAGCAGCAATCGAACTTACACCGGACGATTTGCGCGAAATCGAAAGCGCCGCATCAAAGATCACGGTTCGTGGAGCTCGATACCCGGAAAAGCTGGAGCAAATGACCGGTCGCTAAGCATGTCTCGGCGCCTTTTTGCGGCTGGAACCGCATTTTGGCTTCAGCCCTAATCACTCGCCATGATGAATAGCGGTTGCATTTCGAAATCGGTGTAGAGCGGACGCAGGCGCTCCTTGTTATAGTATTTGTCGACGTTGACCGTTTTCTTGGTGCTGGTCACCACTTCAATCGGCACGTTGTCATAGCGCCCATTCTTCAAGACGACGAGACGGCCGTGAGCGCCACGCAGGATGAGATCGAGGGCGAGGTTGGCGTACGCCATGGGCACAATCGAATCAATCGCGTCGGGATCGCCGCCGCGCACCATATAGCCGAGACGCTGGTTGATGACATGGATCGGCTTGCCCTTGTTGTATTTGGTAGAACGGTCTTTGAGCTCTGCCGAGACCAGGTCGCCGATGCCACCGAGTTTCACGTGCCCGAACGCATCGGTCGTCTTGTCGGCTAACACCATCTCGCCGCCTTCGAACATTGCTCCTTCTGAAACGATAACGACTGAATATTTGCTCGGATGGCGCGCGCGGTCATAGCACAACAATTCGGTCAGATGCTCCATGTCGAATTTGTATTCGGGGATGACGCACCGATCTGCCGCGCCCGCCATCGTCGGCAGCATCGCGGTGAACCCCGCGTAGCGTCCGAATACTTCCATCACGAGAAATCGTTCGTGAGATCCGGCTGACGTGCGGAGGCGATTCGACAATTCAATCGTGCGGCTGACGCATGTGCTAAAGCCGATGCAATAATCAGTGCCCGGTACATCATTATCCATGGTTTTGGGTATGGCGACCACCTTGACGCCTTCCTTGTGTAAGCGGGTTGCAAATGAAAGCGTGTCATCGCCGCCGATCGGAATCAGATAGTCAATGCCCAGCCAATCCAGGTTCTTGATTACTTCAGAAGTGAGATCGTTCTTGTCTTGATTGTAGGTTGCGCGCAGCGGCTCAGGCACATCTTCTTTTTTCACTGCTGGCGGGTTCGTACGCGAGGTATGTAGAAACGTGCCGCCGGTGCGTGCCGCACGATTGACGATGTCTTCCGTCAGGATTTGAATGTGCTCACTGTTGTCGGCGTGCTCATCGCGCAGGATGCTGATCGCGCCAAGCCAGCCATGGCGGAGACCAACGACCTGGTAGCCTTCGCGCAGGGCGCGAATGGTAACCGCGCGCAGCGCGGGATTCAGCCCCGGTACATCCCCGCCGCCAGTGAGAACACCGATCACGCCCTTCTTAGTGTTGAGGTTCGTCATATTGGACTTTATCCCGCCTGGTTTGACGTGTCATTTGCGTCAAACCACCGCGAACTGATCTGGGCCGCATCGTGAAGGAAATGAGCGTTCGTCAAAATGAACCCGGAGCATAAAACCGGAACCGCTGTCACTGATCTCGAGAACCCTCGACTGTCGCGGTCTCATCAGGAAAACACCAGCGCTTTATCAAACCTGATCTCTCTCGACAAGACGAATTGAGGTCGGAAATCATCTGACGGAGGTTGGTCGACTGGATGGAAAAGGTCAGCGACGAAGAGTATCAGAAGTGACCAGTAACGAGCGACTGTGAACAGAGGGTTGAGAGTTGATCCGTCTTCGCTGACAGAGTGACGATGGAGTTGAGGAAAGCCAACCAGTTAGGAAGGAAACATAAATGCCCGCCATTTTCGATCGCGTCCTCACAGTGAATCTTATCGCGAACACGGCGATTTTCTATGTCGCGGCGCGGCTTTATTTGCTACCTTTGGTCCCACGCATTCGAACGCAACAAATTCTTGTTCCCATCCTTCTTTTACATTCAATGCGACATCTGGGACTCATGTTTCTAACTCGCGGCGCCACTTTTCCGGGAATGCCGCCGCAGTTTGCGTATCCGGCCGGATTTGGCGATCTGATAACCGCTGTCCTTGCGTTCGCAGCAATTCCACTCGCGTTACGCGGCAGCCGCCTGGCCAAGCCGGCGGTGTGGGTTTTCAACATTTTCGGAACCCTCGATCTGCTCGCGGCGATCACGTTTGCTACCATTTATGATGCGCCGGTAACAATGGGGCCGGCCTATTGGATTCCCGCTTTTTGGGTTCCACTATTATTGGTGACCCACTACGTGACTTTTGTTCTTCTTGGTCGGCGATGGGACTCCTGAGTTGATTTGGTTTTCAACCCCCGTTGCTGAACACGTGCCTGCTTCGGCTATTCGTTGCGAAGAATTTTCACGACTTTCTCGATCGTGTTCCAATTGCGTGTGGTGACCGGCGCACCCAAGCGTTTCTCGATCTTGCCGAGGTAGCTGATTGCCTTCATCTGGCGACGATACAGACCGAAGACGAATCTGTCTTGGATCGCAATGATTTTCACCAGCCAGTCGTTATCCGAGGGTAGGCTGAGAGGAAGAGGAGGCAGCGCCGGAAGTCGTTTGGCTAACACGCTTACGAACCTCGTTATGTTCGGGCCCGAGGGTTGTCGTGAGAATGGATCCTTTGATGCTCGCCACGGCGAGTCCGTCCATTGGCGGACAAGTTTGATGATGTCGCGCGCCGGACAAATCATGATCTCGCATTTGAACGGCAACTTCCGAGCGATCGCCGCGCGCAGAGTCGATTCGCTCACGTCTTTGCAGACAACAAGCGTTCCGACGGCGCCAATGTTGACGATCTCGAACTTAGCTAACTCTTTTGCGATTAGCGCCGGTTGGCATCGGTTGGCTCCGCCGACGTTCACCGCGCGAAGAAATACTACCCAGGCCATTGTGACTAGACAGGATTAGCCCGATTTTTACGAAACCCAAGGAAAGTTGAACATAATCGGTTTCAATCCTGTAAATCCTGTCGATTTGGGTTTAGCGGACATTGTCTCACATTAAAAAACAGGTTCGGCTAGTTCGTCGCGTGCGAACTGTTAATGCGAACACTTTGTGACCCGTTATTAAAAAAGGCCTGGAAATGGCAAATACAAGGAAAACAGCGATCGTCACCGGTGGCTCGCAAGGCATCGGAGCAGGCGTTGTGAAGGCCTTTCTGGGTCGCGGTTACAACGTGGCGGCGAATTCGCGGAACATCACCAAGTCGGGCGCGTTCGAGGTGTCAGATAACCTCGCGCTGGTCGATGGAAACATCGCCGAGCCGGCAACGGCGGCGAAGATCGTCGAAGTCGCCAAGAAGAAATTCGGATCGATCGACGCGCTGGTTAACTGCGCTGGTATTTTTTTCTCGAAACCGTTCACCGATTACACGGTCGACGATCTGCGGTCTCTCATTTCCGTCAATATCGAAGGTTTTCTCTTCATCGCCCAGCTCGCGATCAAGCAGATGCTGGCTCAGAAGACCGGTGGGAGCATTGTTAATATCACGTCGACGATGGTGGATCACCCGATCGCCGGATCCAACTCTGCGGTTCCGATGATCACTAAAGGTGGACTTCAAGCCGTCACACGGAGCCTGGCAATGGAGTATGTGAAGGATGGCATCCGCGTGAACGCGGTCGCACCAGGCGTTGTCGACACGCCGATGCACAGGAATGATCCAAAGGATTTTCTCAAGAAGCTCCAACCGATGGGAAAGATTTCCGATGTGAAAGACATCGTGGACGCGATCGTTTATCTGACGGAAGCCAAGCAGGTGACCGGGGAGGTGCTGCACGTGGACGGCGGTGCGCACGTTGGCAAATGGTAACTCAGAAAAACTCTCAACCAGCCGGCGCCGAGCAGCGATTGAAAGAACTTGGCATCGAGCTTCCGGCGCCGCCTGAGCCGTTCGGCACCTATGTAGAAGCTGTGCAGACGGGCAATCTACTTTTTCTAACCGGGATGCTTCCGACGGAAGGCCGCGCGGCGAAATTTGTTGGGCGCGTCGGCGCGGAGCTTGATGTGGAAGCGGGGCGCAAGGCGGCTCAACTCGCAGCGCTCAACGTTCTTGCGGTCGCGCGAAAACATTTGGGATCGCTCGATAAAGTGACGCGAATTGTTCGGCTGGGCGTGTCGGTGGCCACTTCTGGCGACGTTCGCGATCAGCCGAAAGTCGCTGACGCCGCTTCGGAGTTGTTGGAAAACGTTTTCGGAAAAGAGAAGAACCCTTGCCGCTTGGTCTATGGCGTGGCAAGCCTTCCGCTCGGTACGCCGGTCGAGCTGGAATTAATTTTCGAAGTTACAAGATGAGAGAAGAACCACGTTTAGATGCAGCGAAATTTAGATGCAGCGAAATTGAAACCTATGGTAACGAAATTAACTAATCAGCAGACGCAGAACCCCGAATTGAAGAGCTCAACCGAAACGGCAACACGTCCCCCGTTACCCCCGTTCACTCGTGAGACTGCCATTCAGAAAGTTCGTCTGGCGGAGGATGGCTGGAATTCCCGTGAACCAGAAAAAGTGGCGCTTGCTTATACCATCGACTCGCGCTGGAGAAATCGCGCCGAGTTTCCCACTGGCCGACAGGAGATCATCGAATTTCTCAGACGGAAGTGGGCGAAAGAGCTGGACTACCGGCTGATCAAGGAACTCTGGGCTCACGACGGCAATCGCATTGCGGTGCGTTTCGCCTACGAATGGCACGATGATTCCGGACATTGGTTTCGCTCATACGGCAACGAGAATTGGGAATTTGATGAGCATGGTTTGATGTGCTGGCGGTACGCCTCGATCAACGATCTTCCAATCAAGGAGTCAGATCGTAAGTATCATTGGCCGCTTGGGCGGCGGCCCGATGATCACCCGGGTCTGAGCGATCTCGAATTGTAACCCGGTTACGGACGAATCACGGTGCCATGCCCATGTCGCAGTGAAAGTGCTCTCCATCCAGGTTGGCTTGCCCCGGGAGGTGCACTGGCAGGGGCGAACCGTCACAACCGGTATCTTTAAAAAACGAGTAGAAGGACCGGTTATGCTGCGCACTCTTAACCTGGATGGTGACGCGCAAGCGGACCTATCGGTGCATGGTGGCCCGACGAGGGCCGTCTATGCTTATCCAGTCGAGCATTATCAATATTGGCGACGAGAATTCCCCGGCATGGACCTTGCGCCCGGAATGTTCGGCGAAAACTTTACGATTGAAGGATTGCTGGAAACTGACGTCAACATCGGTGACCGATTTCGCATTGGCACCGCCGAGGTAATGGCGACGGCGCCCCGCCTGCCTTGTTATAAACTCGGGATCAAGTTTGGCCGGTCCGACATTCTGAAGAAGTTGCTGGTCACGAGGTACACCGGGTTCTATTGCGCAGTTCTGCGCGAAGGAGAGGTCCGGGCCGGAGACAAGATCGAGCGGCTCGGGCGAGATGAAGCCGGCGTCAGTGTAGATGAGGTCGCTCATCTCTATGCCTTCAGGCCGGACGCGGCCATGTTGCAGAGGGCTATCGACACGAAATCTCTTCCGGAAACCTGGCGCGGCTATTTTCGCCAGCAGCTCGACAAATTGAACGCGGACCATGAACGAAATGTTACTTGATGCAATCAAGAGCGTCAGCATCGAGCCCAGTGTGGATAGCATTATGACCGGCCCGCTATGGCAGCCAGGTATGGTTTGGACGACTTGTGCGAAACACACGATGGCAATGATGCGCTCGCACGATCTGCGGTTTCGCGCCCCCTAAACGAGAAAGTTCATATGCGATCTGATATTGTTCCAGGAGCAGTCTTCCCCGATTACGAACTTTCCGATCACACGGGCAAACACCGGAAGCTCTCCGAATTGCAGGGACCAGATCCAATGATCCTGGTGCTTGGCCGCGGCGGTTACTGCCCGAAAGACCGACGGCAGGCTGAAGGGCTTGTTCAACTCCATCGCGAACTCGAGGTCGCTTATTGCCGACTCGTGACGATTACCACAGACAATATTACTGAGACGAATGAGTATCGCACGGGAGTAGCTGCTCACTGGCCGTTCCTCTCCGACGCGCGGCGTAAAGTCCAAAAAGATCTCGACATCGCGGAATACACCGATCCTCTACACAATCCCATGATTCCCCACACGATCGTCCTCGAGCCCGGTCTTGTGATCTATAAGATCTACAGCGGGTACTGGTTCTTCGGCCCGGCCCACGATGGAAGATCTCCGTCAGGACCTGCGTGCTGTTACCAAGAAATGCAGGCCTGACTGGGACATCACAACGCCCGAACTCAAAACAGCATGGCAGCAAGGCAAGAAGGAACTGTTTTATCCGTACGGCAAAACGTATGCCCAGACTCTCGGTGAACAGGATTAATCAGAGATCAGACGTCAGAGGTCGGAGGTCAGAACGCAGGACAGAAAAGCAAAGCACACGGATGAATCTCAAATTGAAAGCTATCGTCGTCCCCGCTTTGGACGTGGATCGTGCGAAGAAATTCTAACAAGAGGCGTTTGGGTTTCAGACTGGACGTTGATTCCTTACTTGATCACTCGGTGCTCTTTAAGTATCTCCACCGTCTTTTCAATCGGGAGAGCCTCGACGGTGTGTCCGTTGGCAGTCATCGTCGTCGCCTTAAACATCGAGTTGTACACTGCTTCCTCCGTCGCTTCGATCGCGGCCAGAAACAACGGCGACATCGTATCGTTGGTCATCGCTTCCATCTTCCGCGTCAGCGCTTTGTCATTGGCACGGATCCGCACTTGCGGCGCCGTCGAGAACGCGATCGCGTAGTCTCCGCTTCCGTTTGAGGCCGAACTCCCTGTGCGCGCAATTCCCAGCCAGGCCCTCGCGGCTAGTCGCTTTAGGTTGCGCGCGTCCAGCGGCGCGTCGGTGGCGACGACGATCATGCATGATCCGTCCGCCTTATCTTTCCGGCTGCCGGTCTGCTGAAGTTCCTTACGCAGGTAGTACTCGCCCAGTTCCTGGCCCACGGGAGCGCCCGCAATGGTGAGCACGCCGCCGAAATTCGTCTGCACAAGGACACCAACCGTGTATCCTCCGAGCTTGGCCGGCAGACGGCGCGATGAGGTCCCGATGCCGCCTTTCCAGCCGAAGACCACAGTCCCTGTGCCCGCGCCGACATCGCCCTCTTCGACCGGACCACCCTTTGCGTTCTTGACGGCGGCGAAGACATCGTAGGGCGTGATGGGGCGGCTGCGAATGTCGTTCAGATATCCGTCGTTGGTCTCGCCGACCACTGGGTTGATGGACAGCACATCCTCGTTGCCCGGCAGGGCCAACATGTAACTAATCAGCGCGTCCGCCGCGCGCGGCACACTTGTGGTGGACGTCAACAGGATCGGCGTTTCGATATCGCCCATTTCATCTACCTGCGTGGAACCCGCCAGCTTTCCGAAACCATTGCCCACGAAAATCGCACCGGGCACCTTCTCGCGATAGAGATTGCCGGAATGTGGCAGAACAGCGGTCACGCCGGTGCGGATGTTGTCGTCGCGAATGATGGTCGTCTCCCCAACTTCGACACCGGCAACATCGGTGATTGCATCGAGCGGCCCGGTCGCCAGGATGCCGACTTTTAGCCCCAGGTCGGCGGCGCGGGGGCGCACATTCGTGGTTGTGCCTTGGGCAGCAGCAGACGCGGTCACCAGCAAGAGCGCAGCAACGGCGAAAAGCATATTGGCCAAGGGCACAGCATACGACCAAATCTCAGTCAGTTGGCAATCGCTTAAATCGCAGGCGACATGCCTGCCACTGCAACTAGCTTCGCAATGCTTTGGTGAATCGAACTAATTCGTTCGCCACTTGTTCGACGCGTTCGCTAATTTTCTTGTCGGCAATCTTCTCGCCATCGAAGGCCTCGCTCGTGGCAAAAACGAACCGCGGAATAATTACACAACGAAAATCGAGGATGAGGCTGTTGGCGTAGGCCATGACCGACATGTAACTGGCTTCCCCGCCGGCGGCGCAAAGAAAGCCAACGATCTTGTCTTCCCAGGCGCTGCCAGTCAGCTCGATCATATTCTTGGCCGCAGCCGCGACATCATAATTATATACAGGCGCCGCGACCAGGATCCCATCCGCCGCTTCGATCGCGGCACTCAACTTCCTGGAGCCCGGCATTCCATAACATTTGTCCGCATCGCAGAGCGGCAGGTCCATTTCGCTAATGTCGATCCAGGCGCAATCCACTCCCTGCTTTTGCAGATGCGCAAACGCTACTCGCCCCAGGCGCCGGCTGTTGCTGTCGGGATTCCCGCTTGTGCTGACGACAAGATATTTTGGCATTTGCTCGCTCGAACTTTAGCGAGCACAACGAGATTGCCAATGGCGACGCCTTCGCTTCTGCTAGTTGCGGTACACGGAATAATATTGGGACGAAGCAGGAAGTAAAAATTAGAAAGTAGAAATTAGAAGCGAGCATTCCAAACAAAGTTTACCCGTCCTGATCAGAGCCTGCCCGCCGTGACGGGTGTCGGCCGCATCTCCTGTGGGTAGCGCGCCCGTCTCGGGCGTTGGTTTCGGCATCTCGCCGAAACGGTCTTTGTTGAGATTGAGATTAAGATTGTCGATCTTTGCAGTGAGCTGTATCGGTCGCAATAAACTGCCGTCTCTCAGAGACGGCCTACAATTGTAGGGCGTCTGTGTCAGACGCCGATCTTCCTTCAGTGCTTAAACGGATCACAATGGCGGTCTTCTTCGGTATTAGCTGTCTCGCCGCCCCCGCGCCCGAGCGAAAGGTTGAAAACAACGCGATCATCTCAGAGCGCGACCCAAAGGCGCGGATCGAGTTGCCGGAATCAGTCCATTATGTCGGTGCCGACCGCTGGGTCTTGTATGGCATCGCCGATTGTGAGTTGCACGCGTTCGTCGAGGCGGACGAACAGAAGAATGTGCAACGGCTCTATTGGGTGCAGTTCGAAGGCTATCTCCCGTCCAAGCCAAAATTGAAACATCAATATGATTCTCCGCGGCACGCGACGATCGGCGGCCTGGACTTTTATGTCGATACCTGGACAAGCACCGATGATAAAAAGCCGGAAGCAGGATCAGACGCCGAACACATCAAGGCACTGATCCGCGCGCACGGATACAAGATGCCGGCCGGAATGATGTATGTGCGTCTGGTGCATCTGCTTGATGAACAGAAGCGCAAAGAACTCATGTTTATCTACGGCGAAGACCTGTCGCCCACCGGATTTACCGCTTCCGATCTCAAGAAAGGCGGCAAAGCCTACGACCAATGGCCGGCAATCGAAAAGGATTTGGTCGAGCGAGCAGAAAAGAAGATCACGATTGAAAACGCAAAGCCGTAGCGGCAGCCTGCTGCTCGCGAATGCTTTCGGAGTGTCAGCCGCAACTCAGGGGCAGTCGCCGCGGCGACTTGGTTTCGGCGGCTCGCCGAAACGAACTTTGGTTTGGGATTGGATCCCGCGAAACATCCACCTTCGCTCAGACTACGGTGCGACAAGCGCGAAATGACGCGAAAGAATTGGGAAAATTTTAGTGTAATTCGTGTAATTCGTGGGCCAGAAAAACCGAATGCAATGATGGTTCACCAATCACCATTCACTAATCCTTGGCGCGCCGTAGGCGGCGAAGGCGGCACTATTCACTTTCTTCTTCTACCTCATCTCATCGCTGCACGGAGAGATGGAAATTTGCATTCGCGATCGGCTGGTAAAATCGTAGCCCCTCGATGTCGCTGCCAAGCTCGCGCAGCGGGTAGAGACCTTTCGCAGAACCGCCGCCGGGATCGCGCACCAGATAATCGAACCCGTCTTTGCCGGCGATGACGACAAAATGCGTGACGCCGCTTGGAAGCCGTACCCGCACGATGACGGGGTTTCCGCCGGCGAGGTTCGAATCGATCAGCTGATACGAGGCCAGGTCTTCGTATGCGTGCCTGACGCGGTCGGGCGCGAACCAGGCCGCGCGGTCCCAATAGATCCAGCCGCGCCCGGTGTATCCGTCAACGGATGTTAAAAACCAGTTTAACTGCTGCGGATCGGTCTCGACGCCATAAAACTTGAACACCATCGCCGCGGCGGCCACGGCGCAGCCTTCGCCGCCGAGGGTGCCGTTGGCTGCGATCCCGCCCAGCGGATCGTCGCGCCATTTTTCATCGGACTGGCGGAACGACGGCACCGCCAGCTCAACGCGATGAAAAAAATAACGCCCGCCGCGCGGCGAAAGTTTTCGTTTCCAAGTCCAGTCGATGTGCACGGCGAGCACCGCGATGAACAGAACAAGAAGGAAACTGATGAAAAACCAACGGCGCTTCAAAGCACCAAACTATAGCCGCGGCTGCCTGCTCGCGAAAGCACCATGCTCGCGAAGACTTTCGGAGTTCGGAGTCTCAGCCGCAAATTCTGGGAGCGCACAACGCAGGCGGTTTCAACGCCCGAAGGTGTAGGGGCGGCCGTGTCGGCCGCAATTCTGGCCGGCGTACGCACCTCGTGTACAATGCCAGTCCGGCTCGGACCGATGGCGCCCTCGTCGTCGCGAACTTCCCTGACCATGCTATAAAATCGATATGGAGATCAAACTAGTCGCTGTGTTTCGAAAATTTCCCGAAGGCTACGCCGCATTTGTGGAAGAATTGGCTGGTGCGAATACGCAAGGCATTGCATTGGAAGAAACGCGTGAGAATATCAAAGAAGCGGTTGCAAGGGTGTTAGAAGCGAACCGAGAATTGGTAGAAGAATCGTTGCGCGGCGCAGAAGTTGCACGCGAGCCGCGTCACTAGGAGCTGGTCTGCGCGGCGGATTGATTGCGGAGCAGGCAGATGCCGGACCACGGGCGAGAGCCTTGCTCGCCCCGAGAATCGGGCAAGAAAGAGAGAAGGCGCATCCAAAGAGTGAGGCGCTTCAGTCGCGCGGCAGTCTTTAACGTTGAACGAACGTCAACGACGTCCCATCCATGCGCCGTGAAGAACCTGGGACCTTCCTCCGGCGCAAACTTGAACTCGGCCTTGCCTTCCCTGATTTGCTCGCCCATGCCCTTCTGCAGCATCTTCAGCAAGCCAGGGGACACAATATCGATGCTCCAGTGATGGAAGGAGCGTACGGCCGCGAGGTCCTGCGCTAGAGAGGCGACCTCGTCGCGCGAGAAGTAAATCAGCAATCCTTCCGTGATAACGAGGACGTTCTTCGCGGTACCACCGAGCGCGGCGAAAAGCTGGCGGCGCGCAGCGACATCGGACAAATCGAGGCGCGCGCGATCGAGAATGCAGGCCGGCTTCTCGCCACGAAGAATCTCCTCTTTATAATCGAGGATTCCCGGCAGGTCGACTTCGATCCAATGAAGCGATGCTGGCAAATTCTCTCGATAGGGACGGGCGTCGAGGCCGGCAGCCAAGTTGACGACCATGTCGACGCCCTCCCTGACCTGCTGCTTAATGAATTCGTCGTATGCATAAGTGCGCGCGATCCAGGCCCACGTTGCGCGCTCGCTGAAAGGCATGGATTTCGCGATCTGGTCGCCGCGCTCCCCCGCGAGGCGCCGCGCGAACGGATCGCGGAAAACGGGATCGGGCCGTTCCGTTTCGCGGGCGCGGTAAATGGCCGCGAGGAGCGCGGTGTCGGAGATGTTACGGACGAGGGGATCGCGGGTGCTCATTCCTGATAGCTTACCTCGATTTCGATCACTTTCCGACTCCGCGATTGGCCTTCATACCCGAATTCAGAGATTCTCGAAGCGGTCAAAGAAATAATTTCTGGGGAGTGCGCGCGCCTCGCGTGCTAGTGAGGTCTCCTCGCCGTCGCGAACCGCGGATGCTACAATTCACGATTCACTAATCACCATTCACTCTCTGCTTCTGCCTTGAGTTTGTGGAAAGATGCCGTTGGCCGCAAACCCGCCGCTCACTCCTGCGTTGCGCCGGCTGGATCTAATGTTAAGCGGCTGCGCAACGATCCCTATGGAGTTTACCCGCCGTGGCGGGCTTCCAGAAATTGGTTGCCTCCCCCGCTTCAAAATAGGGCGAAAATGCGCCGGTGGCAGTTTCAACTCGCGTAGGCAAATGACGGAATGCTGACATCATACCGGCGCCTGCAATACAACGGACAGCAAGCAATCAACTATGCCAAGTCTCACAGTGGTTCAAATCGTGCCGTGATTCGCGTTTACGATGAAGCGTGACCGAGACACATGAAGCAGCGGGGGCAGCGGGCGAGTTCAAAGAGCGGTAAGTCGCTTTTCTGACCGCACCGGGCATATACTTGCTTGGAATAGGTGCGAATGCCTAGGTCGGCGGGCAAACCCTATCGTGAGCTGCTCAAGTTCGATCATTCGAATTTGACGTGCTTCGAGTAGAACCGCTGCGGGATACGATCGCGCTGCGGGCGAGGTGAAACTGGTCTATGCCAAAAACACCAAGTGGCTCTTGTTCAACCCACACCAGCTCCAGAAATTTGCTCAGTAAAACATAGGAGGCATTATGATGAAGAAAACAATTGTCACTCTCGCCTGCACGCTGATTGCGCCGCTGGCGTTTGCGCAGACGAGTTCGAAAGGTAAACGACACGGGCCAACTACTGCAGAACCAATAACGGTAACGGGAACGATCAGCCCATCGGCGATTGAGGAAGGCATGGCCGCCAGTTATCAGCCATTCAAAACGCTCGTTGTCCTCGTGGACGGATCGAATAAACCAAGCCGTTATGTTCTCAATGGAACCGGTTACGTTGTGAACAAGGCGGGCGAAGTCATCCAAACGGCGATCAAACCCGGCAGTCGCGTGCGCGTTTATTACATGAACACAGGCGATTCGCGTGTGGTTGATCACGTCGTTGTAGACTGAGCCTACGCGGCAGCGGTATCATGGCAAAGCACGGCAAGGCAAGGGAATCTCGACGGGGCCGCACTCAGAAATGGGTGCGGCTCCTTTTTTGAAAAGTCAATCTCCCTTTACTTCAGTGAGGATGCGAGTCCGAGGAGGCTCTGTCGAATTTGGGCCGGAGTCCAGGCCGCAAAACCGAAGACAAACGCCGGTTTTAGCTTCGCCTGGATGCAAAACGTTGATAGCGGTGATGGCCTGACTCCGATCTCGAGGGTGACACGCCTGATCCTTGGGAAGTCTTCCTCGCGCTTCAGCCAGGCGACGAAGTTCAATCCGGCTTCCTGAGTCTGCAGGGTGAAACGATCACCCAGTAAGTTATGAAACTGTTCGATAAAATAATCTCTTCGCTCTGAATATAATTTCCGCATCCGCTTGATGTGGCTTAGGAAAAATCCCTCCGTTATGAACCGAGCAAGGGTTGCCTGGTCAATCGCGGGCGAGTGTTGATCCATCACGCTTCGGATCTTGACCATCGAATCTACCAACGGCTCTGGCGCGACGATGTAACCCAGGCGCAAAGAGGGACACAGAATCTTACTCATCGTTCCGGCATAGATCACCCGGCCAGAGTTGTCGAGTCCCTGCAAAGAAGGCAATGGCGACCCGGTAAAGCGGAACTCCGAGTCGTAGTCGTCTTCGAAAATAAACGCGTCGTGAGCACGCGCCAGGTTCAGCAAGGCGGTCCGGCGCTCGAAACTCATTGTCATCCCAAGGGGAAATTGATGTGAAGGCGTTATGTAGATGATTCTCGGTAGAGGTTCTTTTCGCAATCGTGCGATCACCATTCCTTCGTGGTCGAGCGGCTTTGGCACTACTTTAGCGCCGACAAAAGTGAAAACCCTTAGGGCTTGGTAAAAACCGGGATCTTCAATCCACGCAGCTTGGCCCGGATTTACCAACGCCATTGCGCTGATCAGCATCGCCTGCTGCATTCCACCAACGATCACGATCTGATCTGGATGACAGCGCGCTCCTCTAAAATCGCACAGATAGGCTGCGATCGCCTTGCGCAGGTCGGCGTCGCCGCGGTTGGACGCGTAGCGCAATAAGTGGGCTCCTTTTTTCGCAAGAACCTGCGCCCTGAGCCGTTCCCACACATCGATGGGAAATTCATCGACTGCGGGAACGCTCGGGATTAGCGCGACACCTGGTCCGGCATTGGTCGCTCCGAGATCAAACTCCTTTCCAACACGTCGATCCGGAAGCCTCCGCACTCGATCAGAAACCTGAACCGGACCTTCTGTCTGGGGATGGGCCTCTGGCGTACGTGCGCTCAGGAAAGTTTCGGGAAGTGAGTCCGCAACGAATGTTCCTGATCCGGCCTTTGATTGAAGATAGCCTTCAGCGTGAAGTTTCGAGAATGCAAGATTTACGGTCAGCCTTGCTATCCCCAGGTCAGCCGCCAAGGCCCGAGAGGATGGGAGTCGAGAAGAACTGTCGCTGAAGATCCCTGACCTGAGTTCGTCGCGAATTTGGCGGTAAAGTTGCTGGTGGAGCGGTTCAGCTGACGTCCGATCAAGCCGAATCATTTCAAATGCAATGATCGAACGCCGGCGCCGCCCCTTTGGACGCGATTTCTTATTAGACACAGCCGCCTCCTAGCTGGAAATCACTGTTCCATTTGCGCGCATATTCTCAACAGCCTGAAAATTTTGTTTTGCTGGGAGATCTCGCGCTTACAAGCATGGGTCTTGGTGACAACGCAGCTGCACTGACCCTGGCCGAGCGCGCAATCGACATGATGCCGATCGACAAAGACGCACTGACGGGTCCCAGGCCGCTCGACATCCTCGCGCGGGTGGCAGCCCGTATCGGCGACCCCGACCGTTCCATTTCGACCCTGGAGAAGCTCCTTCCCATCCCGTACGAGGCACCGTTGGCCGCAAACCCACCGCTTACTCCTGCCTTGCTCCGGCTGGATCCAATGTTTGAGCCACTGCGTAAAGATCCGCGCTTCCAGGAGCTAGTTGCCTCGTCCGCGCCAAAATAGGATGGCCGCCTCTGGCTGCCCCGTAGCAAATCTCAGCCTCAATCACTGATCACTAATCGCCATTTACGCTCTTGTCCATCTTGGAGTGGGGAAATGGGGTCGCGTCTAAACATTTGACATTTCTGCTGCGAACTCGCGAACACCAAATCTATTGAGCGTGGCGTGAAATGCGGCGGCAATGGAAGTCAGAAGGTAAAAGGAAGAAGGAAGTAGGGCGGGTCGCGGGGGGACTCAGAAGTTAGAAGGAAGAAGTAGGAAACCTTCGCTCTACTTCCGCGGAACGATGCGCATGTGGCCGCAAAAATGTGTCCCGAATGCGCCCGCTCGTTCGTTGTACTAATAAAGAACGGAATCAATGACGAGGACGCAAAGTATGAGCACACAGATAATGACATCGGAAAAACAAGTGAGAGCTCGTGGCTGCTGCAAGGTCGCGCGCCGAAGCGGCGAGATATCGGGTTGGATTGTCCCCGGCGCAATCCTGGCGCTGCTGCCGAAGTGTCCAATGTGTCTTGCTGCTTATCTGATGATGGCAACCGGAATCAGTATTTCTGTTGCGGCGGCCGTGAGTCTGCGAGCGTTCCTCGTTGTCTTGTGCGTTAGCTCGCTCGTTCTTCTTGGAAGACGACACATTCGCAACCTGAGGGTCGAAGCATGAACCATGTAAATGCGATTGCTCTCAATTTGATTTCGCTTGGCTTGGGTTCGCTGCGAGGACTCTCGTTAGGCGACGTGGCTCTGATCATCGCGTGGACCCTGATTCTGATTGTGTATCTCGCGGGCCAGGTGTCGCGCGCTTCCCGAGGAAACGCCGATCCAAGAGCTAGCAAAGCTCGAGCTTTGAAGTCTTGAGCGCTATTCCGCGGCGGCGAAATCAATGTCCGAAAACGGTGTGTTCGTTCGTCGCTTTATTGAAGAGCGAACGTAAAATTAGGAGAGCAATATGTTAAAAGACAGTAAAGCATTTAGCGGTTTTTCAGCCGGAGATACTCCAAAAGTGAGAAAGTTCTATGCGGAGACACTCGGTTTGGACGTTACCGAATCTCATGGCCTGCTCACGTTGCGGCTTGCCGGCGGCAATAACGTTCTCATTTATCCGAAAAGTAATCATGTGCCTGCTACGTTCACGGTTTTGAATTTCCCGGTGAAAGATGTCGATCTTGCGATCGACCAGCTAACGAAGCGCGGTGTTCGCTTCGAAAAGTATGATCTGCCCGATCTCAAAAGGGACATGAAAGGAATTATGCGCGGAAATGGTCCCACCATTGCCTGGTTCAAAGATCCGGCGGGAAACATTCTCTCCGTAATTGAAGAAACAGCGAAACCGTAATTGAATTTCGTCTCGCCAAGTGAGTGAAACCAACAACCCAAACCTAAAGGAGAGTTATATGGGCAAAGCAAAAAACAAAATAACAATGAAGACGCCGCCGATCGTGTCAGCGCAGGAGTGGGAGGCTGCGCGTCAGCAACTGCTCGTGAAGGAGAAGGAGTTGACCCGCACGCGTGACGCGCTGGCCGCCGAGCGTCGGTGCATGCCGTGGCTGGCCGTGAAGAGGAAGTACGTGTTCGACGGACCCAAAGGCAAAGCGAGCCTGCTCGACCTGTTCGGAGGCCGCCGCCAGCTGATCCTCTACCGTGCCTTCTTCGAACCCGGCGTGAAGGGATGGCCCGAGCATGCCTGCGTCGGTTGCTCCATGGTGGCCGATCAGGTCGCCCACGTCGCCCATCTGAAAACTCGCGACACTACTCTCGCGTTCGCCTCGCGCGCGCCGCAGGCGGACATCGAGCGCGTGAAGGCGCGGATGGGCTGGGAGATGCCCTGGTACACCATCACGGACAACTTCGACAAGGACTTCGGCGTGGACGAGTGGCACGGCACCAACGCGTTCATCCGCGAAGGCGACAATGTGTTCCGCACCTACTTCATCAATAACCGCGGCGATGAGCAGATGGGAAACACTTGGAACTACCTCGACATCACAGCGCTTGGGCGCCAGGAGAAGTGGGAGGACTCGCCCGAGGGCCATCCTCAGAGCGAGCCGTACGAGTGGTGGAACTGGCACGACGAATACGGCGACGCCGAACCGTCCGAGGAGTGGAGCGCCCAGATCGAGCGCGGAATTCGGGCTGGGCAAGGACGGCCACGGCGAGGCTCGTGATTGCTCGTGCCGCAGGCGTGCTGGCGGAGCAGATGATCAAACGTGGCACGGAAGGGAACGAACGATGAAGCGCAGTCGAAGAAAGAAGACAAGAGCGATGACTAAGCATAAGACGGGAACACGTGAAGAGTGGCTGGCGGCCCGGCTGGAGTTGCTCGAGGCCGAGAAGGATCTCACTCGGCGGAGCGACGAGCTGGTTGATTTCTTTCGTTCGACATTGAAGCGGCGGGAAGAGGCAATCGACGGGCGCGCAGTGAAAAAGGCAGTCTTTATTAACTAAAAGGTCGCTGTAACTTGTTTCCTAACAGGAAGCGTATTGAAACCAAAATCGATACAAGTTTTCGACTCGCAAGGCGAGGCCTACAAGCGGGCGTTCCAAATCTTCCTCGATCACACGGATCAGAAGCGGAACGCCAAACGTTTCCTCCAGAAACTTGTCGACGCCCTGCCTAACCGAAACGTTTTCATCGACGCCGGCGCCGGAAACGGAGAGGTGACCAAGGCCTTCGCCGGCGCGTTTGATCGAACAATCGCTATCGAACCGAATCCGCATCTGCTGACGCAACTCAAACAGGCCATCCCGCAAGCCGAAGCCATCGGCGCGCCGATTCTCGCTGCTGATCCAAAGGCGCAAGGCGACTTCGTGCTCTGTTCACATACGCTGTATTACATTCCTGCGGAGGAATGGCTTGCCCATCTAGACCGGCTCGTCTCGTGGATGTCGCCGACCGGCCTGACCGTCGTTGTCGTGCAGAATCGCGATACTGACTGCATGGCGATGCTCGATCATTTCCTCCGTCATCGGTTCGATTTGCACCAGCTCGCTCAAGCGTTTCGCGAGAAACATGGCGACCAATATGATGTCCTCATTACTCTCGATCCAGCGCACGTTGAGACGAGGGAGCCGGCTTCGGCTTACGCGATCGCCGAGTTTATGCTCAACCTGCTACCCATCAGCCGGCCACCAGCCCGCCAAGAGGTCGAAGATTATCTGGCCAAACACTGCGTGACCAATGGCACCTATCGCCTCTCCGTCCACCAGGATTTTCTGCAAATACGGAGCCGCTAGGTGCTAGGACAATTCCGTCTCGGACTCCCACCCGAGACGTTCACTGTGATACGGGGCTTTCCGGCTTTTTGCCCCAATTGTTGCGCACGCGCGAGAGGACAGAAGCCTCCTACAAGGCGAAGCGCGACGTGCTGAAGGGCGATTCGCGCGCCGACGAGAGCCGTCCGCTCACAGGGATGTTTTACACGATCTTGTTGTTTTCCTAGAGTGGGCTTAACCGAAATAAAGTGACTAGTGACCAGCCTTCGCGAACGCTACGGCTTGGCAGGCGCGTGACGAGTGATGAGAAAGTTGAGAGTTGATGGTTGAGAGTTGAGAGTTGAAAACGATGACTAATCATAAGACTGGAACACGTGAAAAGTGGCTCGTAGCCCGCCTGAAGCTGCTCAAGGCGGAGAAGGAACTGACGCGGCGCAGTGACGAGCTGGCGCGGCGGCGGCAGGAGTTGCCCTGGGTTCGAATCGACAAGGAGTACCGGTTCGACACCGACGAAGGCAAAGCGTCGCTTGCTGATCTCTTCAAAGGACGCTCGCAGCTGCTCGTCTATCATTTCATGTTCGGGCCCGACTACAAAGCGGGATGTCCCTCCTGCTCGGCGATCGCGGACGGCTTCAACGGGTTCGCGGTTCACCTCGCGAATCATGACGTGATGCTCTGGGCGGTCTCGCGAGCGCCGCTGGCAAAGGTGCAGAAGTACAAAAAGCGAATGGGTTGGACCTTTCCCTGGGCGTCGTCGGCCGACGGCGAGTTCAACGCCGACTTCAGCGCCTCGTTCACCGAGGAGGAACAGCGCAAAGGGATCGAATACAACTACGAGCAGGAGGAACCTGTCGCCCCGATATCTTCGCGCTCGACATCCGACGGGGCCAGTAAGTTCGCTGCCATGTGCGGAACGGACGTGAACACCTACATACGCGAGAGGCCGGGCATGAGCGCATTCGCGCTCGATGACGGCGTCGTTTACCACACCTATTCTACTTATGCGCGCGGACTGGACGGCCTCTGGGGCATGTATCAATGGCTTGACCGCGCGCCCAAAATGGGCGCAACGAGACCGGCGTCTGGTGGCGCCGCTACGACGAGTACGACAAAGGCGCGTCAAAAGACTGCTGCGCTTGAACGCCCTCACCGATCACTTTTCACCGATCACGCTTCACGTTATGATCGCTTAAGAGCACGCGTGAACTGATCGATAAAGAGGTCGCCTCGTTGCCTGAAGATTTACAGCGAAGAGTTTACGATTTCGTGATGCGCGCCCATTTGCTGGGTCGAAGCAGGTTTCCAGAGTTACCCAGACGAAAACGCGGACGCGACCCGCGCACATCCCTTGTAGCAACGACGCGGCTAACATTGGAGGCGCGCTCGGTTTTCACCAAAACCGAGTCGTCGGCTTCCCTAGACCGACTCGCAAAAAGGCTCGCGGCCTCCCGCGGTAAAGTTCGCGCCTGCGAACCGCTTGACATTACCCTGCGTGTCGAGCGACAAAGGAGCGCATGATGAATGGAGCCGACTGGGATGAGGCGACATAGACGGTCAAGCTCGCGAGGTAGCGAGCGAAGATGATGGGCATCAGCTTCGTCAAATCTCGGCTTTTCTCCGCGGCTCCGGAGGGAACGGCCGCGCTGTTCTTCATTCAGATTTTCTCGACGCTCGGCTTCGCCGTCCTCTACTCGACGCTGGTCCTCTACGCGACGAAGCATCTGCATCTCGGCGTGAAAGAAGCCACCACGTTGATGGGCGTGTTCGGCGCCTTCAACTACGGCCTGCACCTCTTCGGCGGTTACCTGGGCGGCCGTTTCCTTTCGAACCGCAACCTGTTTGTCGGGGGCATGGCGCTTCAGGTGTTCGGCTGCGCCTGCATCGCCACCGGCACGCTAGTGCTATTCTACGTCGGCCTCGCTCTCTTTCTCACAGGCAGCGGCCTCAACGTCACTTGCATCAACATGATGCTCACGCAGCGCTTCACCCCGGAGGATCCGCGCCGAGAAGGAGCCTTTCTCTGGAACTACGCCGGCATGAATGTCGGCTTCTTCGTCGGGTTCAGCGTGGCCGGCTACTTCCAGGCCACCGAGAGCTACTCGAGCCTCTTCATCTTCGCGACGCTCGGCAACTTCGTCGCCATCATCCTCGCCGTGCTCACTTGGAGGACTCTCGCCGATCGCAACACCACGCTGCTCGACGCGACGCCAAAGCAGTTCCGGCTGCGCCAGTTCGCCGGCATCGGCATTCTCATCGGAACCGTCCCCGTCGTCTGGATCATGCTCCAGCGGCCGGGCAGCACCGAGACGGTGATCAAGGCGATCTGCGGCGCGGTCGCGCTCGCCCTTATTTATCTCACGCTCCGCCACTCGGATCGCCGCGAGCGGCGGAACATGACGGCCTATCTGATTCTGACCATCGGCTCGCTGATGTTCTGGTCGCTCTACCAAATGGCGCCTAGCGGCCTGATGCTGTTCGCGGTTAACAACGTCGACCTGATGGTCGGTCCCGTGAGGATTCAGCCGCAGTGGATTCAGAACATCAATACCGTCTGCATCGTGCTCGGCGGACCGGTGCTGGCGGCGCTCTTCACTCGGATGCGCGGGCACGGGTGGAGAATCGACATACCGAAGCAGTTCGCGGCGTCGCTGCTCTTGATGGCGCTCGCCTTTCTCATTCTCCCGCTCGGCATCAAGCTGGCCGGCGCGGACGGGAAGAGTGCGTTTGTGTGGCTGTTTGCGAGCTACGTGCTGCAGAGCATCGGTGAGCTACTCATCATGCCCATCGGATACGCGATGATCGGCAAGCTCGCGCCGAGGCAGTATCAAGGCGTGATGATGGGCAGCTGGATGCTCGTGACCGGCCTCGCGTCACTGTTTGCAGGCGACTTCTCGGGAATGATCCCCGAGCCGACCGGCACCACGGCGATTGCCACCAATGCCGGGTACGCGAAGCTGTTTGCGGAGCTTGGCGCCGGTAGCCTCGCGGTCGGTATTGCGCTGGTCGTGCTGATTCCGTTCCTGCGCAAGCTGATCACCGACAAGGCGGAGACCCCTCCCCTCGAAGCGGCTACCGTCGTTCCCGTCGCTTAAATGGAGCGGATGGGATGAGCGACATAGAAGGTAAAGTGACGAGGGTAGGAGCGAGTGAGCGCGGGCAGCGAACGAGTTTCAAAACGTCGCATTACCGAGGCAAAGCCCAAGTCGATTTACAAAACCAGTTCATCGGCGCGGCGATGATCAGCTGGTATGGCTGCGCCATGCTTTGCTACGTCACGCCGAAAGAACATCTTGGGTTACCGAACAAGAAAGACGTAAAGGACGGCGTCATCGCCTAAGAGATCGCCGCCCACGCCGCCGATCTAGCGAAAGGCCATCTCGGCGCGCAATACCGCGACAACGCCATCAGCAAAGCGCGGTTTGAATGGAGCCGCGGGGACGCGAGCGACATAGACGGGCAGCCCGAGAGGGCGAAGGCTGCGGGAGCAGACGAGTCAATTTCGCTGGGAAGACCAATTCAATCTCTCGCTCGATCCCGAAACCGTCCGCGACTTTCACGACGAAACTCTTCCCGCCGAAGGCGCTAAGACCGCACACTTCTGCTCAATGTGCGGCCCTGATTTCTACAGCATGCGGCTAACGGAAGACTTTAGACGCTACCCTGCGGAAAAGGGGATCGAGGAGGCACAGGCGATTGAGCACGGGTTGCAGGAGAAAGCAGCAGAGTTTTCAAAAACTGGCGAGGTGGTATCAGCAAGTTTGACCATGTGCGGCCGCACTTTTTCTGTCCCGCCGTAGCATTGATGCCAGTCCGGCTCGGACCGAAGGCATGACCGTCTGTTGCGTTGCAACAGTTCGAACGTCACGAGTCCGCCGGAAATCAAACCAAGGCGCGCGTTGATTTATCCCAAGCCAATCCCCAGTCGCGCATGGCTCTCAACACCGGGCCAAGTGCTTTTCCTTTTTTAGTGAGGCTATAAGCCAGGCGCTTCGTGCCGTCTTCGGCCGGGATTTGTTCAATGATGCCGCGCGCCAGCAGGCGTTCGAGCCGGTCGGTCAGGATGTTCGTGGGAATGCCTTCGGGCGAAGCCGCAAATTCTTTAAAACGGGTGCGGCCAAAAAACAGATCGCGGATGACGAGCAGGGTCCAGCGGTCGCCAAAAATGTCCAACGAAAACGCTACCGGACAAGGCGAACGCTTCGGCGCACGACCTTTTTTCGCGATTTGATTTCGACGGGTAACCGGCACAACCAAACGATGCCACACTCTTCACTTGCAATCCACAAGTATTTTACTTGCATTTTGCAAGTATTATTGAACAATACCCTTGAAATGACGGTCAACTAAAAATGAAAGGAAAAACATATGAACATGAAAACTGAAACGATGGGAACCATCACAGGAGATGCGGCTTCAGAACTCGGTAACGGACGTCCAAACGTACGATCAGGCGTTTTTGTGGCGCTGGCAGTGTGGTTTGGTCTTGTCTTTTTTCTTGCCTCTCAAGGGGCGTTTGTTGGAAGCGTGGGTTCGCCGCCGCTGCCAATTTTCTTCGGTGTCGCAATTCCCTTGGCACTGTTTGTTGCGATGTACTTCGGATTGAAGTCGTTCCGGGACTTTATCGTCGGCGCAGACCTTCGATTCGTGGCTGCAATACAAGCCTGGCGGTGGGCCGGCCTTGGTTTCCTCTCGCTCTACGCGAACGGTATTTTACCTGGACTGTTCGCTCTTCCGGCTGGGCTCGGGGACATGGCGATCGGATTCAGCGCGCCGTGGATCGTGCTCAGCTTGGTTCGCAATCCGTTATTTGCTGCCAGCCGACGATTTGTGATCTGGAATATTCTTGGGATCATTGACTTCGTTATAGCCGTGTCAACTGCGACCCTATCTTCGGGCGCGTTCCCCGGAATCAGCGGGCTGATTGGAAACGTCACCACCAGCCCAATGACACGATTACCCCTGGTGCTCATCCCGGCATTTATGGTCCCATTCTTTACGATGCTGCATCTCACCGCTCTTTTCCAAGCGCGGCAATTAGCCCATGCGCATCCTGGAAGTGTTAGACGCAATGCGGAAGGATTGAACAGCGTAAAAGGCTTCGCCTCACGCGGCTCTAGTTATGTGGAGAATCGCTCGAGATAGTGACGTAATTGAGCGCGCAGGAAACGGCGTCCGGCTCCGCTCTTTAGGAATTTCTCTCGGCCTTCAGCGTCTTCGCGTTCCGTGTAGGCCTCATAATAGATAAGCTTCCATGGACCTCGCGATTTGGTAGCGAACGAAGCGCCTCGTGTATGCTCCGACAACCGCCTCTTCAAGTCCGTCGAAAAGCCAATGTAGAACCCATTGTCTTTCGCGGAATGCAACACATAGACATAGAACATTCGCTCGTGTTTTACCCGGAGAGCAGCGTGAGGCGAAGTCTTTTGCTGGGAAAATCCGCTCCTTTCTACCGCAAGACCGCGTGGCGTAGCTTTACGCGGTCGCAACGCTCGAGCAACCGCGGCGCTTCCATCCGCTTTGCCCAGGCCGCGAATGCCGGCGTCGGACCGCGCCAGCGCAGGGTCTCGACCTTCTTAAAGAGCGGCGTATCGGTGCGCAGCGTCGCGAGTTTCTTGAAGAGCAGCGCGCGATCGCGTTGTTCGCTGAGAATGTTTGACGGGAACTTTTCGATCTGACCGTAGCGGTTCACGAGCGTGGCGGCGGTCCTGGCGCCGATGCCGGGGATGCCGGGGTAGCCGTCGGCTGCATCGCCTACGAGGGCCAGCAGGTCCGGAATGAGCGGGGGATCGACGCCGAACTTTTCGCGTATCCCTGCCGCATCGCGAATCGTTTTGCGACGGCCGTCGATCTGCACCACGCGCGTACCTCGCACGCATTGCGCCAGATCCTTGTCGGGCGTCCAGATAGCAATTTTCTCGACCTTGTTGTCTTTCGACGCGAGATGCGCGGCCGAAGCGAGCGCATCATCGGCTTCGAGCTCGATCATTGGCCAGACGACAACGCCCATCGCCGCAAGCGCCTCCTCAAGCGGATGGAATTGTGCGAGCAACGCGGGCTCGATACCGTCGCCGGTCTTGTAGTCCGCCCAAAGCCGATTGCGAAACGACTCGATCACGTCGTCGGTGGCGACGCCGAGATACGTGTCGCCGTTCTCGATCATCTGGAGAACGGTCTGCAGCACGCCGACCACGGCGCCATACGGCCGGTCTTTCCCCTTGGTAAACCGGCGGAGCCCGTAGAAGTGACGGAAGAGTTCGTAGGTGCCGTCGACGAGGTGGACGATCATTTTGGGTCACGCTGCCCCATGACTTTTCCTCGCGCAATTCTGTGTCCCGCCGTAGCCTTGGCGAAGGAGGATCGGCCGACAACGGTAAGACTTTGGAATGGAACTTCTTTAACGTCTCAGAAAGGCCCAAGGGATAGTCCAAGCCGGCGTTTCAAAGGTGAAACTGTGCAATTCTGTCAAGATTTGTTGACCGACCCCTGTCATCTTAATTAAGAAGCAGGCGGAAGCCTTACTCGAAACTATGCCTGGAGTCCTCGGTTACGGCTGGCACGAGAGCAATCGTGGTGAATATCTAGCGCAGTTCTGTCTTTCGGCGCTTGGCGTTTCCGCGCCCGTAATTCGTCAGGAAGACATCGGCGTTGACTTCTTCTGTTCGCTCGCGAAGGAAGAAAATCGAAGGTTGACGTTCCACTCCCCTTTTATGGTCCAACACGGAGCGAAGGATTCGAAAGAGTTCAGTTACGGCGGATTCGAAAAGGAAACTAAAAAGTGGCGGCAGGATCAGATTGAATGGTTGTTTTCTCAGGAGTTGCCGCTTTTCCTGTGCGTGACGGATAGAGAAAAAGCCGAATGCAAACTGTATTCGACCAGCGTTATGTGGCTACTTCGCTACCAGTTTGGAAGGATGGCTTCAGTTGTTTTATGTCCCGATGAGACTCACGATCCCTTACGAGACTCAAGACGCGAAAAAATCGGCGAGGGAGGGGACGGGTATGAATACCATGTTCCCCTGGGCAGGCCGATTGTCGACATTCACATTCTAACATTGGACAAGAACACTCGCTCGGCGGCGATTGAATGCCTTCGGAAAGCAGTCAATGTAGAACAGAGGAATATAACCATGCGTCGTTTAGGAGTTCATGTCTCGTCTTGGTTCACGGATATTGTGCCTAACGAACCGAAATCGCTTGATAATTTAGGCAGTGGTGTGTCTTGGGACGGGACCGACGGCAAATATGCTGCGCAACAGTTAGATTCCATGAAGGATATTGCTATTACTCTCGCATTAAACCTTCAGGCAGAAGGCAAGGATGAAGAAATCACCATCTTAGCCCCTGTGTTTCGCTTCTACCGGAGGGCGCAGATCCCACCTTGGAGCTTCGATCACCTTCCAAAGTTGGCGATTGACAATCTTCGTTAGGCAATCCCAGGCGCGCAATATCGCGACGACGCTATCAGTCAAGACCTTTTCAAGTCGACTTGGAGCAAAAGGCAAGCAGTTGTTCGGTGAGGAGGTTTACACCAAGGCGTTTACCGCGCTGACCACATCGGCCAAGTTCCCATTTGGAATGCTTTTTACCTGGCGCCATCCCAACGGACATTTTTTCTGTGCGAAAAATCCGCTACCATCGCTTGCGGAAACGAGTCTGTACGTCCGTCGGCGGCGTAACAACGGCAGTCCGTCAACGATCGACCAGTCTGGAGCTTTCAACGCGATTGATCGCAGCCGATTTAGAAACTCGGATGCAGAGCTAAACCGGCGAGTTGGGTCTGTGTTTGTGGCCTTACGAATTGTTCTTGAAAGCTGCGCATCAACCCAAGGCGGCAGAGAATCGAGAGATGCTATGGTTCCGTTAGTAATTTTCTTCTTCAGGATGTCGTCAACGAACTTCGAACGCTCAAAGTCATCGACGATCGCCGAGTACCGCTGGCGCTGGTCGTTATTCAACCAAGCGACCTCTTCGTACGGTAGCAATCCTCCGAGCAGCTGGTAAAGTAGCAGCCCGACTTGATACACATCTCCTTCGACTCCGTAAGTTCCCGACCAAACGGATTCAGGGGGGCGATAGAGAAGCGAATGTCCCGAACCCGGAACAGAGTCATTTCCCTCGGGCAGTCGCCGAACGGATCCGAAGTCTCCGATTTGGGCCTCGCCTTTATCATTGAGCAAAAGATTCGCCGGTTTCAGGTCCCGATGTACGAGACGACGCGAGTGTAGGTGTGTGAGACCGTCGAGCACGTCGCACGTTAAGCGCACAGAGTCCGCGATTCCGCAGGGCCCGCGCGCAATCAATTCATCGAGATCACCATTCTTACAAAATGGCGTGACGAAAAATGCCCAATTGCTGTCCAGAACGGCCGCGTGTTCAACACAAATTACATGCGGAGAATCAATCTCACTCAATTGCCGCGGCTCGGCATGTTGGGCGCGATCTCCTCCCCAATAATAGTATTTTACTGCGACGCGGCGGTTCAGTATGCGGTGGCGCCCGAAGAAGAGGTAGCCGTTTGCCCCTTTCGCTGACTGGGAATCGAAGATGATGTCAGATAGACTCTTCAACGATTCCCGAATTTCGATCGGGGCATTGACGGCATCCAATACGAGCTGGGTCACGGTAGTTTCTCCGCGGCCACTATCGCTACTTCGAATGCCTCGTTTTGATATTTGTGAAGTTCGGGGGGCCGTGAGTACCCGTTTCGTTTAACTGACTCAGCAATTGTTACGGGTGCGACGAACTCAACGGTGACATCAATAATTTGAATAAGGCCCTCCATCTTGAAGGTCATAGCCCCGCCGGCAAACGGTCCGGCAGTGTTTCTTTTTTTGATAGCGATCGTATCGATCTGATGATCTCGGACTAATGCGGCGAACGCATCGCGAAACGATTTAACGGCGGATGCTTTGTTACCGTCTCCAAGTTCGATGCGCTTGGTTTCACAATCAATCACCCGAAAGCCGCCGTCCCCAATTTCGAGCAACGCCAGCGTTGCGACGCTGCCGCTTAGGCTGACACCGCAGATGTTCACGTATTATATTTCCTCAAACCAGGAGGCCAACGAGCGTCGCGTTGACATTCGTCTTCACAATGTTCGCTTGCTCCGGGACGAGCAGTTCCGAATTCGCGATTGCGAATACAAGGTAATCCAAGATCGCGACAACTTTCGGATCAGCGGCGTGCTCCAGAAACTCACGGTAGAACGGGTGCTCCCGATTGTAAGTGACCGTGATCGTGCGGCCTTCCTGTTTTACCAAATAAAACGGACTTTGTTCGCCGTAGTCGCCTTCGTCGAACGCGACCTTCAAACCAGAAATGGTTCGCAGATTGGTAACGTGAGGCGTCCGAGGTTTCTCTCCGTCTCGGTGCGGATGCGTTCCTGTGCGACCGCGTGGCGTGCGTTTTTCAATCAGCGCCTTCGGCTTCGGAATGAGCGACGCGCGCCGCGTGATGTTCGCTTCGGCAGTTGAGTGATCTATCTGACCTTTCTCCGTGTTTGCGCGCGCGCGCCCTTCGCGGCCAGATTCGGTAATGAGCGCCTGAGTTGCTTGACGCAACTTGTCGAGGAAACTCTGGGATGGATGGATCGACATCTTTTTCACGTCTGTGTGAAAGTGAGCGTCCAGTGATCCATCGAACGAAAGCTCCGCTCGAAAATGCGAGTAGTCCGGGTGCTTCTTATAAAAGCCGAACGTGTGAGCCTCCATGATCTCGCGGTTATTCCGAACGACGTAAAATCCGGAGTTCTGCGGGATTATTCCCGCCGATGTATTTCCAGCACCGCCGAAATCCGGAAGATCGACAACGCGCAGGATCGCGGCACCCTTTCCATCAACCTCGATCTCAGTGTCGAGCACCAGCCGTGTCTTAGCGTCACTGAGCATGAGCGGATCGATCGGATCAACGGGCTTGCCGTTAACGGTTATCGTAACGCCGCTTTTGAGAAACTTGCGGAAGACTTGGCCGATTCGCGGTCGTAATGTGTTTGCAAAGGTCGTTGCATTACGATTGCTGATACGGTCGGTCTTGGAAAGTCGCACACGCGTTCCTTTCGTGCGCGGAAACGATGCGGCTTGCTCTTTCGTTGCCAGTCCGATCCATTTCACGAATCTGTTTTCAGCAGCGATTTGCTCAAGATCGAAGCCGCCGCAAAGCGCTGGCCCATCGACTTCTTTCGTGAGCACTTCGACGGATTGTGATAATCCAATCGAAGCCGTAACCAATCCCATTCCGAATTTTCCCAGATCCCCGGCTTCGCGCTCAGTATCTGAGCCGAGACGAAGTGCTTCGCTGAGCGTATCCTCGTCCATACCGGTGCCGTCGTCGTCGATCGTGATGACGATGTCGCCTTTCTGCTCTCCAATTTCGACGTTGATGATCGTCGCGTGCGCGTCGATGCAATTGTCGAGGATGTCCAGGATAGACGCATAACTGTCGTATCCCAGTTCACGAAGCGCCTCCATTGTTCTGCGGGCGTGAGGCGGATTTTCCAGCACGCGGCTGGACTTTGCAGAGCGAGGCTCTGCACTTTCAATAGCAGTACTCATATTTTCTCCTGCCTTCGATGGCCGAGGCTACCAAAGGACTTGGTTAATTTTGTTTGTTTATCCAGCGACCACCGCTGAATGAACATCATCACGGAAACACCGATTGCGATTTTTGTCAAAACATCGAAGCGAATTTCAGTCATTATGACGCCAGTTGAAGTTCCGACACTTGAAAAAACAAAATTTTGGCGGAGTGTGAGTTCCGAGAAAGGGGCATTGAAACAGATGCATCTCGGGAAACATCAAAGAACTGACGAAGGAAGATTCCGACGCGAGAAAGCCGACTCTCTCGTGAAGAATCTCAAGAAAGAGTACCCAGCATTGCACGACGTAAACGGCAACATGAAGCTGGGCACTCTGCGAGACAGCCTCGGAGTCGATTCGCTCAGTCAAGCACTCAGGAAGCTCGAACGTAGGTAGACGCTTTTGGTGGCGTCGAGTTAGACGCTGTTGATCGGACCGACAATTTGCTCCGTCAATGGCAGCGGCCCTTTTGCCCTCGTGGAGGAATTCAGAAATGGAGATCAAAAGAAGTGGTTCACAGCCTTCCGGCATCCTCCTTCGTCGCGGCTACGGCGGGACAAGAAGGGCCGGTCGATTATCCGCTGGCGTCCGCAACAATGTTGCCGGCTGGCACGTTGAACTGAAATGATTTCCAGGCCGTGAAGGCGGTGGCGAAGCATTGCAAGGCTGGTTCGCAGGGTTGCGGCGCCGGTTTGCTTGTTAGCAAAACGGCTACGCTTGTTAGCAGAATGGTTCTGCTTACTTGAGGAATCGTTTCTCTTGTTTGCAAAACGATGTTGCTGGTTAGAGAAATGAGTTTGCTAATAAGCAAAACGATTTTCCTCATTAGAAGAATCATTCTGCTCATTTGAGAAGCGATGCTGAAGGTTAGCAAAACGATTTCTCTTGTTAGGAAAACGATTCTGCTAACAAGAGAAGCGATGTTGTTTGTTAGCAATGTCGTGTTGCTGGCTTGAAAAACGTTGCTTTTGGCCGACGAAGCGATGTTTCTCATCAGCGTCGCGGTGCTGCGTGTCCGCGAAACAGTTTTCTTTTACGACGCCGCGGTCGCTCCGGTAGTCGATTCCGCCGAGCGTATTGGGTCGGTCGTTTCTGTCTCCGGAGGCGTCGTGCTCTCGGGTTTGCGATAGACTGCCGGGATCGGTCCGCTGCCACGTTTGATTTGTTCAATCGCACCGCGGCTCTTCAAGCGAGTGAGAACAACCGAAATCTCGGAAGATTTGATCTCACTGCCTTCGCGCTCGAGCAGCGCCGCAATGTCCCGCAATGAATAATCGTGCGTCATTCGCTGGATCGCCCACGAGACAATTTCACCGTTGTTCCCGAATCGGTTTTTCATCGCGCGCAGTTCCGGGTGCATATAACGGGGCACTGGAGCCTGCGCAGGCAAAACTGCCGTCGCGCCTGGCAGCGAGGCGGCCAATCCCTGCAACGCAACGTCAGGTGTAGAGGGCGCAAGGGCCGAGACAAGCGAACCTAATTCCATGGATTTCGGGCCCTGGCCGTTCGCAGCGTAACCGTGAAGCACCTTAAAGGCGGCGAGGAGGCATTCTCTCTCGACGATCTCTCGCCGGAGGCGCTCCTCGTGTTGCATTATTTCATCAAGGGTGAGTGGCATGCATTGCAAGACAAGCAAGTGCAATGCTAGCTGAAAGGATAATTCGCTTAGTTTTCGATTTTGAACTCGATCGTGTTGGCGAGCTCGCCGTTTAGATAGACTTCAAATTTGTAATCACCGGTTGGATAGGGATTGTCGTGGGAGAGGGTGAAATCGATCCGGCTCGGGTCTTTTGCAGTCTTGATCGCTTCCGGCGTAAGCTCGACTTTCTTTTCGAAAATCTTTTTGTCCGTCATTCCGCCCGCATCAACGATGGTCCAAACGCCTTTGACTTTGGTTCCTTCCTTTGCCTCGCTCAGCTGAACCAGGACGCCAAGCGTCTCGGTCGGCTTGAACTTTTTGACCGGTTCCATAAGACTAATGCAGCGATCAGTTGGGGCGCGGGGCTCGTCCAGAAATCCGATCACCCCTTCGACTCCCGGGCGTGAAGAGGGGGTGTCGACGGTGCCGGGAGCCACGGCGTTGAATCGAATGTGCTCTTTCGCGTATTCCGAGTTGGAAGTCATTTTCGAGGTGGCGAGGTAGAGGCGCCAAAGCATTACGGTTGGACGTTGGATCGTCGAACGTTGAAGTTTGCTACCGTGAGAAGGTTAATTGCCACCCTCCTAGGGCTCGTCTCCACCGTATTATTGTTGGCTGCATTCACCGGCCCAAGTCCTGAGTCGAACAGCTGGCCGAGAAACGCCGTTAAGCTCACTCCTTGTCACGTTGAAGGCGTGAAGCAGGAACTTCGCTGCGGGACGTATGAAGTGTTCGAGAATCGAAAAACCCAGACCGGTCGAAAATTGCCACTGAAGATTGTCGTTATTCCGGCTCGCCACCCGCATCCGGATCAAGGCCCGGTGTTCTACATGGCGGGTGGACCAGGAGAAACCGCCACGGAACTGACCGATCTGGTCGTGAGTTGGGGCGACGCCGATGAACACGATGTAGTTATCGTCGATGAACGCGGAACGGGTGAGGGCCATCGGCTCGACTGCAAATCACCCGGTTCTGACGATAACCTGGAAGCGTACCTAAACGGTCCATTCGACGCCGCGTCGGCGCGCGCGTGTCGCGACGAGTTGCAGAAGAAATATGATCTCACCCAATACACCACGCCTAACTTCGCCGATGACATCGATGAAATCCGAGCTGCGATGGGTTACGACAAGCTTGTTACCCTGGCAGACCGGGTGCCGCTCTACCACGCTCGCTCAGCCCAGGAGGGGCTCGATCAGTTGTTTGAAGAATGCGATGAAGACACGGCCTGTCATGCCGCCTACCCCCGACTGCGTGAGGATTTCGCGGCGCTCTTGAAAAGAACTTACGACCAACCAGTCTCGACCATCATCCGACATCCGGTGACCGGCGCTCGAACCGAGATCCATCTATCGGAGCGGGCATTCGCCGATGCGGTTAGGGTAATGATGTATCACAATGCGCAGGAGGTGCCTTTTCTGATTGAGCGAGCGGCGGCAGGCGACTTCGCTCCATTTGCCGAAGCCGGGTTGCGGGCGAATCGCGACATCTATACGGGAGGCACAATGGGCCTGCATTATTGTATCACCTGCAACGAATTCGTTAGCCGAATTCGTCCCGACGAGATCGACTCGGCAACGAGCGGAAGTTACCTGGGCTCCTGGCGGGTCCGCGCCCAAATGGCCGCCTGCCAGGAATGGTCGAAAACCGAGTTGCCGGCCGATTACTTCGAGCCGTTCCGGCTGGAAACCCCGGCTGTCGTCGTTTCCGGGGCCGCCGATCCGGCCTCGCGACCCCCTAACGATCGTGAAATAGTAAAGTCATATCTGCCGGACGCAATCCAGCTTGTCGTGCCGGACGCTACTCACACGCCCGAAAACCAGTGCACCCGCTCGATCCGTCACCAGCTTTATCGCACCGGCACAACCAAAGGTTTGGACACTCAATGCATCGCGAAGATTCGACCGCCGCCGTTCAAACTGCCCGGTAAGTAACGCAGGATTGGCATATGGAATTTGGGGTTGGATCTATATTAGATGTGAGTGGCGGGGAAGTTGATCCGCCTACGCACAAGGCTACGGCGTGACAGGTAATTGAGAGAACGTCTCTGCGGACTCTGTGTGGTCGGCGGTTAAGATTCGCATTGGCCCCGACGTCACGTTGCCGAGGTTGACGCTCCATTCCATTTCGGAATAGTACATCCGGCATGGCCGCGGATATTAAGCGGGAAGTCAAACTGGAGATCGTTCACGTCCTGTTTCTCGACATTGTCGGCTATTCCAAAGCGCTCACCGACGAGCAGCAGGAACTAATCGACCGGCTCAATCAAGCCGTTCGCGGTTCCGAAGAGTTTCAAAAAGCCGCGTCTGCGGATCGATTAATCAAAATTCCGACCGGCGATGGAATGGCCCTCATTTTTTACAACAGCCCGGAACAACCGGTGACCTGCGCCGTTGAAATCAGTCGTGCGCTAAAAAATTCCTCGTCGCTACGGGTGCGTATGGGGGTGCACAGCGGCCCGGTAAGCGCGGTGACCGATCTGAATAACCGAATCAATGCGGCGGGAATGGGAATCAACGTGGCCCAACGAGTCATGGATTGCGGCGATACCGGCCACATCCTGCTTTCGAAAAGAGTCGCCGAAGATCTGCAGCAGTACAGCCGGTGGCGGCCTCATCTGCATGACTTGGGCGAAATGGAAGTGAAACACGGCGAACGCGTTCACGTCTTCAATTTCTATACCGACGAGGCCGGCAATCCGGAGATGCCAAAGAAAGTGCTGGATGCGAGACCGAATCACCACCCAGCGCCACAGCGACCAGCGAGCAAAACTTCGACAAAAGGACAACGGTCATCCATCTGTGTGCTGCCGTTTGCGAACATGAGTGGTGACCCTGAACAGGAATATTTCAGCGATGGGATTAGCGAAGACATCATTACCGATCTGACCAAGATCTCCGCACTGAATGTTGTCTCGCGGAACACCGCTTTCACCTTCAAGGGCAAAGCGGTCGATGTAGGCCAGGTCGCCACTCAACTCAAGGTCCGCCATGTTGTCGAAGGAAGCGTGCGCAAAGCGGCCGGCCGGGTTCGGATCACGGCCCAGTTAATTGATGCGGCGAATGACAGGCATGTTTGGGCGGAGCGTTACGATCGCGATCTGAACGACATTTTCGCCATCCAGGACGAGATCTCTCACGCCATTGTGGACGCGCTCAAGGTGAAACTCCTGCCAGAAGAGGAAAAGGCAATCGAGCGCCGCGGCACCGACAATGTCGACGCTTACAATCTATTTTTGATGGGGCGGCAGACTTACGCCACCGGATACGAGGCCGACGCTCGGCGACTCGACGCCATTATCCGGATGTGCCGGCGCGCCGTTGAGATTGATCCTAACTATGCCGACGCCTGGGCCTTGATCGCGTTGGCCGAAGTGCTGTTGCGTTCGAGTGTGGGCCGGCAAAGTGGCGACGGTGGGCTGGCGGCGGCCGAACGAGCACTTGCGCTCAATCCGGACCTGGCTGAGGCGCATGCCGTAAAGGCGAGAATTTTGTCCGAGGAAAATCGCTATGATGAGGCCGGGCACGAAATCGATATCGCCCTTCGGCTCGATCCCGAGTCTTATCAAGTTAACCGGGCCGCCGCTCTCCTGAGATTCCGACAGAAGCAAATCGAAGAAGCCATCCCCTACTGGGAGAAGGCGCTGACTCTCGAGCAAGATAATTTCGGATCGGCTGGGATGCTGGTTACCGTTTATACGGCGCTTGGTAAGCATGAAGCGGCTCAGCGCGCTGCAAAGATAACGCTGGAGAGGTGTGAAAAGGTTTTGGCCCGGGATTCCAATAACGGGGCAGCAATGGGCCACGTAAGTCTTGCGCTGGCGGTGTTGGGCCAGCACGAGCGAGCGAAGGAATGGATGGAGCGCGCCTTGCTGATCGATCCCGACAACATAACGATGCGCTACAATTTTGTTTGTACGCTGGCCAACTTCCTCGGCGATAAGGAGGCGGCTTTGGAGATGCTGCGTCCGGCGTTCGAACAGATGGGCACTGGCATGATTCATCACGCCAAAGTCGATCCTGATCTCGACCGCATCCGCGATGACCCGCGCTTCAAAGAGATGCTGGCAGCTGCCGAGCAACGACTCATGTCGAGTTAGCGAAAGCAGTAGCGTCGCATCTCCAGGGGGCGGCAAAAACCGAGCTCGGCCCTCACGAGATGCGTTCCCAAGTCAAAACGTACTTCAACGATTCGCCACCGGATACGATCGGAGGGCTGGAGAGCAACAGGCGAGAGCCCTCGAACTTGAACTGACGGAGCTGATCGGTGCCGATCCAATTTGGGTAGGACGCACCCCGAACGTGATGGGTTACAGTTTTGCTCGTCGGATCAATCGTGTAGGTGCCGAAATAGGAAGTGTGACCGTCAAATGCCGCTCGGACTTCCGCATCTGTGCCGCGACCGGGATCGTTGGCGGCGAAGAGCGGACGGTCATTCCTCATGACATGGGCGGACATGTTGCCCCCGGCGTCATAAAACAACTGGCCGAACACCTCTTTTCCTAATGGAAACTGAAGCAGACCGTTCGAATCGCGCGCTTCGAATGATACCAGTCGCCATGTTCCCAGCAGGCTTGGAGCGGAATGTGACTGAGCCATGTTTAGAGACGCGATCATCGATAAGGTACGCCGCGTCATGCGATTGTCGAAGATTGTCGATCGCGTCGCGGCGATCCTCAAGTGAGGAGACTCAGAGATAGAAATCAAAACGACATCCAGACCCTCTGCGCAGTTTTCCTGCGACCAAGCTAGCGCGGTTCTATCGCTGGCGGTTCAAAAGATATTGGCAAACATTATCCGAAACCCCAAAAGACGGAGAACAAAATGAATGCCAAAACAGATAAGAACCAAATGAACCATCCGAGAGCGGTGTCGCGTGCTGAATGGCTTGCAGCCCGGCTCGATTTGCTCAAGGCGGAGAAGGAATTAACGCGGCGCAGCGATGAGCTGGCGCTGCGGCGGCAGGATCTGCCGTGGGTTCGGATCGACAAGGAGTACCGCTTCGAGACCGATGAAGGAAAGGCGTCGCTCGCTGATCTCTTCCGAGGGCGCTCGCAGCTGCTCGTCTATCATTTTATGTTCGGGCCCGACTACAAAGCGGGCTGTCCGTCCTGCTCGGCGATCGCGGACGGGTTTAACGGCATCGCGGTTCATTTGGCTAATCATGACCTGATGCTCTGGGCGGTTTCGAGCGCGCCGCTCGCGAAGTTGCAGAAGTACAAAAAGCGAATGGGCTGGACCTTTCCCTGGGCGTCCTCGGCCGACGGCGAGTTCAATGCCGACTTCAGCGCTTCGTTCTCGGAGGAGGAACAACGGAAAGGAATCGAATACAATTACGAGCACGAGGAGCCTGTTGCCCCGATATCTTCGCGATCGACTTCGGACGGAGCCAGTAAGTTCGCCGCCATGTGCGGGACCGACGTGAACACGTATGTGCGCGAGCGGCCGGGCGTAAGCGCGTTCGCGCTCGAGGACCGCGTGGTTTACCACACTTATTCTACTTATGCGCGTGGACTGGACGGGCTCTGGGGAATGTATCAGTGGCTCGATCGCGCGCCTAAGGGGCGCAACGAGACCAGAGTCTGGTGGAAGCGCCATGATGAATACGAGAGCGAGCCGCTCCGGCATAAAGGCGCGTCAAAAGATTGCTGTGGGTGATTGGAAGCTCGGAGCTCGGAGCTGGAGAACCGCTACGGCAGCAAGCGTCACTTCGGTAGGTGCGCTAAAAACTTATCGACAATTTTCCACGTTTGCTCTGGCTGTTCTAGCCACGGCATGTGGCCGCATTTGTCGATGAACGCGAGCGTCGAATTTTTGATCAGCGAGTGCGCTTCACAAATATTCGCTTCTCCGGCCAGATCTTGTCGGCCTTGAAGGAGAAGAACGGGAGCTGTGATTGTTCTGAGTTTCGGACGGATGTCATACTTTCCTTCGGCTTTAAGAAAGGCGGGGGGGACGCGGAAATTGTAATCCTCAGGTTTAAGTTCCGACGCCATCTGCAAAGCCTTCTTTCGATCGTAGAAGTAAGCTACCGCAGCCACGCGCAATCGTTCGAATGCGGCACGGTCGGAATCAGCGGCTTCGCGTGCAGGATCTTTCCAAAAGTCGCGGACTTCGAGTTCGCACGCACCGAGTCGCGCGATCTGATTGTCGGAAAACACGCCGAGATATTCGAACGTGATCGGACCGGAACCAATCGTGACCACAGCGCGCACGGCGGCAGGGTGTGTGCCCGCATAAGCGAGGCCGAGAATCATTCCCCACGAGTTTCCAACCATGAGGAATTTTTCGGTGTGCAGCTGCTTGCGGAGCGCTTCGATGTCTTCCATATATGCGTTCAGATTGATCGTGGACGAGTCATAGCTTGGCAGCTTCGATCTGCCGGTCCCGCGTTGTTCCCACATAATGCATCGGTATTTTTTGCCGAGCTCGTCGGCCACACCTTGCATGGAGTGGATGTCTTCACCCGGTCCGCCACTTAACACGAGCGCATAATCGCCGCTCGTTGGACCGACGACCCTGTAGAACAGATCCACGCCGTCGCGCGTGACTTTTCCGTCAGCCGAATTTTGCTGCGTTGGGGCAAGATCTGCCTGGACTGCTCCAGTTAAACTAAGCAGGCAAGCGGTTAGGAGCCCGGCAAAATGCGATCTCAGTCTCGCGCCATGAACGATATATGTCGTTCGTGATCTCATTCACCCAGCTGGTCAACTTGTTGATGGCCGCACCCGCGTGTATCGGAAGGTCCTTTTCCCGGTCCTGCCTTTGGACTGATAAGTCCATTCTTGCGTCAGATGAGTGTCGTCTTCCTGGATCACCGTCAGGCCGGTGTTGTGCCAATCATCTGGCGATTTCAATCCGGTGATCCGAGCAAGTGAAAACGCCAACGGCTTCTGCGCATTGGTGATGGCAGACGTGATCATCTGCGGTTGATTCTTCGCCGAGCAGTAGTGGGTGGCGATGAGGTGATCGCCGTCGACGGTGAACATCGTAATCATTACCGGTCCGCTCTCGGGCCGAAACTCCTCCATCAACGCGCTGCCATTTGCCGTCAGCGTGTAGATCACGGTGATTTTCACGCCCTTTTGTTCTCCCTGCCACTCACCCTTAAGCGACGTGAGGCGATCAAACGCTTCTTCACTTTTGATTTTGTCTGCGGCCGGCGAAGCCGCCGCCGCAACGACCGCCGCCATACCGATTGCCGTAAACAATAAACTTCGTTTCATCGCTCAGCTCCAATTTGGTTTAAGATTTACTGCGAATTACTTTCCGACGCCGGCCGTCGTTAGGGCCGCGTATCGCCGATCGCCGGGATGTCGGCCGCGCAACCATGTTAGTCGATCCGGGTTTTTTGAAGACCGTTTCGAACACAATGGTTTTGAATCGCTCAAGCGCAGCAGGGGACCGTTCGACCTTCATTCGGAGAATCGCGCCTTCCCAGGAGGCCAACAGGAATTCAGCCAGTTCTGTCGCATCAAATTTGGAATCGACTTCGCCTGCGGCCTGGGCCGCTGCAATGCACGATACAAACGGGGTGCGCCACTCTTGGAATATTGCGTCTAGCCGTTTGCGCAAGCGCTTGCTGTGAAAACTGGCTTCAAGACTCAAGTCGCCAATCAGGCATCCGACCATCCAGCGATCGCGTTGTAGACTGCCAGTAATGATGTCGAGATAGCGCTTCAATCGCTGGCGCGGCGAGAGCGTCTCATCGTCTAGCGCCAGCGTGACCAATCCCTTCAAATAATCGAAATATTGATTGAGGACTTCCACGGCGAAGGCCTCTTTCGAGCGAAAATGGTTGGTGAACGAACCTTGCGGAGCACCGGCGGCTGCGCAGATGTCGCGGACGCTCGCTCCTCGATAACCGGATCGAAACATGACGCGGAGCCCGGCTTGTACGATGTCGTCACGTAGTGAGGGTCGGCTCATGGTGAAGGAATACGCTCGTACGTATTGAAAGTCAATGGTAAAATAGCAAAAAATTTGAGAGGATGACGAAATGACCGGCAGAAAACATCCAACTCCGAAAGCCTTCGCCCACCACGGCGGGCAGGCTGAGCAGGCGGCTCAACGCCCGCGTCCGAAACTACAGGGAGGGAACAATTTTGGACGACTAGCGGGAGCGTAACATTCAACTTCGAACTCAGAGTCACCGCCTGACAAAGCCGTCGCGCAAACTTGGCAGCGCGATCTCTATCCTGGAGCAGCCTAACAACTACGACTGATTGACAGTAATTCCGCGCGCGATATGATCGGCTCCGTGTCGGAGAATAAGGCGAGGCGCGGGGCCAGCCGATATGACGCGATTATTGCGACGCTTGTCGGATTCTGTGCCCTGTGCGTTTCCGGTTACACCGCTTACATGCAGCGCCAGCAGGTGCGCGCGGCGGTGTGGCCCATCCTCGAGTATCAGACTAGCAATGACCCCGACATTCACTTCACTCTCGCAAACAAAGGAGTTGGTCCCGCGATCATCCGACACGTCATTGTGAAAGTGGACGGGCAGTCGGTGAAAAATTGGTGGAAGGTGCTCGAAATATGGCTCGGACCGGGGGAGCACCATGGTTCCGAGAGTGACATAAGCGGTTATGTGCTCGCGGCGGGTGAATCGAAGACCATCTTCACTCCGTTTGATCCCGGCACCGGGAAACCGTTCGTTTTCGACAAGTCCAACCCACGGTGGGAAAAAATGAACAAGGACCGCGAACACGTAACGGTCGAGATCTGCTACTCCTCTACGCTCGGGGAATGCTGGACGTTGCGTGCAGGCGGGTCGACACCCAGCACGACCACCGAGACCCGCCATTGCCCGAGTCCTTCGGCAACTAGTTTTCAGCAGTAGCTCGCCGAAGTTTCGGCGATCACAATCGATCGCATCACGCGAGGAAGTTGCAACGATGCGGCTTTAAGGTTTTCTCGCAGATGCTCGACGGAGGACGTTCCACAAATGAGCAGAATGTTAGGCGAACGCTGCAACAACCAGGCGAGTGCGACCTGCATCGGAGTTGCATCGAGCGACTTCGCGGCCGTCGCCAGCGCGCGAGATCGGCGCCTGACTACAACCCGCGTACGCCGGTCAGCAATCGATCCACTTCTTCGGGTGTGGTGTAGCAGGCACAACCGGCGCGGACCAGCCCGTGCGGAGCCTGGCCCAATCGCTCGACAACTGTCATCGCGTAGAAATCGCCATGTGAAAGAAAGACGCCACGCTCGGACAGTTTCTTTGCCACTTCCATCGACGGCACGCCGTTCACAGTGAATGCGATCGTTGGCGTCCGCGTCGTGCCGGGCGGTGGTCCGTAGAGATGGACACGCCTCACTTCCTGCAACCCATTCCAAAGTTGTCTGATTAAAGCGTCGCCGCGCTCATGTAGTTGCTGGAGCGTAGCGCGCAGGCGTCCCCGCCGTGTCGGGCCTGGAGCGAGCGAGGCGAGAAAATCCACAGCCGCGGCCGCGCCTGCGATTCCTTCATGATTCTGGGTCCCAGTCTCGGCGTTTTCCGGCGCTGAATCAGGTGCTGGAATCAGTTTCGGAAAATCAAGCGAGCCGAGCAGGTCATGTCGGCCGTAAAGAATTCCGAGGTGCGGACCGTAGAACTTGTAAGCGGAGCAGGCGAGGAAGTCGCAGTTCCAATCGCGCACATCGACCAATTGGTGCGGAGTATAATGGACGGCATCGACAAAGATTTGTGCGCCTAACGAGTGCGCCATTTCCGCTGCGCGCCGCACGTCGTTGATCGTGCCGAGAGCGTTCGATGCCGCGCCAATCGCGACCAACTTCGTACGTTCGGTTAGTTGCCGCGAGAAATCGTCCCAATCCAGCTCGCCCGTTTCAGGAATCATTTTCACCACCCGCACCTTCACGCCGCATTCCTTCTCCAGCGTCCGCCAGGGCGCGACATTGGCATGATGATCAAGCTCGGTGACCAAAATCTCGTCGTCGCGTTCGTAGCGACGGCCGAGAGCGCGGGCGAGATGAAAGGTTAACGTCGTCATGTTGGCGCCGAAGACGATTTCGGTCGGGCCCGCGTTCAGAAAGTCGGCCAGCACGCTCCGGGCAGAATCGATGATCGCGTCGGTCTCCTCGCTCGTCGGATAAGCCCAATGCGTATTGGCGTTGTGGTGGTAAAGATAGCCGTCGATTGCCTCCACCACCGTCCGTGGCACCTGGGTGCCGCCGGGCCCGTCAAAATAGGCAACAGGATAACTGTTATGAGTGCGTGCGAGCGCCGGAAAACACCGCCGTATTTCTTCGGTCGACGTTATCATGGTTCGGGAGGGCTCTATGGTCTGTTTTAGAGCGACTGACATCAGAATTCGATAGCAGAAGAAATTAGGAAGTAAAAAGTAGCCGCCTTCGCCAAGGCTACGGCGGAAAGAAAAGTGGGTCGCGTCTAAAGGGGCTGTTGCCCAAATGCTCTTTTTGTCATGTCGAGCGCAGTCGAGACATCTCTTGCTGCTGGAAATTCTTAAAATGAGAGATTCCTCGACTCCGCTCGGAATGACAAAGGAGGAAAACCCCAGCGTGAGATGTTGCCGTGCGTTTAGGCAACAGGCCCTAAACATTTGACATTTTACGCGGCGTTTCAGCCCTGCTGATTGCGGTTGTAAGGAAAATTCCAGAAGTCGGATGTCAGAGATCAGACGTCAGCGGTCAGAAGTTCTGGATCAATCATCGCGCCGCTGACGAGATCGTGCCGTTTGCTCTGTCGGATTGAGTTGAGTAATGATGCGCTTGTGCTGAGCGCCCGTTCAGTCGTCTTTTATTTGATCGTCGCCGTCAGCAGCGGTTGCTGCGGGTCTCTCGCGTTTGCCGGCGAGTTGCCTCGAGAACGGATTGTTTATACGACTGTGCGTCCGGCAAATTGGGAGCTGTTTCTTTTTGAGCGGGATGCTGCTCCCAAACAGATCACTGACGATCCGGCGCTGGACTATGACGCGACCTTTTCGCCCGATGGTCGCTGGATTGTGTTTTGCTCGGAGCGCTCCGGTAATCCCGATCTTTACGCGCTCAATCTCAAACAACCCGCGACGCCGAAGCAATTGACGCGAACGCCGTTCATGGAAGCGGCGCCTGCGTTCACGCCGGATGGAAAATCGTTGCTCTTCGTGAGCGATCGAGATGGTAACGCAGATATTTTTATCATGCTCTTCCAGCCTGACGGCGCGGCCAGAAGCGAAAAGGCGAAAAATCTGACCCGCAACGCTTCGGGAGATTATCGACCGGCGGTTGCACCCGATGGCAAAACGGTTGCGTTCAGCAGTGATCGCGACAGCTGGCTCGAAGTGATGAATGACAAGACGCGAGCGCTGCTGATCCGCTGTGAAATTTACCTCATGAACATTGACGGCACGAATGTGCGTCGCCTGACGAACTTCAACGCGATGAGCGGTTCGCCGGCGTGGTCGCAGGACGGAAAGACAATTTATTTTTATTCCGATCGCGACGGCGGCGCGTTTCGGATTTGGGCGGTGGATGCGGACGGCGCCCACCCGCGCGCTCTTACTCCAAAAGAACGGCCGGGTTTTTCGCCTGCTGTCATGCCGGACGGTCGTATTGCCTTCGCGGAGAAAACACCTAACGGATTTCAAATTGCGTCCGTCGCGCCACGTGGAACCGACATTCGCATCGAGAGCGGAACGCAGGCTGACTGCCGGGGCCCGGCGTTTGATCGACATGCTAACCGGATGGTTTGCACGGGAAAAGGTTCGCTCGACGGAATGCTGCTCATCTCAAACGGGCGACCATTTCTCGCACGCGGTGCGCATGACGAGGTCCGATTGCCGGACCGAATCCTGGAGGTGCAAGCTGTGCATCGCTCATTTTGCTCGATAAGCCCGGATGGCCGCGAGCTCGCTTCCGGTCAACTGGTCAGCGACGACTCAAGCAACATGCGATTGATGATCAATCATCTCGACGGCTCGAATGCGCGCGAAATTTTTCGGCCAAGCAAAATCGACCATGTCTGGGCGACGAGCTGGGCGCGCCGGGCAAATCTGATCGCGTTCACAACCGGGCCGCAGTTCGCCCCCGACGATGCAATTGTCGATCTTTGGACGATTTCGAGCGATGGCTCGAAATCCGCGACAAATCTCACGGCCGGAAAATTTCGTAACAACGCCTTTCCCGATCTCACTGCCGACGGGCGCGAAATGGTTTTCCGCAGTACGCGCGATGGGAACAAGGAAATTTATTTGATGAACTCCGACGGCACGAACGTGCGCCGGATCACTAACGATCCAGCCGACGATACAATGCCGTCGGTTTCGCCGAACGGCGATATGATTGCGTTCAGCTCAGATCGCGCCGGCGGTTTGTTTCAGATTTATCTGCAACCGATCAAAGGCGGAAAACCAGACGGTGGGCCGCGCCAGTTCACGTATGGATTTTCGCCCAACATGCATTCGCGTTTTTCTCCGGACGGAAAATGGCTCGTGTATGCTTCGGCCCGCGGCTGGCTCAACGACGAGTACCCACTTTCAAATGACAACCCGCAGCCTTACGGGGAGCTGTTTGTCGCGCCAATCAATGGCGGTTCGGAACCGATTCGATTGACGCACAACAGGTGGGAAGACAGCATTCCGTGCTGGGGCGTTTTGAGTGCAAGCGACAGGTAAAGTGACGCGCAGAAAACTTCAGGCGGAGTGGGTGTGATCGTAAGGAATAGTGTTGTCGCATTCGTCGACGGATGAACGGGCGACAAAGGCGACGACTCGAATAGGGGCAAACGTCCAACTCCGAAAGTATTCGCGAGCAGCGCATTTAACATTTCTCCCGCGAACTCGCGAAGAATAAATCCATTTGAGCGTAGCGTGAAATGCATACCTAGACAAAGAAGGACGTCATTCTCGTCGATCTATTTCAGGGTAGCGCGAAATGCGGCGTCGAGTAAAGGTAGAAGGTAGAAGGTAGAAGGAGGAAGTAGGAAACCCGTTAGCCCCAGAGCTCGCGAGACGGCATGTCGAACTTTCCGTTTCGATAGTTTAGCCCCTTCTCGCGGTCGCGGGCGAGGAGGAGTGGGCCGTCAAGATCTACCCAGTCAGTGATGCTAGCGAGGAGGCGAGCGGGAGCCACGCTCAACGAAGTTCCGACCATGCAACCGATCAATAATCTGAAACCGCTTTCGCGTGCGCGCTCGCATAAGCGCAGCGCTTCAGTTAGCCCACCGGTTTTGTCGAGCTTCATGTTGATGACTTCGTAGCGGTTCTTGAGGCGGGGAAGATCGCAAGTTGTGTGGCAACTTTCATCCGCGCAGACCGGAACCGGATGACCGAGAGCTTCGAGAACTTCATCAGCATCGGCGGGAAATGGTTGTTCGATCAATTCGACGCCTAATTCTTTCAACGCCAGGACGATTTCTCGATAGTGCGCAGGCGACCACGATTCGTTGGTGTCGATCAGGAGTCGCGCGTTCGACGCGGCGACGCGCACCGCTGCGACTCGCGCAAGATCGAGATCATCCCCGTCAAGTTTGAGTTTCAGGATTCGTGCGGTTGTGTTCGTCTTTGCCGCAGCGGCCATTTTCTCCGGCGTATCGAGACTAATCGTGAACGAGGTTTGAATTTCCTGAGTGATCGGGATGTTCACCAGTTCCCAGACGCGTTTACCTGACTTTTTCGCTTCCAGGTCCCACAACGCGCAGTCCAACGCGTTGCGTGCAGCGCCTGGCGGCAGCAACTCCTGCAATTTATCCCGATCCAAATCGTGCACGCTTTTGATCGATTCAATCTGTTCTAATACTGATGTCGCACTTTGGCCGTAGCGAGCGAGCGGCACACCTTCACCGCGTCCAGTGTGCTGCCCACCACTCACTGTCACGACAACGACTCGGATTTCAGTGCGACTGCCTCGCGAAATTCGAAATGGTTCTTTGAGCGGCCAGATTTCTTCCTTTGCTTCAATCTGCATGAAACCTCTAAGGAACGCAGGAAAGCAGGAATTCCAAACGGTCAGACGGATTCTTTTACCGTAGAGATCGCTGAGGTGACGAAGTGATTTTCCTGGTATCCGCTTTCCGCTATTCGAAATCTAGTGTCGCTCTTCGTGTCCTTCGTGGTTAACTGCCGATCATGAAAATCACGAAGAACATCGGTATGCTTTTGCTCGCGGTTTACTTGATTGTCGACGGCCTTTTAGGATTCGGCTTGAATCTCAGGCCGGCCATTTTCCTGCTCTACATCGTGGCCCTGGCCGCCGGCGTCTTCATTCTCATCAGCAAATAATGGAGGAAAAAATGACGAAGCACCTGCCTTCGCCAAGCGCTACGGCACGGCAGGCGAATGACGAATGCCGAAATGAATGACGAAGCACAAATGGCCGGTGAAGCCGCGAGGTAGCGGTGAGTGAGCGGGCAGCGAGTGAATACAAAGTAGAAATTAAAACAGAGCAGCTGCGCAGGTTTAGCTTCGCAATGCTTTGGTGAATCGAACTAATTCGTTCGCCACTTGCTCGACGCGTTCGGTAATTTTCTGATCGGTAATGTTCTCGCCATCGAAGGCCTCGCCGGTAGCAAAAACAAAACGCGGAATAATTACACAACGAAAATCGAGCATGAGGCTGTTGGCGTAGGCCATGACCGACATGTAACTGGCTTCGCCGCCGGCGGCGCAAAGAAAGCCGACGATCTTGTCTTCCCAAGCGCTGCCCGTCAGCTCGATCATGTTTTTGGCCGCGGCTGCGACGTCATAATTATATACGGGCGCCGCGACCAGGATTCCATCCGCCGCTTCGATCGCGGCGCTCAATTTTTTGGAGCCTGGCATGCCATAACATTTGTCCGCGTCGCAGCGCGGCAGGTCCATTTCGTTGATGTCGATCCAGGCGCAATTCACTCCCTGCTTCTGCAGGTGCGCAAACGCCACGCGCCCCAGGCGCCAGCTGTTACTCTCGGGATTACCACTCGTGCCGATAACAAGATATTTTGGCATTCGGTCGCTCGAACTCGAACTTTAGCGAGCACAACCAGATTGCCAATGGCGGCAGGCGAGTTTCAATTAAGAATTAGAACGGCTAAAGTAGCCGCCTTCGCCATCCTCATTGGCGCGACAAGAGGCTACGGCGTGCCAAGGAAAAGTCAGGAAGTCAAAGGCTGGGTGTCAGCGATTAAAATCTGGCAAAGCGTTTCGAATCGGCCGAGCTGCCTAGCTGGCTCGAAATTTTTCGACATGATCACGGGCAAATTGGGCGAAATCGGTTGGGGGAGTGTCCGTGACTTTTTCAATGTCGGATGTGACGGCGCTCCAACGGTTCTGTTTATTGATTGCGTGCAGCTCCATTAACGCCTCCACTTGCCACTTCGGCGCCCCGGCTTGGAGCATTCCGTCGCGCGCGGCGTCTTCCGGAACATCGACGTATTTAAACTCACGACTCACCACTTCGGAAAGAATCTCTGCTACCTCTGCAATGCCGAGCGCCGCTCGGCCGGTGAGGGTGTAAATTTTTTCTTGGTGCCCGTCGCTTGTCAGCACCTCCGCGGCAACACTCGCGATATTGTGCGTGTCGACAAAGCTAGCCGTCCCATTTCCCCACGGCAGGTAAATCGCGCCGTTGCTGCGGAAGTATTTGGCCATCCAATCCCGCGGAACGGCCGATTCCTTGTCGTAAGCGTGTTGGCCTTAGGCGCAGCCTTGAGCGGCAGTTTTCTCGGAGGAAGTGCTGCAGCCGAAGGAAAAATTCCGCTACCTTTTGTAAAAGATCATCCGATAGCGTTCAGCGCGGGCGGCGGCGTAGCAATCTTGATTATTGTCCTTGTGATTCGATATTACATCTATATTCGCCCCAGTCAGTCCTCTACGGTCACGAGGCTCGTGCGATGGAAGTACCGATCGAAAAATGGCACGACGTACAATTTCCGTGCGAGCTAGCGCAAGACGCGAGGAACCGGCTTGCTGAAAAGCAGCCGAAGTGATTGGAACTATTTGGTAGGCGCGATCGCCGAGCGCGCCGAAGAGCATTCCAACCCAGTGGCTCGCAAAGGAAACCTCGAAGCTTAATTCTTGGGCATGTTCCTGTCGAATCCGCTTACAAGCGAGGTTCTAATTCTATTTGGCCGGCAATTAGTAACTTACGCTAATTTACTGAACGCGGTCCATCACTGTTTTGTCGGAAATCCTTACGATTTCTCATTCGAGGAAAATCGAGGTCGTAGCGAAAAAGCTCAACATAAATATCTTATCATTAGCCACTTATAAATTGCTCAATTCTAGTTGGCATGCCGTGTGCTATCAATTCAGTCAAATTGATAACTGGCTGGTGCAACTGGAATGCTTCAGTCATTAAGAAAAGCACTCAAAGCAACACAATGAAAAATCTAAGCAAAACAATTCTAACGGTGGTCGCAGTTGGCATGCTCAGTTGCGGGCTCTTCTCCCAACAGGCTCAAGCCGTAGCAATAAATGGCTTTATCAACTTCGCCGGTGTAACAGTATATAATACAAAGTCTCTGGTTACGGCCACGGAAGTGATGAAGTGGAATAGCTCTTTGGTTCTGGAAGGAGCCACCACCGGCGATTTCGCCACGTTCACAACTAATTTGGAACACGTCACAATGGGAAAGCCTTGGATGTTCAACCCATCGACGCCAAAGCTTGGTTTATGGAAGGTTGGCGGTTTTACCTTTGACCTGAGTTCGTCCACTATCGTGTCTCAGAGTGCTTTCTTTCTTAATATAACGGGCACAGGCATGGTAAGCGGTAATGGTTTCGATCCAACGCCGGGCGAATGGAGCTTCACATCCACCGATTCGAACGGTAAAGTGAGGAGTAGCTTCGGCTTTCAGTCAGACACGGTTGCTGTCCCTGACGGCGGTGCAACCGCCGCGTTATTAGGCCTTGCCCTCGCGGGCGTCGGAGTGTTGCGCAGGAAATTTAAAGCTGCTTAAGGCGTCGCAGGCTTCACAAAAAGCCGGAATGTAATTCACCGGGCGGGGAACAAAACCCCGGCCCGGTTTCAGTTTCCCATGTCTATCTCTCTACCAAAAAGCCGAGGAAGAGACCACAAGCACCGAGAATCAGGTTACAATGAAAACGCCAAAAACTCGCCTCCAGAATCCCGCAATAACACGAGGCGCTTCAGATGTTCCTAAAGGATTTGAAATCATCTCGGTACCCATTATACTGAATTTGAGGTATGTTCTTCGTTGTTTGCCTCCTTGCTACGGCAGCCGTGCTTTCCGCATCAATCATCATTGCCAGGTCGCTCAGGGGGTCGGTCAAAGCAACAAGGGGAGCGATAAAAACAAAAGTTTCGTTAATCCTTTCGATGAATAGTGATTTCTTTTTGCTCACATTTCCCTTTGATTAATTGAAAATAATCCTGGGGCTTTAGCGCGGGGCAAGAGGCATTTTGTGAGATCACCGATCTCGTCGCTGAACTGAAGCCGCAAATTGTTTTGCAAGGTTGCTCGCGTGCGCGGGCATAGGCTGGGTGATAACAAAACAGTGCTGAGTTTTGTGTCACCCTTTGTGTCACCCGGATGCCTAAAAATGGGCAGATTCCTGATGACGTGAGATGACGTAGGGTCCAGCGTAACCTAGTAGGGAAATGCAATTTGCGTAGTTGAGACGACTGCTGAGGAAGTGTGATAAAACGCCACTTTCGTCTTAGCCAGTTACACGGCAGACGAGCGTACGGTTATCAGTATGCCGCGAGTGTTTCAGGTATGGGGCCGGCGTCCCTTAGCTCCGCCGGCCTAACGCCGCTTTGTTGCAGAAAAACGCCCACGCGGTGGCACCCGCTTCGAGTTTCGTGAACTGTGCCATCAGGCGAAGGAGGTTTCTTGGGAAGTAGAAATTCGCCGGTGCAAACGTCCAACGCTGAAAGTTTTCGCCGCCACCGTTCGCCACTGCGATCGGGGCGGGCGGGCTGAGCAGGCACCCAGTGTCCAACAAAAAGAAGCAGAGCTCGGTGGTCAGAGGTGGACTGCGCGCTTCAGGCGAACGGGACGATTTGCACGTGCGATTATACTTCGTTAGCGTCGGCCGGCGTGGGTGGTGTCACGAGCGTATCGAGCACATCATGGAGGCTCCGAATGGTCAGAGGTTTTGGCAATATAGCAGTGGCGCCGCAGTGGGTGAGGGACAATTCCCCAGGGGCAAGCGCGCCCGAAACAAGAATGATTCGTGCACTCGGATGTTTCGCCAAAATGTTGCGACACGCTGTGACACCATTGAGTCCATTCATCAGGTAATCCATCACGACGACGTCGGGTTTGTGACGTTCGTAACCGCGAATTGCTTCCAGGCCCGATCCTACGATTTCGACTACCTCATGATTTGAAATGCTAATCATTTCGGCCAGGGTCCCGGCCACTCCTTTATCATCCTCGGCAATCAATACGCGCACGTCATCCTCGTGATACAGAAGATTTTATACCAATCGCATACGAAAATCCAGGTGCAGCCAGGGCGCCATGCGCCGCCCCCTGCCAAGGCTCCACAGAAGCGTGGCTACGCTCCGCTATTAGCCTCGGGATAGGTGAAGGGTTCAATACCGCCTCCGAGATAGGGTATTCGCCAAACGTCGCGTCGCCGAGTCTACCGCGCTGAGGTGGATGTTATCGTCGTTCATAACACGCGATCTTGAATGTTATCCAGCCAGGCGCCTGCAGACAACAAAATCCCGCTTTCGTTGCGTGGCGACAAATCTAGGGCGCGCGATTCTTTTCCAGCACGACGAGCGCGATTCCGCCCAGGACCGCGATTGAGGCGAACAGATAACGCAAAGTAATCGGTTCGCCGAGCAGGAGGATTCCGCCAGTAGCCGCGAGGACTGGCACACTGAGCTGGACGGTTGCGGCACTGGTCGCTTTTAAACCGGAGAGTGCCGTATACCAGATGACGTAACCGAGGCCGGAAGCGATCGCTCCGGAAAGTGCGGCATACGCGATCCCCGCGCGATCGAGTCGCGCCCATGGGAGCAGAATGATGCTGACAATGGCAGCCAACGGGACGGCACGCAAAAAGTTGCCAGCTGTGGCGCTGCCCGGATCTTGAAGTTTCCCGCGAAGCGAATAAACGCCCCAAGCCACGCCAGCTCCAAGCATCAGGATTGAACCACTCAATGGCGGGGCCGAAAGACCAGGAAACAAAAGGACGATGAGTCCGCTTATCGCCACGAGAAGACCGACCATTTGGATCGCATGCAACCGTTCGCCTTTGTGCAAGCCCCAGAAAATCATCGTGGCCTGGACCGCGCCGAATAAAAGCAGCGCGCCCGTCCCGGCGGCCAAAGTGTTGTAGGCAAATGAAAAGGCTGCGGCATAAGCGAAGAGCGCCAGCGCAGACGGCCAGTTTCCCGCTTCCTTCCATGCCGTGTTGCGCATCTTCATGATGAGCCAAAGCGCGGCTGCGCCGAAGAAGATGCGGATGAACGTAAAGCTCGCCGCGTCGATGCTGGTTTGCTTCAGCGCCGCTCGGCATAGCAGCGAGTTAGCCGCGAAGGCGATCATCGCCACCAGCGTTAGGATGAAAAGTCGTGTCGGTTTCACCGCTTTCTCTGGCGAGGCGAAATCCACGCCGCGAGGGGAACTCATAGCCGGATTTTCCCGATAATTGAAGCCGGACTTCCTACAGCGGGCAGTTGCTCGAGGCCATGTTCACGAGCAACACCGATCCGAATCCGGCTTTGACGGACAAGATCGACAAGGTGATTGAGTCGGTAAGATTAGAAAATTAAGAAGGCCGCAGTTCGAAGTCAGACACGCGCTAGACGGTAGCAAACTCTGTTGAAAAGCCGGTGCTGAAACGCGGGAGCGCCGTTAGGCGCGACATGTTTATAGCAAAATCCATCTCATCGCCAAGCTCCGTTAGGAGCGACATGAAACGGCGGCTGATTTCCATGCCGCTCCTACGGAGCTTGGATTAATTTATTGGCCTACGTCTACAAACAGGTCGCGCCTAACGGCGCTTTCAATCCGCCGCTGTGCTGGTCCGCTTTTCAACAGAGCTACAGTAGCAATTGTTCCGCTGTCGGACAGAGGACAGAGGTCAGAAGTCAGCGGTCAGAAACAGACGGACGAATGGCAGAGCTATTTCAAATATTTGTCGAACCAAGCGACCGTGCGATCCAGCCTGTCGACCTGGTTCGCGGGCTTGATAAAGAGATGCCCTTCGTCGGGATACACGATGAGTTGTGTTGGCACACCGAGCGTCCTCAAAGCGTGCCAGAATTCGTAGGATTGTGGAGCGGGGCACTCCGCGTCGTGCTGACCGACAATGACCAGAGTCGGGGTCTTCACGTTCTTGATATAGTGAATGGGGGAACTTTTCTGGTAAACGGCAGGATCGTCGTAAACAGATGAACCGAAGAATGGTATCATCCATTGATCAATCAGGTTTTGGCCATAGTAACTTTGCCAGTTGGCAACGCCGGCACCGGCTACAGCCCCACGGAAATGGTTAGTCTGCGTGACCGTCCACATGGTCATGTAGCCGCCATAGCTCCATCCGGTCACACCCAGACGTTGAGCATCGATCGGATAGTGTGCGACGGCCGCATCGACACCAGCGAGGATGTCCCGAAGGTCACCTCCGCCAAAATCCTTCACATTAGCGCGCGTAAAATCTTCTCCCTGACCATAGCTTCCACGGGGATTGGGCATCAGGACGTAGTAACCCCGTGATGCCAGGGCCGCGACGATAGCCCTCGACATTCCAAACGTAGCCGGCCACTCCGGCATTTCTGTACCCGAAGGTCCGCCGTGGATCAGAACGACCATGGGATATCGCTTGCCGGGCTCCACTTGCTTGGGCGGGAGAAGCCACCCCTGAATGTTCAGCCCTTCGTTAGTCCACTCAAGATTCTGCGCTTTGCCCCACGAGACAGCTTGAGCAACATTGTTGCTCGTCAGCTGACGCCATTCACCGAGTGGTCCAGCCCAGATCTCGGGCGGCGTCTCAAAGCTGCTCCGCGCCGCGGCTGCGAATTTGCCGTCCTTAGAGATGGCAAAGTTAGGGAAGTTGCCGAAGGCGTGGATGCCTTCTGCGCCTTTCCAGATTGTCCGCAGGGAGTTATTGGCGAGCGTCAGTTCGGAGACGGCACTTCCGCCGCCGATTATCTCCGTGAGAAGGATGCGATCCGGCGTCTGCCAGAAGAGTGAACTTACCGAGCTTTTGCGACCTCGCGTGCGATTCAACAGATCGCGGCCGTTAACCGAGATAGTAAAGAGGTCGCCGCCGTGGAATCCCTCATCGCTCATCAGGCCTTCAATGAAGGCGACAGATTTGCCATCCGGGGACCAACGTGGAACCGCCACCTGGAGAGAGGGCTTGTAGATGGATGTAGCGTTACCCTTCGCGGTGTCGATCGTATAGATCTGGGCGATCCACCAATTATTGTCGCCCGGTCCTGGAGCCGCTGTTGCCACGAATGCCTGGTCGTCGGGGGACCAATCAAAATCGTAGATGTGGAGGTTAGGTGGCGAAACCTGGCGCGGCTGGCCTTTCGCAATGTCGAGGACGGCAATCCGCTGATTATGGATGGCGGTGTCGACCACGCCGGTTGCGACGGGCGCCGCCATTAACGGGCCGCCGCCTGGCGCATCCTCTATATATAGAAAGGCAATTCGTTTGCCATCGTGCGACCAACGAGGGCGTGCTGCGTATCCCTTTAGATGGGTAAGTTTTTGAGGATTGGAACCATCCGCATTAACAATCCAGAGTTGCCGCTGGTCTTTTTCTCCGGCGCTGGAAAAAACCGCGAGCGTTTTGGAATCGGGAGACCACGCGGGATCGAAGTCGGTCCTCTCGCCGGTGGTCGCAATATTAACCATCGCGGCCGGCGTACTTCCTGACGTTCTCTGAATATACGTGTACTTCGACGTAGTTGCGGCGGTGGACTGCACCCATGCGACATGTGTGCCATCTGGAGAAAGAGCAATGTCGCCGTACAGAACAGTTTTACTCAATTGTTCATTCAGTTGCATGGTCTGAGCTGTTAACAGCGCTGGAAAGAAACAGGCCAGCAAAAATTGCTTCATGTTGTGATCGTGACAAACGCCCGGTGGAGAGGCAAGGTGAACGAAGCGAATTAGAAGTTACAAATTAGAAAATAAAAAATGCGGACGACGATGTCGATTCAACGGTTGGTTATTTTTTCTGCCCTTCTGGTGGTCGTTCTGACTGCGGCACAACCAGGCGCAGCCGACTCGGAGGTGAGCGGTATTTTCAAGGGTAATGATCAGCCGGCAAAACTGGCTTTTGTTTCTGCGCACAAAGGCACGCTGGTCAGGGGCAAGGAAACGATCAGGCTGGTGTTTACGGAGAAGGATCATTCCAAAGATGAGCAACCGGATCTGAAGGCGTTGTTCGGCAATTATGGCAGCGCTCTCGTCATTGGAATTGAGCTGAACGGAAAGGTTGTGACCTGCGACGTCGTGCACGAGGCGCACCAACAGAAGCCAATTAGCTCGCCCGCGTCGGTCAAGATGAGCGAGTTTAAGAATGAAGGTGGCCAAATCTCAGGAAAAATCGCAACGGACGGAAAGGCAAAGGCTTTCGGCCAAACCTGGGAAGTAAATCTCACCTTCAAGACGACGGCGCCGTAAGCGACCCGATCCACCCGCGGGCGCTGAGATATGTGTCCTGAGTTCGTACGCTCGTTCGTCGCATTACTAAACGAACGAACGGTTGATCGGCGGACAACCCGCAGAATCGATCAGCCATGGGAACCACAATTCAACAAATCATACAGCGATACGACAATGCGATTCATGATCATAGTTAAGGCTACGAAAGAGAGCGAAGCGGCCAACACGCCGGAGGCGGGCATCGCGCAGCCGGAGAAACTCATGGCCGAAATGGCGACGTACCACGAGGAACTGGCGAAAGCCGGCGCACTTCTCGACGCCTCGGGACTGCAACCGAGTTCGAAGGGCTGGCGAATCCGGTATTCTGGAGGAAAGCGAGCCGTGATCGACGGCCCTTTCGCGGAGACGAAGGAGCTCATCGCCGGTTACACACTGATTCAGGTGAAGTCGAGGGGAGAAGCGCTCGAATGGGCAAGGCGTTACCCCAATCCAGCCGGCGAGGGAGCAGACGCGGAGATCGAAGTGCGTCAACTGTTTGAGCTCGATGATTTCAAACCCAGCAAGGCGGTTGAGCGCTTCCGCGAGATGCGCGTTGGGGCGAACACTTGATCGCGGCGCGCTTCGAAGCAGCAGTGGATGAATACCGGCCCGTTCCAGATTTTGCAGCAGGATAAGTGTCCTAAATCTGCCCGCCCATTCGTCGTGTAATTGAAGCGAACAAAACCTCAAACAAGAAAGGCAACGAAACTATGAGCACAGAAACAAAAACCAAACCCAAGAGTGGAAAGACCAATGGAGCCCCGGCGAGCATCGTCCGGTTTGAAATCCCAGCGGACAACGTCGAGCGGGCGAGGACATTTTACGGGAAGTTATTCGGTTGGAAAATTAACAGGTTCCCGGGCCCAAAGCCGTACTGGCACATCGATACCGGCGGTGCCGATGACACGCCCGATGGCGGGATGATGGAGCGCCAGTGTGCAGAACACAGCATCACCAATTACGTTGGTGTGCCGTCAGTGGATCAAGCTTCAGCAAAGGTTGAAAAACTTGGCGGCCGGATCTGCATACCGAAGACCGCCGTCCCGCAGATGGGTTATTTCGTCATCTGCAACGACACTGAGAACAATACCTTCGCGCTTTGGGAGCCAAACGAGGAGGCGAAATAGATGTCCTGAGGACGCTCACGCGTTCGTCGGATCATTGAAACTCAAACAATAACTATCACGAGAAAGGAAAATATGAACACAGAAACAGCGACAGGTGAGTATATGCTGTTATTTCGGGGAAAGCAGTGGGATAAAGGTCTATCGACTCAGGAACTTCAGCAGGTCATGGATAAAGTCACGGCCTGGGCCGAAGGATTACAAGGGCATGGGAAGGCCAGGGCCGGACAGCCGCTGGGGGAGCAGGGCAGAATCGTCTCTGGAAAAAAGGGCGGGTTTGTCGCGGACGGCCCATTTGCTGAATCCAAGGAAGGAATTGGCGGTTATCTCGTGCTGCGAGCGGACGACCTGAACGAGGCGGTCGAAATCGCAAGATCCAATCCGATACTGGAGTACGGCGTGACCATTGAAGTCCGGCCCATTCTCGCGGAATGTCCGGCATTCCAACGCGCCAAGGGCCGAGCCGGACGGGCGGATCAACTGTTGTCCGAAGCCGTGGCGTAATGGAGAGCAATCCGTTAAAGTGTCAAAGCGTTGAAGCGTTAACTGAAAAGAAGATAATCATTATGAATACATCGACAACGAAATCCGATTACTTGCTGCTCTTCCGCGGCAATATGTGGGACAGAGGACTCTCTCCCGAACAACTTCAGAAGGTGGTGTCCGACTGGTTTGCCTGGTTTGAACGGCTGAAGGAGGAGGGAAAGTGCGCGGGCGGTCACCCATTGGAAAAAGAGGGCAAGATCGTCTCGGGCAAGCAGGGTCGCACTGTCGCCGATGGTCCTTTCGCCGAATCGAAAGAAGCTGTTGGCGGTTATTTCTACCTTCAAGTTGGTGACATCGACGAGGCGATTGAAATTGCACGGCAATGTCCCGGCCTTGAATATGGCGCTGTTGTCGAGGTCCGTCCGGTAGCGGAGATCTGTGCGGTCAAGCAACGTGCGGAGGAGCTTTCCGCAGGACGGGTCGCTGAGGCGACCGCTTGAGCGCGTGAGCCAGCCTTCGGAACAGAGTGAAACAGCACCGCCAGGCGAGATTTCTCGCTTGGCGGATCATCTCTTTCGGCATGAGGCGGCAAAGCTCGTTTCGGTTCTAACCGGAATCTTTGGGATCGACCGATTACAGTTTGCGGAGGACGTCGTCCAAGAATCCCTGGTCCGGGCATTACGGACTTGGCCGTACATGGGCATTCCAAAGAACCCGGCCGCCTGGCTCACGCAAACTGCAAAGAACCTCGCGCTCGATCTGATTCGGCGTGAAAAGTTGTTTCGGGACAAGGAGCCGGAGATCGTCGCGTTTCTCGACCAATGGCCATCCGATGCCGCCGCGGACGAATCGCCGATGTTCGAAAACGAAATCAGGGACGGCCGGCTTCGCCTGATGTTCACCTGCTGCCATCCTCTCATCCCGCAAGAAGCGCAAACGGCGCTTGCGCTCAAAACCCTTTGCGGATTTGGCGTTGCTGAAATCGCAAAGGCGTTTCTAACAAGCGAAGCAGCCATCGCCAAGCGACTGACGAGAGCGCGGCAGAAGATCCGCGATCTGCAGATCCCGTTTAAAATTCCGGCCGGCAAAGAGTTGTCGAGTCGCTTGGAAGGTGTTTTGCAAACTCTCTATCTCCTTTTCAATGAAGGATACAAAGCGTCCAGCGGTGATCACCTGATCAAGGAGGAACTTTGTCAGGAAGCAATCCGGTTGGGCGCTTTACTGGCGGAGCATCCGTCCGGAAATCAGCCCCGCACCCACGCCTTGGTTGCCCTAATGTTACTTAATGCCGCGCGGCTGCCTGCCCGAACCGATTCTGAGGGAAACATACTTCGTCTCAAGGAGCAGGACCGTTCCACTTGGAATCAGGCGATGATCGCGCGCGGCATGTTACATTTGGGCGAATCCGCCGCCGGCGAAGGTCTGACTCCGTATCATCTCCAGGCCGGAATCGCCGCCTGTCATTGCGCGGCGAGCGATTACGAGTCAACCGATTGGTCGCAGATTCTTTTGTTGTACGACCGATTGATGGAACTGGACGATTCGCCTGTCGTTGCGCTGAATCGGGCCGTGGCGGTGGCGAATGTCCATGGGCCCAAGGCCGGCATCGAAGCGGTTGAGGCGATTCAGAACGGGAGCCAGCTGAATTCATATTACCTGCTGTACGCCGTTCTCGGCGAATTTGAGAAACAGCTGAATCACTTTCAGGCGGCTATCGATAATTTTCGCAAAGCGCTTGAACTCACCGAGCTGACATCGGAACAATTATTTCTCTCGAAACGTCTCCAGGACTCGGAAGAGCGCAATCTGCGAAGTGTAGCCTAAGTGTGTAATCAAGGCCCGTCGTTTTCGGAACGCTACCGTTCTCGATGCTGGTGAGAGGCATGTTCTGGGTTGGGAAGTTTCGGCAGTTTCGCTCTGACGATTATTCTTCCGAGAGGAAGAATCCGACCGGCACCTGAGTCCCCATTGTCCGCGCTGCCAAAGGCGTTTCGTTAACGGTGGCGCAGTTGGCTATCCACTCTGCAGAATTTTCGCGACCTTGGCAATCGTGTTCCAATTTCGCGTGGTGGTAGCGACGCCGAACTTCTTCTCGATAATCTGGTTGGGGTAAAGGCGTCCGTCCTTTCGTTCTGCCCCGCAAACTGAGGACAGCTGTCCCGACCACGCGCAAAATTTTAACTTCCCACTTTTCTTTGGCTGGCGCGTAAATCGGAAACTTCGGAACGCTGGTCGGCCGATTTTGCCATTACCGTCGCATATGCTTCGACATTGTCGCGGCGTTCGCTTACAAACGAATCTTCTTGCGCAAGATCGAGAATTGCTTTTGCGGGACAAATCATGATTTCGCATTTGAACGGCAGCTTACGGGCCAGCTCGGCCCTGAGAGTCGCTTCGGTGACGTCTTCGCGCACAATAAAGGTGCCGACGGCGCCAATGTTAACGACTCCAAAGCCGGTTAGTTCCTTGGCAAGAACCGCCGGCTGAAATCGATTACGGGTGCCGACGTTGGCCGCGCGAAGAAATGCCACCCAGCGCATTCCCAACGCTACTTAACGTCGATTTCGCGGACACCTCTTTTCATGAAGATGTCTGCCGTTCCAATCCCCGCGAGCGTCGGCGCCACGGCGCGAGCCGCCTTGCCGCGGGTTGAGGTTGCGGGATGCAGATTGCTTTGGATAAGCTCCCAGCAATGGACGCTTCCACTAGTGCCCCGAGATCCGCGAGCGGCTTCCGTGTATTCTTACGCGCGGAATTTCTGCTGATCATCGGAGCGGCAACGGCCGCGATTTTTCTTGGATTGGGAGCCCAGGCAGTAGAAGAGGTTGACCATCCGCTCTTGTTAGGCGCGGTGTTTGTCTGGTTGTTTGCAGGCGTCCTCTGGTCGGCGATATCAGTGGTGCGGCACGCGGATTGTCTCGCCATTAAGTGCGGTGAGCCTTATGGGACATTGATCCTGACCCTTTCGGCCATCACGATTGAAGTGATGATGATTTCCGCCGCGATGTTACACGGCGCCAATAACCCTACGCTCGCCCGCGACATGATGTTCGCCGTTCTCATGATCGGGTTAAACGGGTTAATTGGATTGTCTCTGCTGCTAGGAGGTCTGAGACATCGCGAACAATATTATAATCTCCAGGGGACGAGCGCTTACCTGAATACCATTATGTGCCTGGCGGTGCTCAGTCTGGTGTTGCCGAATTTCACCACCTCGTTGTCTGGGCCGCGGTTCTCAACGGTGCAGGAAATTTTTCTTATTGTCACCTCGCTTGGCCTGTACGCGATTTTTCTGCTCATCCAGACGAAACAGCACAGCGAATATTTTATGGAAGCGCAGCGCCCGGGCGGAAACGATCGGGCCCGTTCTCATCATTTGAAGACGCGCTCTGTCGCGTATCACGCAACGTTGTTGTTTCTGTATCTGATAGTGGTAGTTGTGCTAGCGGAAAAATTCGCCATTCCGCTGGACAACTGCATCGAGCGCTTCGGCATGCCGCAAGCTTTCGGCGGAGCGATCATTGCCGGCTTGGTCCTGGCGCCGGAAGCATTGAGCGGCATTAACGCGGCGCGGCGAAATCACCTTCAACGTTCGGTCAACGTCCTTCACGGCTCGGTGCTGGCGTCGATCGGTTTAACTATTCCAGCGGTGCTGATCATTGGAATGACGACAGGACGGCCGGTCACCCTTGGCCTTGAAGCGGGCAATCTTCCACTGCTGTTGCTGACGTTGGCGGTGAGCATCGTCACCTTCGGCCGAAGCAAAACGAATATTCTACAGGGCTGTATTCATCTGCTTCTCTTCGCGGTATTCTTGCTGCTAATATTTTACCCTTGAGTCCTGTCAATTTTTGAACGGGAATTATGACCGGGTAGCACGCTTCGGAACGCTACGTCGGCACGATAGCCCCTTTTGGTCGTGATCATCTTTGGCGTGTCGGGTGGGGAAAAACGTCAGATGTCAGAGGTCGGAGCTCAGAGGTCCGGACGCGTTCTAGTTTAGCAGCTCGACCGAATCGCCTTTGTGCAGCGTGCCTTCCACCAGCACGGCACCGTACACGCCGGCCATGCCGTTGTGGGCTTGCGCGACCTTCTTCAATAAGGCCGGTTCTTTTTCTCCGCTATCGGGATCGAGCGTGATCATCATGCAACGCGGATCGCGCTCCAGAATCGAGATGATTACTTTCAGCCCAATGCGCACGGATCGGCCCACAAATTCGTCTTCGGCGAAACCTTCCGAGGATGCTAAATCCAAATAAACGTTTGCCCGGAACCGCCGCTTGTCGACCGCGATGCCGGTTTCGTCCCCAAGTTTTTTCGCCGATTGGATGGCAAAGATCGACAACGGGCGGCAATCTGTCATGGCCCGGTCCGAGCGAAGCAATGTGAGTTGGTGCTTCGCGTCGATGCCGGCGCGGAGCATGTCGAGTAATTCAGGGTCATCGATCGCAACAGTTTTTCCGTCTGGTGTCTCTACTTCCACCATCAGCTCTGCCGGATTGGCCGAGACAGGATTCACTCCGGGCGGCATATTCTCCGCTTCGGTCAAATTAACAGGACGGGCAGCTTTGTCCGGATAACGGAATCGGGGCCGATATCGCAGCATCTCGCGTTGTTCTCGACCGGTGAGGTAGGGAAATCCTTTTGGACTGGCAGAACTCTCGAAGGCAAAAAGGCGGTCACCGTAGACTCCCGCATACCCCGCGAACATCTCGTCCAGCTCTTCACCCCGCATGCTTTTGACCGGATAACGCCAAAGGCTTTCCACTCTTCCAATGATGCTCATTGCTTGGATGATTATAAGGAATCAATTGCGATTGCAAAAGCGAGCATATTCGCAGGATAGAAGTCAGCTAACTGCGGCGCTCTGATTGCGGTCGTAAGGAATAATGTTGTCCCACTCGTCGGCGGATGAGCGGGCGACAAACGCGACGACTGGTTCGGTGTCACTCATGTTGAAGACTTCGTGGGGCACGCCGGGTTTGATGTAAATGAAATCGCCAGCTTTGTTCTCCAACACCTGCTTGAGACCGGGTCCGAATTCATGGCGCACTTTTCCTTCGAGGATGTAAAGAATCACTTCGAAGCCGACATGAATGTGGGCATACGCGACGCCACCCGGAGGGATCCTCGCGATGTTGGCTGATAGTTTGGTCGTGCCCACATTTTTTGCGGACATGCCCTGCTTATAGTGAATACCGTTCCAATTCCGGCGCGCACCGCCGCCACGAATGGTCAATATCCCATCGTGATCTTCGACCGCGCTGAGTTGGATGTTGTCTTTATCATCGTTCATAACAAATGATCTTGAATGCTGAAAGATCGTCGGGTTTGAGTGTCATGTAAATTTGACTCGCGAAAGCTTTCGGAGTTGATCGTGTCGCGGGTTCGCGCGACTTGGCTTGCCGACGGGTTTGGTAAGCTGTTTCTTCACTTGCGACGACGTACGCCGCCAAGTTCCGCATGTCGCGGACACGTCACGAGGTGGTCGTTGACCATGCCCGTCGCCTGCATCAACGCGTAGCAGATCGTTGAGCCGACGAATTTGAATCCGCGCCGCAACAGATCGCGGCTCATCGCATCGGATTCGGCGGTGAGCGCGGGCACCTCCGCCATGCTCCGCCAGCGATTCTGGATTGGCTTGCCGCCGACAAAGCTCCACAGGTACGCGTCGAAAGTCCTTTCTTCGCGCAGGGCGAGAAACGCCTTCGCGTTCTCGATTGTGGCCGCGATCTTCAGCCGGTTCCGCACGATCCCGGCGTCGCTGAGCAGGCGCCTTACATCGCGCGCTCCGTAACGGGCGATCTTCTCTGCGCGAAATCCATCGAACGCCTTCCGATAGTTTCTTCGTTTCTTCAGAATAGTCATCCAGCTGAGTCCCGCCTGGGCGCCTTCCAGGATGAGAAACTCGAAGAGCATCCGATCATCGTGCACAGGGACACCCCATTCCTCATCGTGATAGGCGACAGTCAGTTCAGTAACAGCCCAAGGACAACGCGGCATATCGTCCACAGATTAACAGAGATTATCACAGATTGGCGGCACGAAATCCATTTCGCTTTGGACCTGTGCAAAATCTGCGAATGGGCGAACGGGATGAGCGACATAGAAGGTAAGTCGCCTGGGTAAACGACGAGGGAGTCGGGAAACGAGCGAGTTTCAAATCGGTAGGTCTTCGCATTGAGAGGGCAAATTTTTAGCGTTGACCCTCGGAGACTGTATATACTAATATAGTTTCCACAGTATTATAAGTCATGCCATGTCGACCAACCAACAGAAAAGCCCAGTGGTCCGTTAACGAACTGCTCGGCCTGGTCGCATTAAAGAATGCTTTTCTCTCACGGCACAGAAAGGAACGATTATGAAATCTCTAGCAGAGCTTCATCAGGAATTACGGCAAAGGATTCTCAACTTGTCCGGTGTAACGGAGCGGCAGAATGCGGGAATCCACGAGGATGCGTTTTTTGTCGGCGGGACAATGTTCATGCATATCCATGGCCACGGCCACTGCGACATTCGATTGCCGAAGGATGATCAGGAGCGGGTTCTTGCGGAAGGCAAGGCACGTCCGCACCGTTGGGCGCCGGAAGCAGGATACGTCACGTCCATTGTGGACGATGAAGACGATTTAGAGCCGGCAATGGATCTGATTCGGATGGCACATCATCATTTCGCCGGCAACCGGAATGTTCTGCAAAAGGAACACCAAAAGAACCAACAAGGATCGTGATGGCGGTGGAACCGATGATGAGACTATTTGTCATTGGAGCGACTGGTCGGACCGGGCGGAAGGTTGTTCAGCAAGCTCTCGCAGGAGGCCACCATGTAACCGCGTTTGTTCGTTCACCTGAAAGCATCACCGTAAGAGATGAGCGACTTACCGTCCTCAAGGGGAACGCTATGGACGAAAATCAACTTTCTGACGTAATGGAAAAACACGACGCGGTCCTTTCGACATTAGGACCGCGCGAGGCCTTCAAACCGACCTCACTTCTTCACGACAGCGCACTTGCGACGACGCGGGCAATGAAGCGTTCCGGCGTAAAGCGGCTGCTCATTCTTTCGGCTGCCGCGCATTTTCCCGGTGTTCCCAATCGCATTATCAGCTTCATCTTGCGAAGCCACATGCGTGATTCGCGTGCGATGGAAGAAATCGTGCAAGCCAGCGATCTCGACTGGACGATCGCGCGGCCTCCACGTCTCACTCAGGAAGATTACTCGATCTATCGAAGTCGGGAAGGCGCCGCTCCTAAAATGGGTTTCACTCTCTCCCGCAAAGCGGTTGCGGCATTCATGCTCGACGCGATCGAACAGAAGAAACATTTTCACAAAATCGTAGGCATCGCGAAATAATTATTGGAGTTCGCCGTGTTTACCGCCTACGTCGTTGTCACTGTTCTGGCCGCTGCCGCTAACGTCTTCTCGGCTACGCTGGACTTCATCCGTTACAAGCAAGTCCTCATCAACATGGCCAGGGCAGGCGTGCCAGAATCGTGGATAGCTATGCTTGGCACGCTCAAAGCCGCAGGGGCGCTCGGATTGCTGGTCGGCATCCGCGTGCCACTCCTTGGGGCAGCCGCCGCAGTCGGTCTCATCCTGTTCTTTGTTGCTGCGATCATCACCCACCTGCGGGCACGCGACTACTCGTTCGGTCTGGCGGTCGTATTTCTCCTGCTGGCTGTAGCCACGCTGGTATTGCGAGTGGCCTCGTTGTGAGCGGGGAGACGCAGCTTGCTCGCTGCCAGGCAGCGAAGCAACGCAGGAACGCGTTTGCGTGTTCAGCCGGTGAAAAGGCGGGAAACAAAAGAGCGTGTCCCAGATTTTGCTCGGCACCGAACGGTTTCAAGATGATGCGCGGCATCTACACCCCGGCAATTTATGAATTGCAAAGGAGTCTAGACTTTACCAAATCGCCGCTCTGGCCGGTAGGGAGTAACCTCTGGGATTTCGCCACCTCTGATCCTCTGCTGCATCGCGCGCCAGAAATCGGAGCGAAAAATTTCGCCGTGATATTGTAGGAGTGCTGCGAGCGCCGAGCCTGGGAAAGTGAGGAATTGCAAAAACTCCTCGGGAAAAATATCATTCTCGCGCACCGAAAACCATGGCTCGGCTGCCATTTCCTCTTCTGGCGTTCTCGCTGCGGGCAAGTCACGGAATTTGCAATCAGTCAGAAAGCAGAGCTCATCGTAATCGTAGAAAACGACTCGGCCGTGACGCGTGACGCCAAAATTTTTCGTAAGCAAATCGCCCGGAAAAATGTTTGAGGCGGCGAGATCTTTGATCGATTGCCCGTAATCGCGACCGGCCGCAGCGGCAGCGTCGGAATCGCTGTCCTTGAAAAACAAATTCAGCGGCCGAATTCGGCGCTCGACATAAGCGTGCGCGATTACCACGTCGTCACCATCGATCTTTAGAATGGAAGCCGCGTCGCGGAGGAGTTCTTCAAGCAGTTTGGATTCGAATCGATCACGCGCGATACGCAGATGCTCAAACTCGTGCGCTTCGACCAGACGCCCGGCGCGATCATGCTCGAAAACCAGGTGGTAACGTTGCATCACTTTTTCGCGGGTGCTGTCTTTCGGAAAATCGAACCGATCTTTGATCAATTTGAAAACAACGTCGTAACTCGGCAGCGTGAACACAGTCATCACCATTCCGCGCACTCCTTCGGCATGAACGAAGCGATCGGTGGACGTGCGCAAATGCGCGATGAAATCGCGATAGAATTCCGTTTTGCCGTGACGATGGAAGCCGATCGCGTTGTAGAGATCGATCAGACGTTTGCGCGGCATCAATTGGCGGAGATAGCGCACGAGTGCGTACGGGCATTCGATTTCTACCCGAAAGTAGGAGCGCGTGAACGAGAACAAAATTGCGAGATCCACGTCTCCATACAGAGCCGCATCGAGCGTGATCCCGCGCTCGTTTTCATGGTGAAGACAAAGCGCGATCGGCAATGGCGACCCGTCTCCGCGCAGAACGCGTCCGACAAGATATGCGCCCCGTCCGCGATAAAAAACGCTTGGAACAATTTCCAGTTCAGGCCGCGAAATATTATTGCCAAGCGATGCTTGGATCCTCGCCGCCGCTAATTTCACTGTGCCGCGCAAGTCGCTCCAGCAATTTTCGGCAAACGAATCCGTCAGCGCAGCGAACAGCAGGTCCGGCAGACTATTGCCCCGATAAGTTCGCGCCACGTCGACCGGCGCGTTCGTCGGGGGCGCATCGAAATCGGTATCGACGAACTCAATTGCCTGATCCACGCCGTCGGTGGCGAAGACACGTCGTGTTAACGAATTAAAAAATGTCTCGGCGATTTCCCAAGCCGACGATTTCGCGATAAGCGAAGAGTACACCGCTTTTGTCGCCGCCCAGACGCTGCGATCTTCCAGGCGCACGCCCATCAGGTCTTTAATTCGATTTGTCAGCTCATCGAGCACGTCATTGTAGAAACGGAGGCGTTCGGCCGCGTCCACGAAACTGCCGGCCCAGTCGCGCGCGAGAAAACGTTCCCGCGCGCATCGCGTAATCGCATCAAAACGCGCTTGATAATCGAAGAAAGCTTGCTGCGCATTCTCTGCGCAACGGGCGGCGAGACGACTATCGGTTAGGGCAGCGAAATCGGTTGTAACGGGATCGCCGGTCGATGTCGATGTCGAGCTCAATGGAACTGCTCTGCTTCGGTCGAGCCAAGCAACGCGGTCGTTGAGCTTTCGCCTCTGGCGATGATTTGCGCGACAATGTCGAAATAACCGGTGCCGACTTCGCGTTGATGCTTCGTGGCGGTATAACCATCGGCTTCGGCCGCAAATTCCGCTTCCTGCAATTCCGAGTACGCCGCCATTCCGCGATCGCGATAGCCGCGCGCGAGATTAAACATGCTGGAGTTAAGCGCGTGAAAACCAGCCAGCGTAACGAACTGAAATTTGTAACCCATCGCGCCGAGCTCGCGCTGAAACTTAGCGATGCTGGCGCTATCGAGTTTTTTCCTCCAGTTGAACGATGGAGAACAATTGTAGGCCAACAGCTTATCCGAAAATTTTTCACAAACAGCCTCGGCGAATCGTTTCGCTTCCCCCAAATTCGGCGTGGTTGTTTCGCACCAGAGCAGATCGGCGAACGGCGCGTAGCTCAGCGCGCGAGAGATCGCCTGTTTCAATCCGGCGCGAACGCGGAAGAAACCTTCCGGCGTTCGTTCGCCAGTGAGAAAATCGCGATCGCGTTCATCCGCGTCGTTGGTCAAAAGCGCGGCTCCGTTCGCGTCCGTGCGCGCAATGATGATCGTGGGAACGTCGCAGACATCGGCAGCGAGTCGTGCGGCGATGAGATGCGCGATCGCGGCGCGTGTTGGCACCAGGACTTTCCCGCCCATGTGGCCGCACTTCTTTTCGCTCGCAAGCTGGTCTTCGAAATGCACTCCGGCGGCGCCGGCTTCGATCATCGCCTTGGTCAGTTCGAAAACGTTGAGCGGCCCTCCGAAACCGGCTTCGGCATCGGCCACGATCGGCGCGAACCAGTCGATGTCGATCTTGCCCTCGGCGTGATGAATTTGATCGGCGCGTTGCAAAGCTTGATTAATCCGCCTGACGACGGACGGAACGCTGTTCGCCGGATACAAACTTTGGTCAGGATACATTTGTCCAGCGACGTTCGCATCCGCTGCTACCTGCCAACCGCTCACGTAAATCGCTTTCAATCCTGCTTTGACTTGTTGCATAGCCTGATTGCCCGTGAGTGCGCCGAGCGCGGCCACGTAATCTTCCGTTCGCAACAACTGCCATAGCTTTTTGGCCCCGCGCTGCGCGAGCGTGTGCTCGACGATTACGCTGCCTTGCAGTCGCTCAACATCACCTAACAAGTAAGGACGTTCCACGCCGTTCCAGCGAGGATTGGTAGCCCAGTCGTTCGCGCGGTTGTCGGGCGGCGCGAGATTCCTCTGCGCAGTCGGCAGCCTGCTTTTGATCCGTTTTTCTATGTCCCTCATTTGGCGGCTACAAGCTTCGATGGCCCTCTTCAAGCCCACTCTCCCTGCTTTCGCTTTTGATTCTTCTCCCACGGGGCGAAGAGAGGAGTGGTTCCTTCTTCCCCGGGGAGCAGGATGAGGGCCTCTCTCACTGTAAAAACGCTCGCATCAGTCAAGCCTCTCATAACCAGACAGCGTCAGAAACTCGACGAATTCATCATCGGTGGTGATCTTATCGAAAAGCTCTCGCGCTACCTCAAACTTGCCGGCAGCGAAAGGTTTTACGCCGATCTGCGTTTTGATTTTCGCCAGCTCCTCATCAAGCACGTCGCGAAACAATTCCTTCGTCACCTTGCGACCGTCGCTCAGTTTTCCGCCTGGATGACGGATCCATTGCCAGACTTGTGCGCGAGAAATTTCGGCGGTGGCCGCGTCTTCCATCAAATTGAAAATCGGCACCGCGCCGCTGCCGCGCAGCCACGCCTCGAGATATTGCACGCCGACGCTGACGTTCGTGCGCAAACCTTTCTCCGTGATCGGCCCACTGGGACCGAAATCGAGAAGATCCTTCGCGGTAAGATCGACATCGTCGCGTTGACGCTCGATTTGATTTGGCTGCGGCATTAAGCGATCGAACGCCTCTGTTGCAAGTTGCACCATTCCCGGATGCGCAACCCAGGTGCCGTCGTGGCCGTCACCTGCTTCGCGTTCCTTGTCCGCGCGCACTTTGGCAAACGCCTCCTCGTTGGCCCGCGGATCATTCTTCACTGGAATCTGCGCCGCCATTCCGCCCATGGCGAAGGTTTTCCGGCGATGGCAGGTCTGGATGCAGAGAAGGGAATACGAATGCATGAAATGCGTCGTCATCGTGATGAGCGCGCGATCGGCCAGAAGAAAATCGCGTTTGTTCCGGAATTTTTTAATGCAGGAAAAAATGTAATCCCACCGGCCGCAGTTCAGCCCGGCCGAATGTTCCCGCAATTCATATAAAATTTCGTCCATCTCAAATGCAGCTGGGATTGTCTCGATGAGAACCGTGGCGCGGATCGTGCCCTGCTGAACGCCGAGTTCATTCTGCGCGAGTTTGAAGACATCATTCCAAATGCGCGCCTCAAGATGACTCTCCATTTTCGGCAAGTAAAAATACGGCCCGCTGCCGCGCGCGATCAGTTCCTTCGCGTTGTGAAAAAAGAACAATCCGAAATCGAAGAGCGCGCCCGCAACCAGTTCGCCATCGACCCGCACATGCTTCTCGTTTAAGTGCCAGCCGCGTGGCCTGACCAACAAAACAGCCGTCCGATCCTTCAGTTTGTATTCTTTTCCTTCCGGGCTGGTGAACGTAATCGTTCGCCGGATAGCATCGCGCAGATTAATCTGGCCTTCCACCATGTTCGCCCAGGTTGGCGCATTGGCGTCCTCGAAGTCGGCCATGAAAACCTTTGCCCCGGAATTGAGCGCATTGATCACCATCTTGCGATCGGTCGGGCCGGTGATTTCGACGCGGCGATCCTGCAAATCGCGCGGAATCGGCGCGCACGTCCAATCGCCGTCGCGGACCGGTTTTGTTTCCGGTAAAAAATCGGGCGCCTCGCCTCGATCGAGCGATGTTTGTCGATCTTGCCGGCGCTTCAGGCACTCTGCGCGACGAGCGTTGAATACGCGATGAAGTTTCGCGACAAAGGCGAGCGCGGCAGGCGTTAGAATCTCGGCGAACGCAGGCGTGATTTTCCCAACAACCTCAGCTCCATCTGGAACTTTGTGGAGTGGTGATTGAACCATGGTCGGATGTTGGCCGGAGCGAATTAGGTTTCTGCCTTAGCATTTGCTTGCGCCGCAATGTTCGGGCATCTGTTGCACGAAATTAGCATCGAGGGTCACTTGGTGCACGCAGTGATTGGTTTGCAGTCGTAACCAGTGCGTTCGAAGAGGATCGGCACCCCTTAACCGACGACCGCCGCGGCTTCGATTCCGGAAACCGGCCGCAAACGCCGCTAATCAAATTTCTTTGGCCGCAAACGGTCCGAGCCGAACTGCCATCAACGCCCAACGCTCAGTGTCGAAGTCAGAAGGTTGCCGGAGTTTACCTGAACGCTCACGATGATATCGTTTCGACGCGATGGAACTTCCAATGATCACGGAGCGACGGCGGTTTCCTTCGCCTGCGAGTGCACCGCAGGCCTTGGCGTGGGATGGCAACGCACTGTGGATGGGTTCGCGGGATCTGCGTCGAATTTACGCGATTGATCCGAAAGAGTGGATAGTGCTCGAAGAGAGGGAAGCGCCAGGAATTCCATGGGCGGCAGTCGCAGCGAACGGTTCCATTCGTTTTACGATCGGCGAAGGCCGGGACGATGATCGCTACATTCGCCGATTCATTCCCAACATTGGTTTTTCCGATTCGGACCGAGTCGCATGTCCGGAGTTTACCGGTTCATATCTGAGCTATGACGGTGATCATCTCTACCTGAGTCAGTGGTACAAGCATCGGATTCTGAAGCTCGACGAAAACGGAAACATGATTCGCAAGATCGACATCGGTGCGGAGATCTCCGGCCACGCGTTTGTCGATCCCTTGATTTACGTGTTGCGCGGTACCGAACAAAACGGGGAGAGTTGGGCGATCGCGCGATTCGATCCGCGAGAGGAAATACCAGAGGTCGAAGACATTGCAGTTGTCCCGTTCGCATGCCGCTCACTCACGTTCGACGGCGAACTTTTTTGGGCGAACTATCGCGCGAACGACATGATCATTTCGTTTGCCCTTCCTGAGTGTAACGGGAAAAGAACGCCAGCGCTCAACGCCTGACTCCGAATGCTTTCGCCAAGACTATCCAGTGTCGAACTCAGACAGGGGAGCGCGCCAGTTGCGAATATTCCTCAACGCGATCGTGTGTGGTGTTGTTCCCATAAGCGTCAATGCCATACCAGCGCTTGCAACCGCCAACGCCGCGCCAATCACCATGATCGCTCTGAAGCCGGTCACAAAAGATTCATCGACCGCGCGGCGAATCAGCTGCCGAGTTGCCGGATCCTGATCTTCCGGAAGCGCGGCGGCTGCGAGCTTCGTGCGTTGAGCCTGCAACGATTGCGACGCTAACGCCGGCAGTTTCCATTCCGCCACTCGCCGATCGAGCCCATCACTGAAAACATGGAGCATCACGATTCCAAGAACAGCGATGGCGAGGAGCCCAGCCGACCTCGCAACCGCGTTGTTGATACCTGATGCGATGCCGACGTGCCTCGGTGCGACCGAGTTCATCACCGTGGTGGTAAGAGGAGCTACGCTTACTGCCATGCCTAACCCGAGAACCACGATCGGCGGGAAAAAGTTGGTCCAATAGCTGCCGCCCACGCCCGGCAGCGCGAAAAGCGCAAAGCCAAACGCCGCGATCAGCGGACCGACAATGAGCGGAAGCTTCGGTCCGTAACTGGCAACGAGCCCGCCCGACCAACGCGAAAGAAAAGAAATAATCAGGATAAAGGGCAACAGAGCCGCGCCTGCTGCGGTGGCCGAGTAATGCTGCACCTGAATCAAATTCAGAGGCAGAAAAAACAGCGTCCCGCCGAGCGCGGCATAGAGCAAGAACGTCAGCAGGTTCGCTCCCGTAAATATTCGGGATCGGAACAGCGCGAGCGGCAACATCGGCTGAGGAAGTCGCGCCTCGATTAACAGGAACACAATGATCAGCACACCCGCGGCGATGAGGACAACTATGACTGATCGATCGGCGAAACCGAGTCGCGATGATTCGATTAATCCGTAAACAAGCGCGCCCAAACCTGCCGCAGCCAAAATTGCGCCTAACCAATCGACTTTCGTGTTTTCCTTGTCCGAATTTTCCGCGACGTGTCGAAGCGAGATCAGGATGACAACAAGCGCGAGGGGAATGTTGATGAAAAACACGGCGCGCCATGAGACATGTTCGATCAACCATCCGCCGATCACCGGCCCGATACCGGTAGTGATCGCGCTAAAGCCTGACCAAGTACCGATGGCGCGTCCACGTTCCCTTTCTGAAAAGGAACTGCTGATGATTGCAAGACTGCCTGGAACGAGGAGCGCCGCGCCAAGCCCCTGCAGTGCGCGGGCGGCGATCAGTTGACGGATGTCTGCAGCAAATCCGCACGCGGCCGACGCCGAGGCAAAAAGCGCAACGCCAATCAGAAAAACGCGGCGACGCCCGTAGTGATCGCCGAGCGAACCGCCGGCGAGCAAAAGCGCGGAGAGGAGGAGCGAGTAGGCTTCGATCACCCATTGCATGTCCACGGCGGTGGCGTTGAGGCTCGTTTGCAGCGCGGGCAACGCGACGTTGACAACGGTGCTATCGATGAAGGCCATACTGGAAGCAAGAATTGTGGCTGCGAGCACCCAGCGACCACGCGATTTCGGGCATGGCGTTGTCGCCGGCCGCGACCGGATTACGCTCTCGTCACAAGGTTCTCGGACAATTGCCCACATATTGGTGGCTCATCATGGCCACGCCTCCTCCATTGCAAGGTCGTTACAGCTCAATATTCGCAAAACGCGTCGTCAGGATAGCAATACAACCACCGCTCGGCGGGCTGCGCCGAAGCGATGACCGGATGCCCGGTGGCGTTCGCGTGTTTGCTGGCGTGACGGTTCGGAGAGCTATCACAACAAAGTGTCACTCCGCACTGCTGACAGGTGCGAAGATGCACCCAGGATGAGCCAATCTTCACGCATTCACCGCATTCGCGGCGTTGCGGCTGTTTAACGGCCGTGATCGCGTTGAGATGAGAGCAGCCCCGGTCAGACATCGGCTTATTCTCGCAATACTTGATGAACGGCCGCCACCGCAATCGAACCTTCGCCCACGGCCGAAGCAACGCGTTTGATGTTGCCCGCGCGAACATCGCCCACGGCGAACACTCTTGGCAAACTCGTTTCCAGTAAATGCGGTGGCCGGGCCAGCGGCCAGCTGGCATTGGCCAGGTCCTCTCGTGTTAGGTGGGTTCCGGTCTTGATGAAGCCGTTTGCATCGACAAGTACACAGCCATCCAGCCATTCGGTATTTGGCTTTGCGCCAGCCATGACAAAGATGTGGCGAATGTCGCGCGTTTCGTTTTTTTCGCTCCGTTTATCGCGCCACTGCACGCGCTCGAGATGGTCGTTGCCTTCCAGCGCGACGATCTCGGTGCAGGTGCGTAAATCGACGGATGGATTTTCTTCGATGCGCCGGATCAAATAGCGCGACATACTTGCGGCCAATCCGTCGGAGCGCACCAGCATGTGGACACGTTTGGAAGTTTGCGCGAGAAAGACGGCGGCCTGACCTGCGGAGTTTCCGCCGCCCACGACAACGACTTCTTCGCCGCGGCAGAGTTGCCCTTCGACAAACGTCGCGCCGTAATAAATACCCGCGCCTTCGAATTGCGCTACGTTGTCCATCGACAATCGGCGATAAATTGCTCCGGTGGCAATGACAACGCTGCGCGCCGGCACGCGTTGACCATCGTCCATTTCAATCACGTAAGGTTTTCGGTCGCACGCGAGTTTCCTGGCGCATTTGGCAATCATGATCTGCGCGCCGAATTTCTGCGCCTGGGTATAAGCGCGGCCGGCGAGTTCCTGGCCTGAAATTCCTGTCGGAAAGCCAAGATAATTTTCGATTTTCGAGCTGGAGCCCGCTTGCCCGCCGGGTGCGGTCGATTCCAGCACTAGCACGTCCAATCCTTCCGACGCGCCGTAAACCGCAGCGGCCAGTCCCGCAGGTCCGGCGCCGACAACGACGAGATCGCGCACATGCTTGCGATCGATCGCCTCATTGAATCCGAGGCAGTCGGCGATCTGCCGATTTGTCGGATTGCGAAGCACCAATTGCCCGCGACAGATCACAACCGGGATGTCGCTCAGGCTAACCTGAAAACGATCGAGCGAAGCCTGAACGTCAGAATCGCGGTCAAGATCGACATACGCATGTGGATAACCGTTGCGGGTGAGAAATTCTCTGATCCGCAAGGTGTCGGCGGAATGATCCGACCCGACGAGAACAGCGTCCCCAACTTGATGCGCGATAAGCTCTACGCGCCGGAGGATGAATGCGCGCATCAGAATGTCGCTCAGTTCACTGTCGGTTTGCACTAACGCGAGAAGTTCTTCGCGCTCGAGTTCGATCACTTCCCCAGCTTCGCTCGCCCGGATGCGAGTGAATTGGCGACGCCCGGAGAGCATGTTTATCTCGCCCGTGAATTGCCCGGGTTGAAGAGTCGCAATGAGTGACTCAGTTGGGCCAGTCGTACTGACGGCGTCGACCTTCCCTTTGGTGACAACGAAGAAGCGCAGTTGATCTCCAACATCCAACAAAATCTCGCCCGCTTGGATCTGCCGCCTGCGTCCGTGGGCGGCAAATAGCGCAACCTGAGCCTTTGTTAAGGTTGGAAATACCTGATCGATGCGATCGGCCAGCGTCAGCGGCATTCCTACGATTGGCTCAGGCATTGCGGATATGTTATTTAGCCAGCCTTAAATGGAGCAGTGGAAAAAGCAACACGCCAATGTTCGTCTTGCCTGTTCGAGGTTGTGGAGTGCAATAGGTAAACTCGTCGCGGGGCAAGGGCGTTCCTATTAGGTTTTCTTAAATGCCGAACCGCACTTACAAATTCGTTCAGCTTGACGTATTCACGCAGACGCCGCTCACCGGCAACCCGCTGGCCGTGTTCACCGACGCCCAGGGGCTAACTGATAGCGAAATGCAGTCCTTGGCGCGGGAAATGAATCTTTCAGAGACGACTTTCATCTTGCCGCGTGACCGCGCAACTGAAGCTTCAGAAGGCAAAAAGGTTCGCGTATTCACTGTCGAGGAGGAATTGCCATTTGCTGGGCATCCGACACTCGGCACGGCGCTGTACCTGTACGGATCATGTCTCGCCTCCAACTTCACGACAGCTAATGAGATCACCCTCGATTTGGGTATCGGAAAAATTCCCGTGCGCTTTACTGCTGATTCGGAGAACGCCGACCACGATCGAGTGGATGGTCAGGTTTTTGGCGAGATGCGTCAGGCTGATCCTGAATTTCGAGCGACGCTCCCGCGAGAAGACGTTGCCCGGGTCGTTGGGATCGGCATTAGCGAGATTGCTTCGGAATGGCCGATTCAGGTGGTCTCGACCGGATTGGTGCATGCGATTGTCCCATTCCGCAGTCTTAAGGCATTGACCAATCTGAGGTTTACCTACGCACAGGCGGTTGAGTACCTGGAACGCACTGGCGCCCACTTTTTTTACTTTCTTTGTCCAGAACGACGTGAAGGCCGTCTGAAAGCCCGAGCGCGCATGATGTTTTACGGCGGGGAGGACCCGGCCACGGGATCGGCTGCCGGCTGTGCGGCTAGTTGGATGGTGCGACATGGAGTGGCAAACAGTGACGAGCAGGTCATCATTCAGCAGGGCGTTGAGGTGCGACGCCCCAGTGAAATATACGTGCGAGCAACGCGGGAAGACGACCGCGTTATAAACGTTCGTGTTGGCGGATATGCCGTGGAAATACTGCGCGGAACGGCAACTCTCCCGTGAGTCGTTAGAACCCATCTCACAAATAGAGAACGGGTGCGTTGCTAGAGATTTGGCGCTGCCGCAAGGCGCGAGGAGGAAAAATATCCTTCATGGATCTTTGACCCACGAGCAACGCCGCGGCAGCGCCAAAGATCCGGCAACCCTGCGGGCTAGTTCTGGCGAGCCGCTGGCGGCGTTGCTTCTCAGTCACAGAGCGCTCCGGCTATGCTCCTTCGTCGCGCCTTGCCAGCCGCCCGCCAGAACTTAGCGCACTCATTCCCTATTTGTGAGATGGGTTCTAAGCAAATCTTTCAGTCGGACTTAAATGGCCCTTCGAAAATGCTTTCCGAAAGTTTGCGGCGATCGTTCGGATTTTCGCGCGCTTGCAACTTTTCCGGAAGTAACTCCTTCGGTCCCGGATTGCCGACCGCGGCCATGGCTTCGACTTGAAATTCCTCGGGGATCCGAAGTTCTTTCCGCGCTCGTTCGTAATCGAAGCCTTCCATGCCGTGCACGACAAGATTTTGCTGAAAACCTTGAAGCGCGAAATTTTCCCAGGCTGCTCCGGTATCGTAGGAATGGGTGATCGACGGTTCATCGTTGTAATCAAACATCTTTCGCGAAATGAAGACGACGAGGACGGCGGCATTCTTAGCCCAGATCTTGTTGGCATCGACCAGGAGGTCGAGAAATGCCTGCCAATGCTCTGTGCCGCGACATGCATAGAGGGCGCGCCATTGCTGGGCGTTGAATGACGATGGAGCCCAGCGAGCGGCTTCGAAGAGTCGCATCAATTCCTCGTGCGAGATTTCTTCACCCGACATTGCACGCGGCGACCAGCGGTCGAGCAGAATCGCCTCGATCGGGGAATCTGCCTTCCGAATTTCGCTGCCTTTGATCATTTTAGAGTTGTCAGCCATTCTCGCGCAGCGTCAACGTCGAAGCGCGTCAGTTCGTGCCCGCTTTCGAAAAAGCGAGTAGTAACATCCGCGCCTGCGCCACGCAACAGTTCCGCCAAGCGTTTCGTCTCGGATTCGGGGACAATCGGATCGAACCTTCCCGCACCGATCCATACCCGCGCGGAAGAAAGATTTGGCTTCGTCTCGGGAACTAGTGGCACCATGGCTCGAAAAGAATTGCAGTCGGAAATATTTCCGGGCGCAGCAAGAGTATGCTCGCGGCGATGTTGGCGCCATTCGAATAGCCAACGGCCATGATCTCTGTCATGTCGATTTCATAGCGTTGCGCGGCTGCGATCACAAAATCGGCCAATTCTTGAGTTCGTTTTCGCAAATCTTCCAAATCGAAGACGCCTTCGGCCAGACGCCGAAAAAATCGCGGCATGCCGTTCTCGACCACCTTGCCGCGTGGGCTAAGCATTGAAGCATCCGGATCGAGCTCGCGTCCGAGCGCGATGAGGTCGCGTTCGTTTCCACCGGTGCCATGCAAAAGCAACAACGTGCGCTCCGAGCTGCCGGGAACGAATTCGTGAATGAAATCCGGCTGCAGCCTCGTCATTTTAACGGCAGTTGAATCGGTGGAAGAATATTCTCGATCTCCGAACGCGAAGATTCAAACCACGGAGGAAGGCGCAGGTGGGCGCCGAGCTCTTCCGGCTTTTCATCGACCGTGAAACCGGGAGGTTCGGTCGCAATTTCAAAGAGAACACCGCCGGGCTCACGAAAATAAATGGAATGAAAGTAAATGCGATCGACTACCGGCGTGACGTTGTAGCCGAGATCGACCAATCGTTCGCGCCACCGGAATTGTTCGGCCTCGTCCTTCGCGCGAAACGCAATATGATGCACCGAACCCGCCGCGACCCGGCCAACGTGTGCATCGGGTGAGCAAAGCAGATCAACGATTCTTCCCGGCGCCGCGTCGTCCGCCGCGACAAAACGAAATCGGTTTCCAGATTCCTCGCTCAACCGATAACCGAAGCTGTCCGTGAGTAATCGCGCAGTTCTCTCGTAACCTTCTAAGGCGGCCGAGACACCATGAAATCCGTGAAGGGCGTGCTCTGTCGGAATCGGGCTGTCTGGCCATGGCTCAACCGGCGCAAGAGAAGTTGAAGCGATTAACTCGAGCAAAAGTCCGTCCGGATCAGTAAACCGAATTACTTCTTCGCCGAACCGGCGAGACGCTTTCTCGGCCGTAACGTGCTGCTCTTTGAAACGCCCCAGCCAGTAGCCAATCGAGTTTGGTGAAATCGCGAACGCCGTCGCCTCGATTTGGCCGGTACCACGAATTCCGCGACGCGCTCTAGGCCACGGAAAAAATGTCAGGATCGTCCCCGGCGTACCGCGTCCATCGCCGAAATAGAAATGATACGTTCCCGGGTCGTCGAAATTGACGGTGCGTTTGACGAACTGCAGACCGAGGAGTCCCACATAAAAATCGACATTGCGCTGCGGATCGCTCGCGATGGCAGTGACGTGATGAAGTCCGCGGATTTTGTTCTGCATCAAAGATGTTCCTTGGTGTTCTGATTTGTTCTCCGAATCCTGGATTAATCGCGAGGCTTCACAAAGATCGCGATTGAAGCGATGCCGAAGATAGCAGGGAAGATTACGCGGCAGTACCGATCAATTTTCTTGGCCCGCTCGGTTTGCTGGTTGTTATCCAGGATTGTCGTCACCAAAACCTCGATCAGAGAAAAGAAAACAAGCAATGTGCTTGTTAGAATAAAGGCATCTAGCCGCGTCATATAAGGCAGCTGCGGCAACTGGCTATCAACGGCAAAACGATAAGCAATCAGTGCAAGCATCGAGGTAACCGCGACACTGATCTGCGAGTTGGTGTTGACTGGATCGATCCAGAAAACGGTCCACGACATGATCACGATGAGAACGAGTGGAAGGATGACTTTCAGAATGTAATGCTCAACGTTGCGTGATGCGGTGAACTCGAAAACGTAACCCGAATTCTCCAGACCCGGCGCAAGAGCATAGACGAGTGGTTTAAGGTCCCATTTTTCGACGGTTCAATCCGGAAGCCTGATCGATTTCGAGATTCCGGCGGCTTGCTGAATGCCGGCGTCCAACCACTTCTGATCCGGCACAAAATTAACTTTGCTTGGGCTGTACTTAACAGCGGTCAGTTGTACGCGGAAGGTTTGCTTGTCGAAAGGAAAGGATTTCAGGACCAAGGCTTGAGTGAAGGAACCAACAAATCGCTGGCGATACGACACCGTGCCATCAGCTTCAACCTCGACCGACTCCGGGAGCCGGTGACTGACCGAGTTCGTCTCGTTGACGATGGTTACCCGGGGATTCCAGATCTCGCCTAGCGGATAGTGCGCCACTCCAGCCCCGGCGTGAGCTAGACGAGGGTCCTTCCAGCGCAAAACAATGAAAACATCAGCTCCGAAGCTCTGTTGCGCGCTGTCAATGCCATTAATATCGACAAACCACATCGCGACAGAGACTTGAGTTGGCCCCGAGTTAGCGTTCGGCCGCTCGATTAGCGTTGGCGTTTCCGAACTACGCGCCAAGTGCACCGAGGCGGCAAGGAATCCAGCGACCAATAGTATGTTGATCCCGTGCGATTCGAACCGTATCCGCCGGCATGTTAGCGCGATGTTCATTAACGATTGGAGCTTCATTCGGCCGCAACATGCGCGCCTTTTTCGGCGACCGAACGTCTCATGAAGAAAACGAGAACGATGAGCGCGACAGCGATTACGGCAAAGAGAAAGAATGTGTCGAAGTAGGCGAGGGAAGACGATTGTTGTTCGCGCAGATTGGCAACGCTTGTCGTGTTTGTGAGCAGAATCGGGGTTTCGATATCGCCCATTTCCTCCACCTGCGTGTAGCCGGCCAGTCTGCCAAAACCATTGCCCACAAAAATCGCACCCGGTACTTTCTCGCGATAGAGATTGCCGGAATGTGGCAGAACGGCGGTCACGCCAGTGCGCACATCGTCAGCACGGATGAGGGTTGTATGCCCAACTTCAACGCCGGCAACATCGGTGATCGCATTGAGTGTCCCAGTCGGCAGAACGCCGACCTTCAGCCCCAAATTAGCTGCACGGGGCCGTACATTGGGACTTGCGTTCTGCGCGATGGCAGCGGCAGTCAGCAGCAGCATGGCAATGACTAAATGAATCCGCTTGCTCATCAATGTCACGTCACGTTTGTTGTGATTGCTCGACTCGCTTGGGGCAACTGTTGTCATCAAGGATAAGTTTTTAGAATCCTTTGAACTTCTTTGATCGCTTCGGCGTTGCGCAGAGCGAGATGATCGGAAGGAACAATCAGCTCCGATTGTGCTCCATCGAGATGAGAACTCGAATACGGAACGACTCCATCTGAGCTGTTTGGTGTGTCGCCTCTGCCACGGTCACCGATTATTGAATGGTATGGAATGCGGGGAGCGAGTGGAAGTTTGTTGACGGCAAGGACGAACCGGTCGTTTGGCTCGAGAGTGTCGACGCTGTTAGGCATCCGCTTCAGCTGCCTAGCCGCCGGATCGGCGATCAGGATCGGTCTCGTTGAGGTATAAATCGATGCGAGGAATCGCGGAGTTCTTACCAGAGCCGCGTCAATGCGGCCGATCCAGCCCGATGCCAGTTTGCTTCGGCGATGCGGCGTCGAAATGAAGATCACGCGCTTCACTTCCGGGCGATGATTGAAAACCAACGCAGTCTCAAGCAACTGACGCGTTTCACCCTTCAACTGCGTCTTTGCTGGCGCAGTCCCAAAGAAATCGCGCCAGATTTTGTCTCCGGCATCAGTTACCGTCAGCCGACAAATCATTCCGCCCAGGCTATGGCCGACGAGCACAATTCGTTTCCGATTAGGGAAACTGCGCGCGATCCCGTCCAGATCCTGGCGAAGAAGCATTGCCGAATAGGGATAAGGATAGCCGCTTGGATAACTGAAAACCCAAAATTGATAATGCTCTCTGATCCAAGGGTCATCGCGTAACGTATTGATCATCGGGGCCCAGCCTACGGGTGTGTCCTGCAACCCGTGAACAAAAATCACTGGCGTACGCCTTCGATCGAATTGCTGCAATTGGACTAACGCCGCCGTACTTGCATACTTTTCGGGGCGAATCACACGGGCAAATCCAATTCGCTCGGGCCGCTCTCGCGCCATCAGCATCGCGGTCGGCGCACTGAAATCGGAAGCCAATTGAAAGACGTGATTGCCCACTCTGACGCGTTCAGCCATCAGAGGATCAACGAAATCCAATTCCGACCGACGCCGGTCAAATTTGATTACCGCTGTGACTGGCGCGTATACGCGGCGAAGCTTGTAATGCTGACGAAACTGCGGATTTTCCGCGCGCCCAACGGCGACAAGCGGCGCGCCGATACCACTCGTTGTTGAGTGGGTTTTGAAAAATCTGCCACTAAACGCTAAAGTGTCGGTTGGAAATAAGTCGTATCGATCCGGGTTATGCTCGGCATCGACCGGCTTGCGACAGGTGAGGATGCAATTCCCTTGATCATTACCAACCGTAATCGTGTGCCGCCACGGCTGAAGGTTCGCCCGCTCGACGTTTTGGACAGCTCGCGCTACGGCGAAGTCATAGATGTTCCGGGCCGACTCGTCGTCCGGTCGGCGTTCCAACACGCCATAGGAAATTTTAGCAGCGAGCAGATCATGGCTTAGCGCTGGCAATGGCTGCTCATGTTCGGCAGCCGCCAGAAATCTTTTCGCAGATTCCAGCGGAGCTTCCGCAACTACCGTCCTCGGGAGCTGCGCGGGTTTCGTTTTTACAACCGCGAGGTGAGCGCATCCGCAGCATTGGAACAAGAGGAGGGCGAAGCCACATTTGGCGGCAACCTGCCACCTGTTTTGGAAACTTGATTGCATGGTTTCCTTTTACCTTTCACACTCCCAATCTTCGAAATTCTTGACGGGCAGCTTCGCTAAAGGTTTGCAACACATCTATTGCGCCACGGTTCACCATGTCTTGCAATTCCGGCAGAGTCTTATTAGGCGCGCGATAGGTGTTAAGAATCATGCGAGCAACTGCGTCCGCACTTTCAATCGTGTTTTTAGAGGAGAGAACACGCATCTCGCTTATCATGGCGTAGAGTCCAACAAGTTTGGAGACGTCGGTTATCTCGTGGACAAGGGCGTCCGCATATAGCCTTGCGGCTTCTTCAATAAAGGCTTTATACAATTCTTCACGCCGGCTCAGTTTGTGAGTGAGTTCCTGAATTCTGGCTTGAGTTTTCTGGGTAAGCCATGTTGTCGCGACCGACGTCACGCCGCCAACGGCCGCTCCGGCCAGCGCGGCAAGAGCCGAAATAGTTGCTGATTCCATGATAGTCCTTAATCTTGGTTAGATATTCATCTCAGTTGTTGAACTTCGGTCACAAGTTGGGATACGAGAGCGACTCGACTGTTTTCCACCTGCAGCGTTCGCATCGTTTCGGCCCATCGAGCGAAAGCGATCGAAAGACTAGGGCCGGCATCCTCTGCGATATCGTTATTGGCCGCGCGCTCGACTTGCTTCGCAACGACGTTTCGTAATTCGCTCTCAGCATTTTGTGCATCAGGTGCCAGCTGCTGCCATTCAGACCAGGCAGAATCACGTCGGGCCCGTTGGCTTCGGTAGAAAAAGCCGGTTGAGAACCACGGTTAAACCAACGGCATAAGCGAGCGCCACCCAAAGCTAAAGGTGCGCACGAACCAACAGTTCGGGCGATGGTAGCAATTCTCCGATGCTCTGCGTGACCGCGATTATGAAACCGAGGATGAACGCCAGCGGTCCCAGCACCAGAACCCGGGATAGGTACATCCCGAGAAAAAGGGCGATCGCCATGGAGGGAATGCGCAACTCGGGGGTGCCCGTAAGGCGCGGACGAGAGGTAAACGATCGCCTCACTGCCCGGAGCCATGTGCCGAACCTCCGCCTTGTGAAGGAGAAAGCGGAGTGACTGAACGTGTCCCGCGCGCGCGAATTCGACCCGCTAGGTCGCTCAACGCTTCAACATCGCGCAAGGTGATCATCTGCTCGATGTCTCTCGAGAAGAACAGATCGAGCGTCCAGCCTACCATCACCCGCAATTTTTTCGGAAGGCGCGGCAGTTTCATCAGATACATCGACCGCCAGAAGCACCAGGCAAAAAAACCGGAAAATTTCAGTCCGAACACCATTGCCCATGTACTGTGCGGCGTTTCATTGAGTCCACAGTGTAATCAGGGTTACGAGAATCAGTATCGTCAGTGCGCCCCAAACCATCATCACTTCTTCGAATCTGATTTTCCGGGCGGCCGGAATGTCTTCGTCTACATTCGGATCTTTATCGAAGAACCGGTGGCGATTTCGAAAGATATATGCACCCCCGAGTAGATTGATGATGAGAAAGAATGTTGCCGCAATTCGCAGAGCCGAAAGAGCTACTGGATTGATTACTGCTAGCATGAGTTACTCCTTTCTTTAGACATTACGAATTCCTTTCTCTGTGCGCTTTCATTTAGGTGCGGATGTAGAAGATGAAGCGGTGTCGCTTGCTTGATTTTCCGGACGAAGTGGGCGTTTGCGCGATTGCAAGAAGGCGGTGATTTGTGCGAGTTGCTCCGGCGTGACTACCTTGCCTAAGGCGGGCATGTTCACGCCTCCGTTAACGATGCGGATCACGATGTCGCTCTCGGAAAGCTTATCGCCAACATAGGTGAGATCGGGACCACGACGACCGCCGTAGCCAGCGATGAGGTGGCAATTGAGACAGCCTCTATCGCGAAAAAGTTTTGCGCCCTCGAAGACAGGGCCGCTCGTTGCGCCAACTACTTTTTCCGGTAGGGGTGGCGGGTTGAAGTTCGGCGACCACGGCGAGTTTGCTCCCGCAATCCAAAGCGAGCCGATCATAATTACGCTGAGCAGCACCACCGCGATCGACCACGGCCGCCGCGATGGCGCGCGCTCACCTCTGTTGTTCAGAATCGGCGCCGCCAGCAAAACAATGCCGATGATCACAGGTGCGAGAATCATCACGTAGCCTTCGACCTCCGGCGGGATCAACGCGAGCAGCGCGAAGGCCCAAAGCAAATACCAGTCAGGCCGCGGGTCGGCATTGAGGACGCTGGGGTCCGGCGGGGCATCGAGCTTTGGCGGCCCGACAAAGTACGAAAGCAACGTGATCACCACGATCACCCCGGTACCGAAAACGAAATCCCGCCACGCGCCTTCCGGGTAGAATGGACGCCCGGTCTTGTGCATCCGTTCTTCATATTCGGCTCGATAGGTTGCCGGATCGACTACCATACCCGCAACAGGCGGCTCGGCGATGCCGTGGCGCAACACCAGCATGAGATGTATGCCGATGAAAAGGAATATGAGCGCGGGCATGATGAAAACATGGATGGCGAAAAAGCGGCTCAACGTTGCGCCACCGATCGTTGTTCCACCGAGGATAAATTGCGCGAGGAAATCGCCGATGAACGGCACCCGGCCCGCCTGTTCAGCAGCAACGACGACAGACCACGCGGCGGTTTGGTCCCAGCGCAACAGTTGGCCGGTGAACCCCATCACGATCGTGAATGCGAGGAGCAGCACACCGGTCGTCCAATTCATCTCGCGCGGATACTTGTAGGAGCCAAACAAAAATGTCTGCGCCATGTGCGCCCCTACCATCAGCACCATGGCCGACGCGCCAAAGTAATGCATCCCTCGAAGGAACCTGCCGAAAGGCGCCTGGTTAGTGATGAATTGCAGCGTCTCGTAAGCTTGCGACGAGGATGAGGCGTAGGAAAAAGCCAGGGCCACTCCGGTTACCACTTGAACGATGAACGCGACCAGCGTGGCGCTGCCAAAGACGTACCACCAGCGGGCGTCATGTGGGACGAGATGTTTCAAGCTCGGGCCGATCAACGCCGAAATCCCGAGCCGGTCATCCAGCCAACGCCAGGATCCGATAATGATCCGTTTCATAACGTGGTGGTGATCGGAATGGCCATCGTTTTAATCTGCACCTGGCCGTTTGCAGTCCGCACATCGTAGCGAATCAACGGTTTTGGCGGCGGCCCGGCAGCGACGGTTCCATCAGAGTAGTAAACGCCGCCGTGACAGGGGCACATGAACAGATCTGCGTCCTGCAGCCAGCGCACCGGACAGCCCAGGTGCGTGCAGTTGACTGAGAAGGCGATGAACTCTGCGTCATTGATACGACGCAGCCACAGTGCGCTCTTTGCGGTAATGCCCGCCCACGGAAGCGGCGACGGGTCAGTAACAGTAACGCTCACCGTTTTGCCAACTTCAAAATCGGCGATATGACCGACAGAAATCCATTTGCCGGTTGTTCTGCGAAAAATCGGCGCGACAACAAAACCAACGATCGGAATCCCAAGAATGGCCGCGCATACACCGCTGAGCCCGATACAGAGTTTCTCCAGGAAACGTCGGCGAGTAATTTGCTCGGGCGTCAGCGGCCGTTCTGGCAATGGATGATCAGTGGTGACTTGGTTCACGGAGAATTTCGTAAATCCATCCGGCAAGCGACGCCCAAAAAAGACCGATGCCTACTGCGAGGATAACCCAGGAGGTGATCAGGCCCCACAAAAGGAACGTTATTCCCATCGCCAGGCCGGCGGGGAAAAAGTTCGGACGCGGCAGCGTTTCGTGTGGCAACGGCTCCCAGCCTGGAGGCACGTTCGGATGTGTCTCGTCTGTCATAAAGCTTTGTCCGTGACTGGTGCGCTAGCGACGGGATGCGCGAACCAGCGCGCAAGCTGCGCAACAATCGCGCTCAGATACACGAAACACATTGGCACCCACATGAGAAGGCCGCCGACCTGTTGGTCTTTCTCCGGAGTGAGACCCCAGTTCGTCTGAATTAAATTCAGGATGCCCAGGCGATCAGCCGGTGGTTGGGCATAAATCGGACATACGCTCACCGGCGAGAATGTGATCAGAATTCCGAGAATGCTGCACGCCACGCACGCGCTGAAAAGATAAAGCACTGCGCCGGGCGCCGAAATCCGCTCGTCTTCGCGGGGCGCAAGAATTTGTCGCCAGAAAATTGCGCCCAATACGAGCAGTGAAAAAATTTGCATCGTGCTGACAAGCTTTGAAGAGACTGCGGCATTACAAAGAGGCCGCGCGTGCCAGAACCACATTGCACCCACACCGGCGACCCACGCGAGAAAGGGATTGGCAAGCACCCACGAGCGCGGTCCGAGCGAGACCCAGCGTGGCAAACTCATCAAAAGCAACGCGGGCACAATCAGCAACAACAAGATGTGTTGCAGCATGTGTGCGCTAAAAAGATAACCAGCTGCCAGCGCGTTAAGAGGCGAGACCAGTGTCAGCACAAACACGCCGAGTCCCGCCAGCAGATACAGAATTCGGTGATTGAGGCCGAACGCCCACACATACGCTACGAGGACAATGGCGCTTAACACCAGCACTGCCGGATTCCATGCCCACGCGGAAGTGAGAAATTGCTGCATTGTCATCGGAAGTACTTTTGCTCAATTGTGAGTTGGGGCGATGAGGTAAGTGGAAGACGCTGGACGTGAATGGGTCGCCTCGCCCTTCGTAAGGGAGAGGGGGAGGGTGAGGGTTTGTTTGGAAAACTGGCACGTGCGGGCGGCGAACCCCTCACCTTAGTCCTCTCCCCTTCTCCAAGGGGAGAGGCGAGACAAATCGGACCAAGTCTGCTGTGTATTGCTGTTGTCATCGGATTAAAGGCCAGAGGTAAACGATCGAGAACACGAACACCCACACGACATCGACGAAGTGCCAGTAGTAACCGACTGCGCCAAGCGCGGGGAAACGACCGTTTTTGAGATTACTGACAAGAGCTACACCGAGCACGACCAGCAAGGCAAGCAAACCGAAGCTGACGTGCAATCCGTGGAACCCAGTAAGCGTGAAAAATGTCGTCGCGAAAAGATCCAGGCCGACGGTCACGCCGCTCTGAAAGAGATGCCAGTATTCCAATCCCTGCCCGACGATGAAAATGCCTCCGAGCACAATCGTCGCGATGAGCCAAGCCTTCATTTTCCCGAGTTTGTTTGCACGCAGGCCCGCTTCGGACCGCCAAATCGTAAAGCTGCTCGCAAACAAGCAGACGCTGAAGATGCTGGTCTTAAGCACGTCCAACTCCTGCGCCCCGGGCCCGCTCTGCGAAGTCGCATTGTAAAAAAGGTACGCGAGGATCAGCACTCCGAAGAAGCCTGCTTCGGAAATGATGAAAGTGAGGACGCCGGCTTTGATTTTGTCCGGTCGAAAAGTGTCGATCGCTCCTCCTACGGGTACGACCGGATCCGGACGATCGGGGTTCGCATAATCCCAGAGCGGACGTCGGCTGTGAATCGGCGGCAGCGCATGGAAATTCTCATGCGGCGGCGGCGAAGTTGTCGCCCATTCCAGCGTCCATGCGTTCCATGGATTATCGCCCGCCGGTGGTCCGCGGAAGAGACTGATCACCAAATTCCACACGAACAAAATGGACCCCGCCGCCATGAAAAACGCACCGATCGTCGAGATCATGTTCATCGTGCCCCAGCCGGGTAAATCCGGATAGGTAAACGTCCGCCGCGGCATGCCCGCCAATCCAAGCACGTGTTGGATCATGAACGTCAGGTTGAAGCCGATCACCATGAGCCAAAACTCCCATTTGCCAATCCGCTCCGACATCATTCGCCCGCTCATTTTTGGAAACCAATAATGAAGCCCACCCAGAATCGCGAAGATGATCAGCCCGACAAAAATGTTATGAAAATGTGCGACCAGGTAGTAACTGTTCTTCGTTTGCCAGTCGAGCGGCGCGACGGCGTGGCTCACGCCCGTGAGTCCGCCGATCAGAAATTGCAGCAGAGCTGCGACGCAGAAAAGCATCGGTGTGGTAAATCGCACACGGCCGCCGACCATCGTTGCACTCCAGTTGAACAACTTCACACCGGTCGGAACGGCGATGAGCACGCTGGCCGCGACAAAGAAAAGATCAACCGCGTGTCCGAGCCCGGTCGTAAACATGTGATGTGCCCAGACCAGCAGACTCAAAAAGACGATGACCACAGTCGAAGCGGCGACAAACTCATGGCCAAAGATCGGTTTGCGCGAAAAAACAGGGATCACTTCCGACAGGATCGCAAATGCCGGAATGGCGACGATATAAACTTCCGGATGGCCGAACGCCCAGAAAATGTGCTGCCACATGATGGCTGAGCCGCCGCCGAACGGCAGAAAGAATCGGCCGCCGAGGAGTCGATCGATCAGCAACATCACCAATCCGGCGTTGAGAATCGGCAGCGCCAGAATTATCAGGAATGCGTTCATGAACGTCATCCAACTGAACAAAGGAAGCCGGCGCAGCGTCATGCCCGGCGCGCGCTGAGTCAGGACAGTGACGATGAAATTTATCCCGGCGCTGACAGAGCCTATCCCGAGCACCAACAGCGATATCGCCCAGTAATCCACGCCGAGCTGCGAGGAATACGGCGCTTCACTCAGCGGCGTGTATGCGAACCAGCCGACCGCCGGCGCGCCGCCCGCGAGAAAACTGAAATGCAACAGGATGCCTCCGAACGGGACCAGCCACACACCCAGCGCGTTCAGGCGCGGGAACGCCATGTCGCGCGCGCCGAGTTGCAGCGGCAAAATGTAGTTCATCATGCCGAAGAGTACCGGCATCGCGACGAGGAAAATCATGGTCGTGCCGTGCATGGTGAAGAGCCAATTGTAAGTGTCCGGGGCCAACAACGTGTTGTTAGGCACGATCAATTGGAGCCGTATCAAAAGCGCTTCGATCCCGCCGATGACGAAGAACACGAGCCCCGTCAGCATGTAGAGAATGCCGATGCGTTTGTGATCGACGGTCGAAAGCCACGCCAGCTTCCAGTGCTGTCGCTCCGCGGGCGTGAGCAGATGCGCGACTGTGGCGGTAATTGTCGTGTTGCCGTTCATTTCAACGTCTCGATGTAATCAGCGAGCTGTGTGACCTGCTCGTCCGTAAATTTGAAGTCCGGCATCTTCACCCCGACCTTGACTTGCTGCGGATCGTGTAACCAGCGACGCAAATTTTGCGGCGTGTTCGCCGCGATGCCTGCGCCGAGTTGTTTACGGCTGGCAAAATGCGTCAGGTCCGGGCCGACCTGTGCCGAAGCAATTGTGCCCTTGATGGCGTGGCAGTTTATACAACTCATTTGCTCGAACAGGGCGAGACCTTTCCTTGCATTTTCGCTCACTGGCGGAGAGGCGGCGACAAGTTGCGCCTGTTCCCATCTCTGAAATTCCTCCTGTGGCTCGGCGACTATCAGAAAGTGCATCCAGGCATGCTGAGTCCCGCAAAATTCCGAGCAAAAACCAAGATACGTCCCGGGTTTGTCCGCCTGAATCCAGATATGATTCGGGTGACCCGGCACAGTCGCTATTTTTCGCGCCAACTCAGGCACCCAGAACTCATGGAGCACATCCGCAGAATCCAATCGTAGTGCCAGTGATTTCCCGAGCGGAATATGAATCTCATTCGCGGTAACAACGCCCGAATTCGTGTAACGCGCTTCCCACCACCATTGATGGCCAATCACCACGATGTCGGGACTCGGCGGTGGCGGCGGGTCCGAGATGCCCATGGTTCTCGCCGAGAGCACGAACAGCATGGTGACGATGGCAAGCGGTATCGCCGTCCACACAATCTCGATCGTATTGTTCCCTTCGACCTGCTCCGGGTCGCGTTCACCTTCGCGCCATCGGGGGAAACCCAGCAGCGCATACATGACGATGCCGACGACCACCGCGAAAATGACCACCATCACGACAATGACGACGATGGTCAGATCGAAAATCGCGCGTGCCTGCGGCGACTGCGGATTGAACACCTTCACAACGTCCGCGCCCAATAACGCTGCGTTTAACAAGGCAAGATTCATCACCTTTCCTCATCTTGCGTTAACCGCCGCTGCCAAAGCCTAGGAGCAACAGCGTCATACCGCCAAGATCAAAGCAAAAAAATCGTGCCCAATCAATCCCCAGATCGTAAATCGCGCGCGCCTGCGGCGACTGCGGATCCAGAGCATTTGACGTCTGCATCGTTACGGACCTTCCATCTTGGCTTTCCCTTCTCAGCCCCCTGCCGCGGACTGACCGCACGTTGCACCAACTAAGTGGTCACGCGTGCCAATTCGCGATTTCATTTTGTCGGCCCTCCTTTTTTGCTGCTGTTTCGTTGCTATCTTTCTTGTGCGCCGCAGTAAAGAAAAAAAAAGCCGAGAAGTGTGGCGTTGCTGTCGGTAACATTTTGCGCCGAAATGCCGTCGCCACAACGACGCAATCGCGGCCGCTTTGACCGAGGCGCGGATGTGCGCGTAAGTGGCAATGTCTTCTCCTCTGCCTAGGATTTGGCAACTGAATTGATGTGATGACTGACGAAGAAAAGGACGAACAATTTTACCGCGATACGGAGAGCACTGCCTTCACAAAGCTCGACGATCGCCAACTCGGACTGCTCGAGCCGCTCGGCAAACGACGCACCGTGCGGCGTGGCGAGTTTGTCTTTAAAGCAGGGCAGCGCGATCTCGGCCTGACGGTTATCCTGCGCGGCGAAATCGAAGTCTTTGAGGCGCGCGAGGGGACGGAACAAATTCTCGCCACCGCCCGAGAGCGCGACTTCATTGGAGACGTAGCGATGCTGCAGGGCACCTCCGCGTTGGCCAGTGCCCGCGTGAAGTCTGATGAGTCCGAAATTTTGGAAGTTCCGGCAGCCAAGATCCGGCGAGCGCTCGCAGAAGTACCGGGTTTGGGCCGTCCAATTGTCGACGCTTTGATCATGCGTCGGCGGCGGTTGATGCGCGACCGTGAGTTCGCCGGGCTGCGCATCATCGCGCAGCGGGATTCGCGCGAGGGGCATCAGCTCAATGATTTTCTCGACAAGAATCGAATTCCGCATCGGATGATCGAATTTGAAAGTGAGCCGGGACAGGCGCTCTCTCAACGGCTGCACCTAACGAGTCGCGATTTGCCGACGCTCGTCACCGCGACTGGTGCTCCATTGCGCCGACCGTCGCTGCGCGAAGTTGCGCAAGTGGCTGGTTTGCTTCGCCCGCTGGCTTACGAGAATGAAACCGAAATCACCTGCGACCTGACGATTGTCGGCGCTGGTCCGGCGGGTCTCGCCGCAGCCGTTTATGCGGCATCGGAGGGATTAAAAACGGTGGTCCTGGAAAGCTACGCGCCGGGAGGGCAGGCCGGCTCTTCGTCCTGGATTGAAAACTTTTTCGGCTTCCCGACTGGAATCAGCGGGAGCGACTTGACCTATCGCGCCCAGCTTCAGGCCTATCGATTCGGCGCGAAATTTTCCACGCCGTCGCAGGCGCTCTCGCTCGACTACAAGGATGGCGAAGAATATCGTGCGTGCCTGCAAATTGAAGGCTGCTCCGCTAGCCTGCGCGCGAAATCCGTCCTCATCGCGACCGGTGCAGATTACCGGCGATTAAACGCGGAGGGGCGCGAGCAGTTCGAAGGCTCGGGCGTTTACTATGCTGCAACGGCGCTCGAAGGACAGCTCTGTCGCGGTGAAACAGTGATCGTTGCGGGCGGTGGCAATTCGGCGGGGCAGGCCGCCATGTTCCTCTCTGAAGGCGCGGCGAAAGTGCTGCTCGTCATCCGCGGCGACGATCTCTCGAAAAGTATGTCGAGCTATCTGTCGCGGCGTGTGCAGGCGCAGGAAAACATCGAGCTCTTGCGCCACACCGAGATCCGGAAAATGAGAGGCAACAAAATACTTGAGGCAGTCGAGCTGGAAAATACGGAAACGCGCGAGCGGCGAATCGTGGAAACGCCAGCCATTTTTTCCATGATCGGTGCCAGGCCATGCACAGATTGGCTGCCGCCCGAAATCGAACGCGACGAGAAAGGCTTTATCAAAACCGGACCTGCCGTGGCGCATGCGTCGGCATGGAAAGCGGGCGCGCGTGCGCCCGGTGCGCTCGAGACGAGCTTCCCCGGTATTTTCGCCGCTGGCGATGTGCGCTCCGGCTCGGTGAAACGTTGCGCCGCTGCTGTAGGCGAAGGCGGCATGGCGGTTGCGGGCGTGCACGATGCTCTCGGCACTTTTACCTGACCGCGTTATGCTGTGATCCGTCCGTCCGCTACCGCGATCAAAGCCCGGAGACACCGGGCTCTGTAACAATGTTTTTGGGGCCGTCCTGCGCGTTTGGGATATCTTGCCGCTTTAGGGCGGCAGTAAAAGAACGTACCCTGGAACGCCCTGCCTTCGAGATCTCGCAAAGTATGCCGCACTTAGCCCTGATTTGTAATTCCACGAAAATTTCTGCAAGCCGATTTTCGTCCGCATCCCGCCCCTCGTTAGGCTCCTCCAGTAGGCGGGAGAGAACTGCGTGGTATATCGTTCTCTTCTTGCTCGCAAAGCTATGGGGCTCGTAAAATCGTTGGGCGAGGCGTTCTGCTTTTTTCTCGATACTCGGTGAATCTCCGAGTTCATACTTCAATAATTTGGCCAGATCGTCATTCATTCTCTTTGCGAATTAATTAAGGTCCGCACGAACATTGATTTTCTGCAAGGCAACCATTCTGCATCGGTTGGATTTTCCAATACCCGCCTATCGCGATTTGCGCAAGGGCGCGCCGGTCGAGGTCGATCACATTCTGGGCGACTTCATAGAGCGCGGCGGCGCGCACGGAGTCGCGATGCCAATACTAAACGCCGCTTTCGTCAATCTCCGGATCTATCAAGACAGACTTCCAAAGCGATAGACGCGCCACAACCTGCCTCTGTCTTAGAATTGCACGATTAACAGAGTGAACGCTTTTTCTGCTCTGGCTTTAGAACAAAATCTTGATCAGACCTCGATCACGCTGAGGCTGGAGTTATATCGCGAACAGCCAGTGCAAGCATGAACCTTGAGATACCGCTGAAAATCAAGCTGATTCCGACCAGAGTTCCGATCACCCAGACTGAGCTCGATGGCCACTGCGCCCAGATTAACATCCCAAGAATCAGCGTAACGATACCGTCGAACAAAACCCACCCGGCGTGCCGAACCTGGCGGATACGAAAGTAGAGAGCGATCTCCAAGATTCCTTCGAATAGGAGAAACACCGCCAGCACCAGCGTAAGAGAGAGCACACCCAAGAGCGGGTTCAGCAGCATATAAATTCCGGCGACGCCGTACACGACGGCAAGGAGCAGCTGCCAAAGGAATCCTCCGACGCTGTGACATTGGAAGGCAAAGATGAGGTGTGAAATTCCGCCGAACAGAATTAACCAGGCAAGCAGAATGACAATTCCAATCGACGACGCCAGTGGCAGGCTAATGGCAAGAATTCCACAAATAAACATCAGGATACCCCAGAGCATCGACCATCCGCTGACTTTCCTGACGGCTCCAACAGTTGTTTCCGCGCTCATAAGGTTGCTTCGTCTGTAAAGTTTGGAACCAAGGAACTAAAACGGAGCGGCGATAGCAAGACTTTAATGGTACTCGCGTTGTTTGGAGGATCGCGTTGCATGCCGTCTTTTGCTCAGTGCCGGGCAGCCATTCGATGCGAGCTAGTCACTCATGAGCGGATTTCCAGAGATACGATCTTGTTGCCATTGAGCGTGAAGACGAATTCCAGCTCGATCAGACCGCCAGGAAAATTCCCGTTTGAACTAGAACGCGAAGAACCAAGTGCGGGAACAACGATAAACTCAGTGGCGCCCTCTTTTCCCGCGCGGCGGTCAGCAAACGAGCGTTTTGATTCCGGTGAGTTTTTACTCTCACAATTTGTGCATTTTTGTGTCGCTTGGAAAACTCGGCGCCCGTTCGCTCGGGACGATAACCTGTGGTGCGCGAAGCGCTCGCGCGGCTTGCTCGAGTAACTCGGCGTTCGCGGTAAATTTAACTTCATCGAAGATGAGGACCTCCGTGGCTATAAGCCAGGCCGTGAAACAAACTATCAGCGTGCGCAGCGGGAATGATCTACGGCGCGAGATCGCCGCTACAGGTTCATTCGGCGAATCGCCACTTGCGAGAATCCGATTAGCCATGGCGCTATCAACGTCCGTTGCTCCTTCAATTGGGATGTTCATTTTCATGGCTGAAGATACGTCCGGGCGACAGAGGGCCGCCATTTCGCGTTCGCGAGATTTTCCAGTATCACTTGCGAGGTCGTTTGTTACCCCTCGTTAGAGATAAACACCAAGGCCACCATCTCGCCACGGTAGCGATAGGCTGACCTTGTGCGTGTTGGGCTATCGACCCAAAGAGGGAATGGCAATCCCTTCTCGTGTAGCAAGTGCTCGTTTTGGAGTGCGCCGACATGTCCGCGTCTGCCAGTTGGACGGACTCGTCCTGTGGCGAGCTTTAAAAGCGGCGACGTGTCGCCACACTCCAAAACCGCCACTGCTCTAGATCTTCAGTGCAGGCTCGGGCTTGGGTTGGCTGACTTGCGGCGCCGGTGGTTTCTCCTTTCGGCCGGCAAAGAGTCGCTCAATGACGTAGAAGGTGACTGGGATCAAAAAGATCGCGATTCCCGAGGCTGCGATCATTCCGCCAATTACGGTTGAGCCGAGCACGCGTCGCGCGACGGCGCCGGAGCCGGTTGCGAACCAAAGGGGTAAACATCCAAAGATGAAAGCGAACGATGTCATCAGGATCGGCCGGAGACGCAAGCGTGCGCCTTCGAGTGCAGCATCGAGCAGTGGTTTGCCTTTCTCGTATTCGTCTTTGGCGAATTCGACGATAAGGATGGCGTTCTTCGCTGCCAGACCGATAAGCATGATCAAGCCGATCTGGGTGTAGATGTTGTTTTGCATTCCGCGCAGCCAGAGTGTGAGGAACGCGCCGAACACCGCGACCGGGGTGCCTAACAAGACGCTGAACGGCAGCGACCAGCTTTCGTAAAGGGCGGCGAGAATCAGAAACACGAATAAGAGCGACATTCCAAAAACGAGAGTCGGCGAGACACCTTGCTGGGCCTTCTTTTCCTGAAACGATATTCCCAGGTAGTCGTAGCCCATCTCCTTAGGCATGGTTTGCCTGAAGGTTTCCTCCAACGCTTGCATCGCCTGATTCGAGCTGTAACCAGGCGCAGCGGCACCGTTTATTTGAGCCGCGCGGTATTCGTTGTAACGCAACGTGAATTCCGGACCGGCGATGTTTTGGATACTTGAGATCGCGTCGAGTGAAACGGGAGTGCCGTTCGCATTGCGAACGAAAAACTGACCGACATTCTTCGCATCGGTGCGGTAATCGCCTTCGGCCTCGATGTAAGTTTGCCATGTTCGGCCGAAGCGATTGAAATAGTTCACGAAAAATCCCCCCATGAACGTCTGCAGGGTTTGATAAACCGAGGTCAGATCGATTCCCTGCTTGATCACTTTGTCGCGATCGACGTTCACGAAAACCTGCGGCACGTTCGGTTGGAATACCGGAATGAGAGTGCTCAGCTCGGGACGTTTGCGCGCCGCCTCGACAAACGTCTTGACGTTTTGCGCTAGAAAGCCGACGTCCTTCCCGGCGCGATCCTCCAAAATGAAAGTGAATCCTCCGGCAGTGCCGACGCCCGGAATCGCCGGCGGCGGGAAAGTAAACGCGATGCCTTCGCTGAGACTTGCGAGGTATTTGTTCAGTCGCGCCTTGATTGCGTCGTATTGTTCCTCTGGCCTCGTTCGTTCGCTCCAAGGCTTGAAAGTGACAAAGAAAAACGCGTGGTAGGTGTCGTACACGATGCTCAGCAGACTAAAACCGACGACGCTGGTGGTGTATTGCACGCCGGGTGTCTTGCTCAGGAAATCCTCGATCTCTCGACAAACCTGATCGGTGCGCTCCAGCGAAGCCGCATCGGGCAGTTGAAGTGCCACGTAGACATATCCCTGGTCTTCCTCAGGCAAAAACGCGCTCGGTAATCGCGATCCGAAAAGACCCGCGCCGACCGCAAGCACGGCGAGCAACGCGAAACTGAGCGCAGCTTTTCGAATCGCCAGCCGGGACCAATTTACGTAGCCATGCGTCGCGCTGCCGAAAACTTGATTGAACCGACCGTAAAACCAACCGAGCGGGCCTCGCGTTTTGTTTCGTGGCCGCAGCAACAACGACGACAAAGCCGGACTGAGCGACAGCGCGTTGAACGCAGAGAAGATTACTGAGATCGCGATCGTTAGGGCAAACTGTTGATACAACCTGCCGGTAATGCCCGGAAGAAATGCCGTTGGAATGAACACAGCCGAAAGCACGAGCGCGATACCGATCACCGGGGCGGACACTTCTCGCATCGCCTGGAGTGTCGCTTCGCGCGGCGCCATTCCTTCTTCGATGTGGCGCTCGACCGCTTCGACGACAACAATCGCGTCGTCGACGACGAGACCGATCGCGAGCACGAGACCAAAGAGCGACAGCGTGTTAATTGAGAATCCGAATAACGGGAACAGCACAAATGTTCCGACCAACGAAACCGGCACCGCGCACAGTGGAATCAGCGTCGCGCGCCAGCCTTGGAGAAAAATGAACACCACCAGCACCACGAGCGCGAGCGCTTCCAGCAACGTTTTCACAATTTCCCGCATGCCTTCAGTGACGGCGAGCGTTTGATCGAGCGAAACGGCGTAATCGATGTCCGCTGGGAATCGCTGCTTAGCTTCCGCCATTAACTTGCGCACGCCCTGAGCCGCTTTGACTGCGTTGGTTCCCGGAAGTTGATAACAGGCGAGAATCGCTGAAGGCTGCCCGTTCAGCCGCCCCTTCAAGTTGTAGGTTTGCGCGCCGAGGTCGATCCGAGCGATGTCTTTCACCCTAACGAATGAACCGTCCGCATTCGCCCTAACAACGATCTCGCCGAATTCCTCCGGCGTTTGCAATCGTCCCTGCGCACGCACCGTGTAGGTGAATTTCTGTCCGCTCGGAATCGGTTCCCCTCCGACCTGCCCGGCAGGATTTACCGTGTTCTGCTTTTGCAACGCGGTGATAATGTCAGGAACGGTGATGCCAAGCTTCGCCAGCTGATCGGGCTTGACCCAGAGCCGCATCGCGTATTGGCCGGCGCCGAACACATTCACATTGCCAATTCCAGGAACGCGCGTCAGTTGATCGACCAGATTTATGTAGCCGTAGTTCGCCAGAAAAGTTCCGTCGTAGCTGCCCTTTGGCGAATACAGCGCGACCAACATCAGCGGCGCAGTCGGCGATTTTTTAACGGTCAGGCCGTAGTTGTTCACGTCGGCTGGCAATTGCGATTGCGCTTGGGCTACCCGGAGCTGCGTCAGGACTTGATCGATGTTCGGATCGGTGGCGACGTCGAAATCGACGAATAATCGAATGTCGCCGCTGTTGGCGTTGATCGAGTACATGTAGTTCATGTTGTCCACGCCGCTCATCTGCTGCTCGATCGGCGCCGCCACCGATTGCTCGATCGTGA
>Ga0207684_10000187_pt1 | contig 98338 bp, 84 predicted proteins | sample KBSK5501metaG_FD_184342 | JGI IMG/M metagenome (GOLD analysis project Ga0207684, IMG submission 184342) | Corn, switchgrass and miscanthus rhizosphere microbial communities from Kellogg Biological Station, Michigan, USA - KBS K5-50-1 metaG... | ecosystem: Host-associated > Plants > Roots >...
GGATTTCAAGAACGCGAGCAAGGGCGAAATACCGCAGATGTTGTCGGACCACCCGGACGACCAGCATCGCATCGACGCCGTAACCAAGCATATGCGCGACAATCCGTCGACATTCGCAAAGTACAGCTCCGACCGAGAATCGGCCACTCCGTTCTCTGCTCCGAAGAGTGCTCCGGTCGTCTTCTTGCGGTAACGACGCGTCATTTCGCGAGAGTTCGCAAATTGCCGAACCATCGCGACAGTCTGAATCTTGGGCCTAAACATCACAGGTGTTTGTGCTTGGCCTTGGTGTTGCAAGTTGGTCAAGAAACAATACAACGATTGGCTCAACCGGCTGCCGGGGCGGACCAGTTGAAACATGATGTCCCGCCCTCTCCCGCGGTCTCCGTTGGGGAGGCAAGCCGCCGGGTTGTCCATCGGCACAGCCGTCCTGATGATGGTGCTGGGGCTTCTGTCTGTTGCTTTGCCCCAGGCCACCGGTATGGGCGTTGCCATCCTCGTGGGGTGGATCACAGTCCTCAGCGGACTGGCTCATCTAGCTTACGCATTTGCAGCCGAGCGCGCAGGGACCTTTTTTTGGCGTCTGCTGATTGGGATTGTCTACGTCGTGGGCGGCTTCTACCTTGCATTCAATCCGGGCCTTAGCTTGGAGGCCATCACGCTGGTGCTGGCCGCCATTTTCTTCGCTGAGGGCTTGTCTCGGATTGTTTTCTTCTTCCAGGCGCGCTCTCTACCGGGGGCCGGATGGATCCTCTTCGACGGCGTGATGACGGTGCTTTTGGGATTCCTCATCGTGCGGAATTGGCCGGGCAGCTCATCGTGGGCCATCGGCACCATCCTCGGTGTCAACCTTTGCGTCAGCGGGGCAACCCGGCTGGCGTTCTCGGTGTCCGCCCGAAGAGCACTGAAAGAGGTGGCCTGAGAGCCGCGTTCGGAACCGAACACGGCGAAGCAAGGCAGCCCAAAGGCAGTCGGTGACCCGCGCGGCGGCACCTCGGCATCTGTGCTCAGCCGCGCGCGTTCACGTTCGCAGCTGCCGCCTCGCCGTCTCGCCAAAAATCGCGGCCTGAGCGATAACCACCTCGCCGGCGCGCGGCGTGAACAGCAGGAGGGCGACGTGAAGCTCCTAGAGACGGTTGGCGAGGCGCGGCGGTTGAAGGAAGCTCGCGAGCAGCAAGTTCCTTGGAGAAAGTGGGGGCCCTATCTGAGCGAACGCCAATGGGGCACCGTGCGCGAGGACTACAGCGAGAACGGCGATGCCTGGGCGTACTTTCCGCACGACCAGGCGCGGTCCCGTGCGTACCACTGGGGAGAGGATGGTCTGGCAGGAATCTCAGACGACAAGCAGCGGCTCTGCTTCGCTTTGGCTCTGTGGAACGAGAGAGATCCCATTCTCAAGGAGCGCCTCTTCGGCCTCACCAACAGCGAAGGAAACCACGGCGAGGACGTGAAGGAATACTATTTCTATCTCGACAACACCCCGACCCATTCGTACATGAAGTACCTGTACAAGTATCCGCAGCGGCCGTTTCCCTACGACGATCTGGTGGAGACCAACAAGCGCCGCTCGCGGGCGGAGCTCGAGTACGAGCTGCTCGACACGGGCATTTTCGCCGACGACCGATATTTCGATGTCTTCGTCGAGTACGCCAAGGCAGCGCCCGAGGATCTCTGCGTCCGCATCACCGCCGCTAACCGCGGCCCGGAAGCCTCCAGGCTTCACCTCCTCCCAACGCTCTGGTTCCGCAATACCTGGAGCTGGTGGGCGGAGCCGCCGAAGCCTTCCCTTCGCGAGGTCACCGGCCAAAGCGGAACGCGGATCATCGCCGCAACCCACGCGACGCTCGGCGACCGCTGGCTCTACGTAGATGGTGACGTCCCGCTGCTGTTTACGGAGAACGAGACCAACAATCAGCGCCTCTTCGGTACGCAGAACCAGGGGCCCTTCGTGAAGGACGGAATCAACGAGCTCCTCGTCCACGGGAATCCGGACGCTGTGAACCCCGCCAGGACCGGCACCAAGGCTGCCGCTCACCAGGTCATCGTGGTGGAGCCGGGGAAAACGTCCGTCCTGCGCCTGCGGCTCTCGGACGTGGCCCCGGTTAAGCTGTCCAAGCCGTTCGCGAACTTCGATCAGACAGTCGCGACTCGCCTGAATGAGGCCGACGAGTTTTACCAGTCGATCACGCCCACGGCAACGACCGAGGACGAAGCGCGCGTGATGCGGCAGGCGCTCGCCGGAATGCTCTGGGGCAAGCAGTACTACTTTTTCGACGCGAGCACCTGGCTCCGCGAGCACGGCGTCGATCCGTTCGATCGATCGGGACCCGCCATCCGGAACAGCAAGTGGTCGCACATGCTCAATGACAACGTGATCTCCATGCCGGACAAATGGGAGTATCCCTGGTACGCCGCCTGGGATCTGGCCTTCCACTCGGTCGCCCTCGCGAGCGTGGATCCGGACTTCGCCAAGCAGCAGCTCGACCTGATGCTCCGCGAGCTTTATCTACATCCGAGCGGGCAGATCCCCGCCTACGAGTGGAATTTCAGCGACGTGAACCCGCCGGTTCATCCCTGGGCCATCCTCTTTCTCTATTGGATGGAGCAGGCGCTCGGTCGCGAAGCCGACCTTGAATTCATGAAACGCTCCTTCGGGAAGCTCTTGGCCAACTTCACCTGGTGGGTGAACCGCGAGGACCGCTTCGGGAAGAACGTTTTCGAGGGTGGTTTTCTCGGCCTCGACAACATCAGCGTTTTCGATCGATCGGCGCCGCTGCCCACCGGGGGCCACCTGGAGCAGGCCGACGGCACCGCGTGGATGGCGCTCTTCAGCCAAAACATGCTCGAAATGGCCGTGGAGATCGCCGCCAGAGACCCGGCCTACGAGGATCTTGCGGTGAAGTTCGTTGACCACATCCTCTTGATCGCCCGCGCGATAAACCGGGTCGGTGAGGGCGGCATGTGGGATGAGGAGGATGGATTTTACTACGACGTGCTTCGCCTGCCCGACGGAACCGCCACTCGCCTGAAAGTCCGCTCGATGGTTGGGCTGTTGCCGATCTGCGCCGCCACGGTGTTCGAACCGTCGGATCTTGAGCGGGTGCCTCAGGTCGTCGCCCACTTCGACGAACGGCTGCGACAATTTCCAGAACTGCTGAGCTATATCCATGCGCCCGGCAAGGGGCGTCTCGCCGCCGGCGAAGAGGAATTTGCGTACGGCGGCCGTGCCATCTCGGCCTTGGTATCGACGGGACGACTCCGCCGGATCCTCGCCCGGATGCTGGACGAGAAGGAGTTCTTAAGCCCGAATGGGATCCGTGCGCTCTCGCGCCACCACCTCGAGCATCCCTTCGTCTTTCGAGTGGACGGACAGGAATTCCGAGTCTCGTACCTCCCCGCCGAGTCCGACAGCGGGATGTTCGGCGGCAACTCGAACTGGCGCGGGCCGATCTGGATGCCGGTGAACGCGCTCTTGATTCGCGCGCTGCTGCACTTCTACAGCTTCTACGGCGACGCGTTCCGGGTCGAGTGCCCGACCGGCTCGGGCCGGATGATGAACCTCTTCGAGGTAGCGAAAGAGATCGCCGCGCGCCTCACACGCATCTTCCTGCGCGACGAGCACGGTCGACGGCCTGTTTACGGCGGCACGGAGAAGGCCCAGGCCGACCCACACTGGCGCGATCTGATCCTCTTCTTCGAGTACTTCCACGGCGACAACGGCGCCGGCATTGGGGCGTCGCACCAGACTGGCTGGACTGGGCTCGTCGCGACGCTGATCCAACTCTTCGGCACGCTCGATGCCCGTGCGGTGCTGGAGGGCGGCAAGGCTGCACTCCAGAATCTTGAATCGACTCGATCGCAGCCTTGACTTTTAATCAGGCTGCCCCGAGCAAAAACGGGGTCGTTGTTCATACCTCCCTCCTCGCATCAAGGCCGCCGCGAGCCGCCACCGTGAATCCCCACTCGCCGCGGCGCTATCGGGCGGCAGCGAGTGCCTTGTCGTAGTCGGGCTCCTGCTCGATCTCCGGTACCAGCTGGCGGTAGACGACCCGGTCGTTCTCGTCGAGGACCACCACGGCGCGGGCGGTAATCCCGGCGAGCGGGCCGTCCTCGATGAACACGCCGTAGTCCTTCGCGAAGTTCTTCCCGCGCATGAGCGAGAGCGGCACCACGTTCTGGAGCCCCTCGGTGGTGCAGAAGCGCTTCGAGGCGAACGGGAGGTCCGCCGACACGACGAGCACCGCGGTGTTCGCGAGCTTTTCGGCAGCCTCGTTGAACCTTCGCGCGGAGATCGCGCACACGTCGGTGTCGAGGCTCGGGACGATGTTCAGGATTTTCCTCTTGCCCTTGTAGTCCGCGAGCGAGACGTCCTTCAGGTCGCCGCCGGTGAGCTTGAAATCGGGCGCCTTCGCGCCGACCGCGGGCAGCTCGCCGTTCGTGTGGATCGGGTTTCCGTTGAGCGTGATTTGCGCCATGGGGCTCTCTCTTTGCGTCGAGTTGTGGGATGCGCCCGACCTCTAACGCCTCGAAGCCGTCAGGCCATCTAAAAGTCGCCGCTGTCGTCGATACCCCAACTATCCATTTCGATGCGGTAGATGGACGGAGCCACAAGCGGCCCTGCGCGGTGCAATCCCCCACCCGTTTGCTGTCCTCATGGATGCCCTCGGAAAAGAGTCTGCGATCTGAATGGCTATCGCTGCGTCATTGAGCAGTAGGAGGCGTTGCTCCCGCGGGCGCGCCGATAAGAAGCATGCTGAGGGCCCCTTGAGCCAGCGACGCGTCATCGAATGCGGACATCGAAATGCCGATCGGTGGGGCGGGCACGAAGAATGAAGCAGTGTATTCTCCTCCACCCACTTCGGTTGCGGGCGTCGACAAAACAGTGCTGCCCGCGGGCAGCGCAATTCCCAGCTCTCGGGTGTGCAGCGACACGACCGCACCGGTGACCGGAGTGCCTCCATCCGTGATTCGCACGCGGACTCCGATGTTGAAGCCGGTGCTCGAAGGGTCCGCGGTCGCGCTGGCGAATTCCACTCTCCTCGGCAGAGCGTCGTGCAACCCAATGGTCATCTCGCTAATTCGAGTGCGGATTCGGTCTCGCAGCTGTGCAGGGCTCAGACCGTCGATAGCGCTTCGGATGTCGCGCTTTTGCGGCTCGGTGAGCTGGCGAGTCGCATCGAAGCGATCGGCCCCGCTGCCGTTCTCGCGAAACTCACCCCTAAATTTGTCCGCATCCGGTGCGTCTGGAGGGAGCGGCGGCGCCGGGTAGACTTGCCTGTATATCTCCATGCCGCTGGCGAGCGCGGGAAGAATATTTTCCCACGAATCGTTGTCCTGCAACACCGCGATCGCCGATAGCGCAAACTCGATCCAAACGAGCCACTGATAGCTGTGGTTCATCTCACGCTGGCCGACGAGTCCCGTGCGGAGCTCTCCATTTGCAAACATATCGACGGCCCGCCTGAGCTTTCCAAAGTCGATTTGATTGTTGCACGTCTTGAAATGCCGCCTCATCAGCTCCAATTGAAGAAACGACAGCCTCTGAAACACTCCGTTGGTGGTCAAGACGGCGCGTCGAATGTCCACCTCATCGCGATCCTCGGCGGGGACGCTGCTGCCGTGCGCATCGGAGATTCGGATCCTGACCGCCTTGTCCGCGAAATCGCCGAACCCGTCGAACAAGTCCATCGAGACTCGCGCTTTCAGCTCCGCCGCCGTCAAATCCGCGCCGTATATCTGTCGGAGAAGGACGTTGCCTCGCCCGGCTTGGGCAAAAATCGTATGGTCATCCAAATCTTGAAAGAAGTTTGCAGCTTTCTCCTTGGTGACCGCCTGGGAATCGGATTGCCAGAGTGAATAATAAAATCCGGAAGCCCCGGTGGTATTTGCTTCAAACGCAAGACAGGCATTGTTGTTGAGGGTTGTCCTGCCGAAGCTGGTGAAAGTGCCCTGGCTCGGGGCGGAATCTCCGGCGGAGACCGGCTTGCGCAAGTTCGCATCCGAGAGCGTGAAGATGCCGTACGCAGTCGGGTCCGGGACATCTGTCCGCCCCGAAACGGCGAGCTCCCCAAATCTATTGATGGGGTGGAGCTCCGCGGCCTGCGTGGCGAACAGGCCGTCCAACGTTCCCGGCACTGGCTCGAGGACCGGATATCCGACAGCGAGATCCCTCTGGAATGCGCCGCCCGACCAGAGCAGAACTTCACCGCGTAAATTCAGGCCCTGTAATCCAACCTGACCGGAGTCGCCAAGACCGGTGATGCAACACGGACCGGAATGGGGCCCCCAGGTTCCACCAGGAATCGGATCACCGAGGGCCACCACTTTTTGACAGCTTCCCGCGGAGCACAAAAAGATCGCTTCGCTCGTTTGACTGGTGGACGCCCACAGCGCGAACTGGCCGGCGTTGTTTGCGAAGGGTCCCAAGACGTTTCCCGGCGAGAGGATGAGCATTCCAATCTCGGTGGAAACGCCGCCGGTGAGAATGCGGCTCGGCGCAGCGCCCCCCGAGGCCGAGTAGATTCCTCCTCGCGAGACGTAGCTTGAACTGGCGGGCTTTCCCTGCATCGCAAAAAACACGACCTGGCCGGCGTCGTTCAGATCGATCGAGAATCCGGAGGTGGGAACAAAGGTATCGGGATCCGTCGTCGGGTCGATCAGCGCTGGAAGCGGCGCCTGATCTCCCAAAGCAACCACCTTGCTCAGAGTACCGCCTGAATAGAGAAACACCCCAACCTGACTGCTGCCTCCGTCAACCCCTGCGACGAAGGCGACGTCCCCGTTGTTGTTCAAATGGTAGCCTGCGGTGGAAGCAACTATGTTGGGGAAGGTGCCACCGATGGGCGTCGTATCTCCCTCCGCTGCGATTTTGGTGAACTGGCCGTTGGTAAAGAGAAACAAGCCGGCGCGGCCGTCTGCCAGACCAGACCAGAAGAGCACGTCCCCGCGGTCGTTGGTCCCGAGCAGTATCGGCGAGTAACCGGCCACCGCGGCGAATGTTCCTCCTGTCGGAGCGGCATCGCCGACGGCGACCACCTTGGTCGCTCCGAAGGCCGGCAACACCCACAAAACGCTGGAGGCCAAGATGCTGATGAAAGATCTTTGACCCATAGAGCTGCCCGCAGCGCATGGCGGGAAAACGGAACCCGTTCCGAGATTTCGCATGGCGTTTCCCCTCACATTCGAGGTTTGTTGCGCGTCCTTATGAAATGGTTCTTTTGGCCATTCCATGTCAATCGCGTGCACAACGTCTGCCGCGTTGCCGGTGTGCGGGGGCTGTTCACGGTAGAAATGCCGCCCGCCGCAGCAGTAGACTGACTCAGCCTCGCAAGGCTGTTTGAAGCTGGACCGCCCATGACACGACCAGCGATAGACTCAATCTCACCGTTCTTTATCGTCGATCGCGTGCATCGGTCCATCTCCTTCTATCGAGACAAACTTGGATTCGAGGTGATGTTTCAAGAGCCTCCGGCGCCGGATCAGGACCCTTTCTTCGCAATCGTCAGCCGGGACGGTGCGATGATCTTCCTCAAGGGCAGTGGCGATCCTCTTCCCGATCCGAAGCGCTATTCCTGGGCCAGGTGGGACGCGTATCTCAATGTACCGGATCCCGATGCACTTGCCTTCGAGTTCTCCAGCCGCAGCACGGCTTTTAGCGAGCCGCTCAAGGATACGCACGATGGACTGCGTGGCTTTGAGATAACCGATCCAGACGGCCATGTCCTTTTCTTCGGCCGACCGAGGAAATAGACCTTACCTGCCCAGCAGCTCTACAGCAGCTTGCGCTGCTGCCATTTGGCCCAGATTGCCGATAGATTCTTCCTGCGTCGGATCGTTGCGTTTTGCGAGCGAAAACGTCAGGCAGCCTCTGGCGGAGCGGACGTTGCGTGAAGATGGGGGAAGCGTTCGTCACGCAGGTGGATGGCAGCGGTCATGAGGCGGTAGCCATTTGAGGTGACCCTCCATCGGCGCGAACGTGGAACCTTGGCAACGAGTCTGTAGGCGTGGAGACGAGCGAGTAGCCGGCTCATTCGAGCCGCTTGTCGGTGCGGGTCTGGTGGTTGAGAAGCGCCGAGCCGCTGCAGCTTTTCTCGGAGCTCTCGGTTGGAGAAACCGTGGATGAAGTGTTCACCCGCCAGAACGGCGCGGAAGAGATCTCGATCGCCTTGGGGGAGGGGATTAAATGGGCGGACGGAACGGCCTGAGGAAGACAGGCGCCGGGTGGTGAGAAAATCCAGCTGGCGGACGGCCGTCGAGGGGTCAGCCACCTCGGCGAGGGCATTGAGGTAGCGCTGGTTGCTGCGGATTGATACGTCGCGGTAGCGAAAGAGCCAAGCGACACCTTTTCGCATTGGCACCCAACAGGTAACGCGTTTGCCATTTCGGCGGACGCGGCGCCGGACGCGGAACTCCTCCGGCTGATTGATGACCGTCTCGACGCGCAGGAGGCAACCCGTCTTGTCATACATTTTTATCCAGTTGGCCTTCATGCGGTGTTTCACCCTTTGACCGGGAAGCCGTCCCTTGAGCTCCATCTCCGAGAGATCGGTGACCATCTCTCCTTCGAAGTGCCTTGTCAGCTTGCGACCAAGAAAACCCATCACGTCGTTGGCCCCAAACGAGCGGAGGCTGTGGCCGATGAGGCGGGGCATCAGCTCGGCCAGGACCGCGCGGCTCTTGAAGAGAACGTCCGTGGAGTATTCGGCTTGTGCGGTGGCCCAGTAGTACTGCATGGGCCCGAGCAACTCACCCATCAGCGGATTCACTCGCCGAGCGTAGGCGGACAGGATGCGAACCCAGGGAAGCGTCGCGAAACGATCGGCGAATGCCTGCGCGCGGCGTAAGCGCGGCGTAAATCGTCCACACGCAGAAAGGCGTTTTCATGCTTGAGGTAATGGACGCCATGACGCGCGAGCTTTCTGGCCAACCATTCATGCCCGTTAACGTAGACCTGGATGCGAAACGGAAACCACGTCTGAATCTTGATGTGGATGAGGCCGAGCTCTCTGTCGAGGAAGTAATAGTAGAGGAACAGGCACTGGCGTTTGGCAGGACGAATGAAAGTCTTGCCATTTTTCCAAACCATGGAGAAGGAGCGGCACGGCTCGAGCACCGAGAAAACACAGACCAACCCCTGCTCAACGCCATCCTTGTTCGCCATCTCCCGGGCGAGCTCCTCCTTCCGGGCGTGGCCGGACAGGTATTGAGTTGGGCGCCCCGCGTCCCGGGCTACTTGGAAGGAATGCTTCTTAAGCCGCTGGGCCTGCTCAAGAAGAAAAGATTTCAACTTCAAACGGTCCACGCCCTTCGCCCGCAAAAATTCGGCCATGGTCCAACCGCTCTCGAGCGGCAGGTAGCCACGGAAGAGGATTCGATCAAAGCAAGAGAGCGCTCCGAAAACCTTTTTAGCGTGCTGCTCGAGGAACGTGGTCATCCCGGCATTGCATGCCCCCACCCACGGTCGTGCAAGTCTTCAGCCGTCAGGCTTGGTTGCGGCCGTGAGGCCGCGCTGGGAGATGTAAGGGCTCTTATCAGACGCCGCGGTCCGTGGAAACATGATCGACGAGGCTCTTCAGGCCACGCGGACAAATCCATCGACGGGGAAAGCGGCCGGGCCATTCGGAGTGGCTGGGAGCGAGGACTCGGGGAGAGGCGAGGCCGCGGCGTACGAGCGGTTCGCCGGCGCCGCTCACCGGTCGCTCACAGGCAAGTGGCGCCGCCGGGAGCCAGAGCGCACCCTGCTGTACGCCACCGTCCGTGCTAGATGACCGTGCTCGGACTGATCGCCGAAGGCGACAAGGTTCGCCGCCGAGGTCCAATCCAGCGGCGACCTTCAGAACGGTCGCCAGTACCGTCAGCAGTACCACTTTGTCCTCGAGTTTCGCGATGGGAAGATCGCCGCCGTGCGAGGGTACCTCGACACGCAGCATGCCTACGAGGTGTGGATCCGCCCGTGACGGACCGGCGACCTCTCGCGAGTTGCGCGCGGTCCTATGCCCTTGAAGCAGGTTGGGACCGGCCCCAATGCGACGAAATGGCGGTGATGGCGTTCACCGTCTCCGCACCGAGCGCCGAGCATTATCGGGGAGCGGCGGCGTGCTGAGCGCCGGTGGCCTGAACATCGAAAACAACCCTGGCTACGGTTTGTTCGCGGACATCGAATCCATCGTCGATCTTGCGTTGTTCAGTGATTGGGATCAGCCGACAATTCCCAGAGCTCTTCAAATAAGTCGCCCAAAGAGCGGTCGCGTCTTCAGCGCAGACGACGGGTCCAGTAGCAGTCCGATAGAGCACCTGCTTTCGAGCAGAATCATAATAGAGGCCATCAACCTGCTTCTCGATCGGAGGATCAAATGCCGGCTCACTACTGCGACCGGACTGGACTTGAACATCAACCCAGGCCCGGCCCAGCTCACGGTTCACCGCAAAGCTCGCTGAGACTAGCTGGCTCGAACCACCCACCGCCTCGTAAACAATTACCTGCTCGGCGTTTGCCACTCCGATAAAACCCGCAACTCCTACCAACGCACCGACTAATTTGCTTCGTAACGATTTCATGACTGTCTTTCTCCGTTGAAATTACTCTCGGCCGTCATGGCTAGATGCTCCCTGTCCTTTGGTCCCTAGAGCACTCGACGTTGGCAGCGCCGCGCTCGGGACCAACAACTGCGCAATTCGATTCGGGCGCGCATGATCAGTTCCGCGAACTCTGCGTTGCCGATTGCGCAACATTATGTAACGCTCGGTATAAAATTAGAGGCGATCCTCAAAGTCCTCGTGATAGCGCTCCCTCACCGGCTTCTTCTTCCGGGTGAGTGCCCTTTCCAAAGTCCGTGGCGCAAATGTCTTGGCCCATTTCTGCAACGAGCTCGCTCATTGCCGCCGTCACTGCGCGACGCTCAGCCGGACTCAGTTCCTCTGTAATCCACCGTACAACTGGCGAAGAACCGTCGTCCTCGACAAAGAATTCGACTCGATAGGTGTGCGCCATGGATCGAGCCAGCTTGGCTCAGCCGTCTAGCATGCTGATCAACTCAGGAGCCGGACACAAGACTTACGGCCGGATCCTCTGGATGAAAGAGCTTCAGCGGGATCTTGATCATCACCGGCACCTTCACGCCCTCGTAGAAGCGCTTGGTTGTGAGCGCTGTCATGTGGCCGACGACGGCAGCGACCGTATGAAGAGGTACTCCACCCTCCTTCGCTCTGATTTCCTGGCCGCCTTCGTGCGCCCAGGTCACTAATGAATGGCGAAGCTCACCGAACCGGATGGGCTTCAGGAGCTCGCGATGGCCGTGCTTGTTGACCTTCTCGACCGCGCGCTTCACCACTTTGCGGATGAAAGAGTCCACCGGCGCAGAACCCCGCGCCTGGAGGCGCTGTGCGGCAGCGAGTGTCTGAGCATCGACGCTCTGAATATGCACGCGGCCACTCTTGTGGACGAGCTTAATGGTGCCGGCGATCTCACCCTGACCTTCCACCGGCTTCACTTCGCCCAGGCCGCGGGCGAGTCGGTCGATTTCAGTCGCATGCATGTCGCACTTGGCGTGCAGCACCAGCACGTCGCGAACGCATTGGACGTCTACCTTTCTGCCCGTGCCTTTCCAACCGTACTGGTTCGACTGCCAACCCGTAATCGCCGAGTACAGCTTCTCCACCTGCTCGATTGGATAGCCCTTCTCGCGGATCGCCTTCTGAGGGCGAGCAGAAGGGACTTTCAGGTCAATGGTGGGATCTTCCTTGCTGGTGAGCTCTGCTTCCTGCTCCCGGAGGTACGCTGTAAAGCTCTTGAGTGCGATGATGCGGTTTTTTCGCGCGCGCCTGTGGCGGCCCAGCTCTTGGAGAACCTCCTGGAGCGGCACAGATCGGATGTCCCGGCCTGCGTAGAACTTCCCCCACGTCGCCAAGTAGTGCTGGACGTTTCGTCGGTAGCGCTGCGTGCGTTCTTCGGTGCGGAGAAACTCGAGGAAACGGCCGACTGCTGGACCGTCGATCGTAATCACTTCGGAAGGAGGTCGGGATTTCTCCGCCGTCTTCGTTTGGTACGCTGCCGGGTCGCGGTCAAACAGCGGCAACTCGGCTAACGCGTCCTGCTCATTGTTGACGTCGAGACTTTTGGTATACGGATGACCGTTTTCAATAAGTCAGGCCCCGTAGCTCAGGTGGATAGAGCGGCGGTTTCCTAAACCGTAGGTCGGGTGTTCGAGTCACCCCGGGGTCGCTACTGAAGACTGCATGGGCGCCAACCAACTTCCAGGAAACCTCGAGAAGTCCCGAATCCCACGGCCCGTGCTCGCGGTGGTGTCGCGGCTGCGCGGACGCGGATGGCAGGCATTCCTGGTCGGCGGGTGCGTGCGCGACCTGATGCTCGGGACGCGGCCAAAGGATTACGACATCGCCACCGACGCGCTCCCCGACGATGTGGAGCGCTTGTTCGAACGCGTGATTCCCACCGGCAAACAGCACGGGACGGTGACCGTGCTGATGCAAGATGTGGCCCTCGAGGTCACCACGTTTCGAACCGAAGGCGAGTACCTCGACGCGCGACGGCCCTCGCGGGTGGAGTTTCGAACCCGGATCGAGGACGACCTCTCGCGCCGCGACTTCACCATCAATGCAATGGCCTTCGATCCGATTGCAGGCGAGCTGCGCGATCCCTTCGGCGGGCAGGCTGATCTGCGCGCGCGCATCGTGCGCTGCGTGGGCGATCCCAGAGCTCGCTTTTCGGAGGATGGGCTTCGCCCGCTTCGCGCGGTCCGCCTGGCGGCGGTGCTCGGGTTTGCGATCGATCCGCCGACGGCCGCGGCGATTCCCGAATCGCTGCCGAGCTTCGAACGGATCGCGATCGAGCGCATCCGCGAAGAATTCTCCAAGCTGCTGCTCTCTGCGCGGCCGAGCTTCGGGCTCGAGCTGCTTCGCCGCACCGGGCTGCTGGCCGTCTTCTTACCCGAGCTGCTCGAGGGCGTGGGTCAGCCGCAAGGGGAAGCCTATGCGCACGTTGTCTATGGCCACATGCTCGCCACGGTCGAGGCAACCCGATCCGATCTGACACTGCGGCTGGGCGCCCTCCTCCACGACATCGGCAAGCCGCGAACCGCGGTCCGCAGCGACGGCCACGTGGATTTCCCAGAGCACGCGATGATGGGGGCGATGCTCGCCGATCAAATCCTGGAGCGCCTGAAGTTTCCCAGGAAGGTGATCGAGAGCGTCTCCAGCCTGGTTCGACACCATCGCCTGGAGCGTCTCGAAGGCGCTTCCGATGGAGTGCTCCGGCGATTCATCGCCAGCGTTGGTGCCCAGAACGTGCAGCTCCACTTCGCGCTGGCCGAGGCGAACCGGCGCGCCCGCGGCAGGAACGTTCAGGAGGCGCTGGAGCGGTTGCGGCTGCTGCGGGCGCGCGTGGAAGCGATTCTCAGGTCGCGCCCGGCTCTCGAGGCGCGCGAGCTGGCGCTGGACGGAAACGCGATCATGCGCTTGCTGCAAGTCGGCCCTTCTCCACTGGTCGGCGATGCCACGCGCTTCCTGATGGAACAGGTGTTCGAAAATCCGGAGCTCAATTCTCCCGAGAAGCTGAGCGATCTATTGCGAAGCTGGGCGCATGCGGCGGACCGCTAAAAGTTATCCACAGAGTTTTCCCCAGCCGGCTTCTCCTCGATGGCGGTTCTTTGCATTTTGGCTTCGCTGTCAGAGGTCGCCGCGCAGCGAGACCGAGTTTTGTTGCATGAAATCCGCGGCTTGGAGCACGAACGCACATGGCCACAATTTCTTCAGTGTTTAACACTACTTCGGACGCGCTGCGCAGAGGGGGTGTGGATAAGCTGTGAGCACGCGTACCCGTTCTTCCCGAGCGTAGCGCCGAAGGCGCGTAGTCGAGGGCTATACTGGGGACCCCTCGACTTCGCGACTGACGTCGCTACGCTCGGGGCGAGCGGCGATCCAATCCGGTCGATTCCGAGCGACGCTGCGTGTAGTAATGGCCGCATGAGATTCGTGGTTGCAATGAGCGGAGGCGTTGATTCGTCCGCGGCAGCGGCGCTGCTCGTAGAGCAGGGTCACGAGGTGATCGGAATTACGCTTCGCGTCTGGTCCTACGAGGGCGCGGCAAGATGCGGCAGCTGCTGCAGCCCGGAAGACATCGACGACGCGCGGGCGGTGGCCGACGCGCTGGGCATTCCCTTCTACGTGGCCAACGCCGAAGAACTGTTCCGGCATCGCGTGGTGAATCCGTTCGTGGACTCGTATTTGAACGGGAGGACGCCCATCCCGTGCGTGGCCTGCAATCGCGACGTGAAGTTCGACTTCTTGTTGAAGCGCGCGCGCTCGCTCGACGCGAAGCTGGCTACCGGCCATTACGCTCGCATCGAGCGGGACGATGCGGGCTTGCACCTCTGCCGCGCTCGGGATGAATCCAAGGATCAGAGTTACTTCCTGTTCATGCTCGACCAGCGCGCTCTGGCCGACGTCGCCTTTCCCGTGGGCGAGCTCACCAAGGCGGAGGTACGAGCGATCGCGCGACGACACCGGCTCCCCACCAGTAGCAAACCGGAGAGCATGGAGATCTGCTTCGTGGGCGACGGCGATTACGCGGGCTTCGTCGAAAGAATCGCGGGGCCGCAGCCAAGTGGTGAGGTGGTGGATCGCGACGGAAACGTGCTGGGAACCCACCGCGGCGTGCACCGCTTCACGGTTGGGCAGCGCAGAGGCCTGGGAATCAATCGCTCGACGCCGCTCTTCGTTCAGAAGATTCAGGCGGACCAGCGGAGGATCGTGGTGGGACCGGCCGCGGAAACGGAGCAGGCGGAATTCCGAGTGAGCGAGCCGCGATGGGTGCTGCGCACGCCGGCGCCGGACGAAACGGTCAGCGTGAAGATCCGCCACCGACATCCAGGAGCTCCGGCCCGGGTGCGCGTTGAATCAGCGGGGGAGCTGACCGTGCAGCTGCACGTGCCGACCAGGGCGATCACGCCAGGTCAGGCGGCGGTCTTTTACGACGGACGTCGCGTTCTCGGCGGCGGGTGGATCGCCTAGAGGCGCCGGCCTCGGGCGCCCAACGCAGGGTAATCGATCCAAGACACCGGCCGTTCGCGCTCGTTGCATGGCGGAGGTCTCTTTAACCTTTGGCGGGCACGGCACCTCCCTTCAGAGGGGAGTGCATGTCGATTCATTTCAAGTTGCTTTTGGTCGTCGCGCTGTCGGCTCTTTTCGCCATCGGCGTGGTCAGCGGTTGCGGTTCCGGCACCGAGAGCGGCAAGGACAACGGGCTCGGCGGGGATTCGGGCCACGACGGCGGCGTGGACTCCGGGTTGGACGCTGGCTCGCCCGATGGTGGAACGCCGGACGGCGGGACGCCAGATGGCGGGGCGCCCGATGGCGGAACGGACGCAGGCGTGGATGGAGGCCCCGACGGCGGAATGGAGGAAGACGGCGGCTGCGACGGCGGGACTGCCGGGGACGGTGGAATGGACGGCGGCGTCCCGATCAGCTACGCCATGGAGATCCAGCCCATCTTCGACGCTCGTTGCATCAGCTGCCACGACTCCGTCACCCACCGCGGCAATCTCGACCTCTCGGCGCCCGGCTCCAGGTCCAGATTGGTGGACGTTCCCTCGTCCTGCAATCCGAGCGTGATGCGGGTGATGGCGTTCGATACCGCGGCGAGCATGCTCTGGCGGAAAACCGCTGCAGACCCAAGCCGCTGCCTTGGCGCGATGCCAATGGGAACGGCCGGGCTGCGCTTCATCGCCCCGATGGAATTCGATCTGCTGGAGCAATGGATCCTGCAGGGGGCGCTGGACAATTAGCGGCATCTGTGCCGCACCTGGATGAAAAAAATCAGGGCAGCGCGTTAGGACGGTTGAAGTTCGAATGCGCTTCGGTAAAAGTGTCCAACCTTCCGTGCGCGAGAAGTCGTCAAACGGGTGTCCACGGCCAGTACCCTTCAACTAGAGGGGGAGAAGCATGACCAAGAGCCAGCTCATCGACCGGATCAGCGAGAAGACACCTCGCGTTCCGAAGCGCGATATCGAGACCATCGTCCACACTGTTTTCCAGTCCATGTTGGATGCCCTTCAGCGCGAACAGCGGATAGAAATCCGCGGGTTCGGCAGCTTTGCCGTCAAGATTCGGGAAGCCCGCGACGGCCGGAACCCGAAGACCGGGCAGAAGGTCCACGTTCCCCGGCGGCGCATCCCGTACTTCACGGTTGGCAAGGAGCTGCGCGACCGCCTCAATCCCTCCAGGCCGGCCGGTTCGACAGCGGGCGCTGCCGCCCGGTACGGCTCGTCGAGCCTGGAATCTTCTCCGGCGTCCCAGTCCTTCACCGCCGCGAGCGAGATTGGCCCACGATACCCCATTCGCTAGCGAGCACCCGGATGGAAGTGTTGTGGGCGCCGTGGCGGATGGAGTTCATTCTCGGGTCAAAACCGGAGGGCTGCATCTTCTGCATCTTTCCCTCGGAAACGGGCGCCGAGGCTGATCGCAAGAACCTGGTGGTTGGGCGCTCCAATCTCTCGTTCGCGATTCTCAATCGCTTTCCATACAACAGCGGGCACCTGATGGTGGTCCCGCGGCGGCACACGGCGGACTTTGCGGCGCTGCGCGAGGAGGAGTCGGTCGATCTGCATCGGTTGCTGCAGCTGTCCGTCTCCGTGTTGCAGGAAGCCTATCGCCCGGACGGATTCAATCTGGGGATGAACCTGGGGCGAAGCGCTGGAGCCGGCATTGCCGATCACCTGCATTACCATTTGGTCCCCCGCTGGACGGGCGACACCAACTTCATGCCCCTGATCTCCGAGACCAAGGTGATCGTCGAGCACCTGCTGCAGAGCTATGACAAGCTGCGGGTTCTCTTCGACCGAGTGCTTGGCTGAAGTTCGAAATGGAGCTGCATCCTCCTGCTCTGGTCGCCCTGCTTGGAGGCGCCGCGGTCGCCACGCTCCTCGCGCTTCTGGCCGTGCTTTCGCGCAAGGGCCGCAGCGAGAATGAAGCGCGCGCCTACCTGGCCGGGTTCACCTACGTTCTCTCGGACGATCCGGATGCGGCGATCGCTGAGCTTTCGAAAGTGGCGCAGCTCAATACGCAGACGCTGGAGACGTACTTCGCGCTGGGCGCGCTGTTTCGCCGCAAGGGTGAGCTGGACCGGGCCATCCGGCTGCACCGCAATATCCTGCTGCGGCCGGGCTTGGCGGTAGAGGTGAGGCGCCGCGCTCAGCTCGCTCTGGCGCTCGATTACAAGCGCTCCGGCCTGCGCGACAAAGCCAGCGAGTCATTCGAGAAGCTGCTGGAAGAAGAACCCGGCCACCGCGAGGGATTGCTTCACTATCGACAAGTGCTCGAAGAATCCCGTCAGTGGGAAAGAGCGGCCGCGCTGCAAACGCGGTTGGTGGAGTTGGAGGGGAAGGGTCAACCCGTGCTGGCGCACTTGCTCGCCGAATGGTCTCGTCTGATCGTCCGCGAGGCGCCCGAGGAAGCCGAGTCCTTGTGCGAGCGCGCCGTGGCGCTGGTGCCCGACTCGGCCGATGCTCAATTAGCGCTGGGGGAGGCACGGATTGCGCTGGGGCGCGGCAGCGCGGCGGCGTTGCCTCTGCGAAGGGCCGTCGAGCTGCAGCCGGAGCTGGCGCCGCGAACGATTCGGCTTTTGGCATCCGTCTTCGCGGACGCGCAGGAGCTGGAGAAATTTTTTCGGGAGCAGGTCGCGGTCGGCGGCGGTCGCGCGGCCCCCATCGAGCTGGCGCTGGCGCTGCTCTACAAGGAGAGGGGATCCACGCAGATGGCGCTGGAGCACCTTCGCAGGCTGGTCGAGCGAAAGCCGCAGTTCTGGGAGGCGCGCAAGGAGCTGGGCGCGCTGCTGCTCAGCGAGAATCGTTCAGAAGAGCTGCGCGCGGACTACCGCGAGATTCTGGCGACGCTGGGAAAGCCGGCGCTGGGATTTGGTTGTTTCGCATGCCGGCAAAAGCTGCCCGAGCACATGTTTCGCTGCCCCTCCTGCGAGGAGTGGGACACCGTGCGTCGGGAAGAGTAGGAGCTTGGCTGCGCGCCGCGAATTTGACGCTCGATCTGCCCGAGCATACGTTTTGGTCGCTGTTACAGAGCGCAACAGCATCGACAAGGTGGAAGCGAGAACCCAGTGCGCGACAGCCACCGGATCAAGGAAAAATACGAGTTGGCGCTCGACAACAAGCAGATCGTCAGTCTGCTGATCGCCGGTATCGTGGTGATGGGGACGGTCTTCGTCCTCGGCGTGGTGGTGGGGAAAAACCTCGCCGGGCCCCAGCGCGCGGGCGGTGCCGCGGATCTCTTGAGCGCCCTCGACGAAAAAGCGGCGGCGATGGAGCAGGTCCGAACCGAGCCCAAGCTCACCTTCCAAGACGAGCTGACGAAAAAGTCTGCGCCGGAGACGGCGCGAGCGGGTGCGGGCGAAAGCAAGGCTTTGGCCGAGAACCGAGGCTCCGTGGACAACCGCGTCGGTCCTGCTTCACGCAGCGCTGGTTCCGGGCCGCTGCCCGCTCCTCCGCCGCCCGAACCGCCCGACGCTGCCGACCAGATCGTCGGTGCCACGGAACGCCTGCCGGCGGAGCGCGGGCTTGTAACAGAAAAGGGGCAGGGACCGCAGCCGGAAGTCGCTGTCTCACCGAAACCGGAAGCGGCGAGCGGGAAGAATCGCGTCAAGGAGGCGATCGCGCGTGCGGAGAAGAAATCGGCAGAGCCACCCGCACCGACGGGCGCCTTCACCCTGCAGCTGGCGGCAAGCCAAGCGCGGGCAGACGCGGATCGCTTCGCTTCCCGCCTGCGCGAGAGAGGCTACGCCCCATACGTGGTGGAATCGGATGTTCCCGGACGGGGAAGGTGGTATCGCGTGCGGATGGGTCGCTTTGTCTCCAAGGAGGCCGCGGTGAAGTACCTGGAGGATTTCAGGCGCGAGACGCAGCTCGAGGCGTTCGTCGCTTCCGCAAACTAGAACGGCGAGGGATGAACATGCAGCGCGTCGACAAACCGTGGGGCTACGAGCTGATTTGGGCAAAGACGGACCGCTACGTCGGCAAGCTCCTTCACATCCGCAAGGGAGGGAAGCTTTCGCTGCAGTACCACCAGCGAAAAGACGAGACGATCTATCTGCGCACCGGACGGCTGGTCTTCGTGGTGGACGAGGGCAAAGGCCTGGTGGAAATTGAGATGAAGCCGGGCGAGAGCCGACACATCCCACCGCTCACGCAACACCGGATGATTGCCGTCACCGATTGCGAGCTCGTGGAGGTGAGCACGCCGGAGCTGGACGACGTCGTTCGGCTGGAAGACTCGTACGGCCGCGCCGGAACGAGCGAACCGTGATCCGATGGCGTTGAAGACTCTTCGACTCCGTCTTCAGCCGCCCGGATTGGGATTCTTGGTCCAGCGATCTACCTTGCCGTCGCCGTCGAGGTCCTCGCCGACCCGGTCCACGTGGTCGTTCTCCCAGTACTCCCAATAGTTGACCTTGCCGCTGTGGTTGGTGTCCCGCTCCTTCCGGACGATGTGGCCTTTCTCATAGAAGATCCACAAGTCGGGTTTGCCGTTGTAATCCAAATCGCGCTCTTTTCGGACCAGCACGCCCTTCTCGTAGTAGTTCCACTGGTCCACCTTGCCATCGAAATCCAGATCCAACGCCTCCTTGGCGATTTGCTCGTTCTCGTCGTAGTAGCGGACGATATCGACCTTGCCATCCCAGTTGATGTCCATCTCCTTGCGGACCAACCGATCGTATTCTTTGCCGTCCGGGGTCTTGGCTTTGACCGTGTACACCCACACGTCCGGCTTCCCATCGTGGTTAAGGTCGAACTCCGTCACTTTTTCGTCGCCACGCCGGGACTGGTGAATGTTCTCGGACAGCTTCTGTCCCTGCTCCCCATCAGATCGGACGGCGTCTTTGCTGGACGAGCACGAGGCAGCGGCCAACGCAGCCGCCAGCGCGACCGCGAGCCTGGGTGGTTGCGGGATGCTCCAAAGCATTTTTACGCCTCGAACACGACGGAAAATCCCAGAGGCAGAAGGACCTCGCGGCCTTTACCGACCAGGTATGTCGATGTACTTTCGCCTACGGCCATGGCGCGGAAGAAAATCAGTACGACGATCTACATTACACCGGAGCAGAACGAACTGCTCAAGGTGCTCAACCAGAAGACGAAAGTCCCGGTGGCCGAGTATATCCGACAGGGCATCGATCTTGTACTAGACAAATACAAGTCGCAACTTCCAGGCCAGGCTACTTTCGACGAGCTCTAGATTGGGGTCTGTTTGGTTTCGTCCATGAGAGGGAAGCGGGCGGTAGTGCTGGGTGGGGCCGGGTTCTTGGGCTCGCATCTTTGCGATCGTTTGCTCGCAGACGGCGCAGCAGCGGTGATCTCGGTCGACAACTTTCTCACCGGATGTCCAGAGAACATCCACCATCTGGAGCGCGAGCCGCGTTTCAGCGCGGTCGAGTCGGACATCACGCGCGCCATTCCCGCGGATGGTTCAGTGGATTTTGTATTCAACATGGCCTCCCCCGCCTCGCCCGTGGACTACGCCCAGCTGCCTATCGAGACGCTGCGCGCTGGCTCGATAGGAACCGAAAATGCACTGGAGCTGGCGGCGAGGACGGGCGCCGTCTTCCTGCAGGCGTCCACCTCCGAGGTGTACGGCGATCCGCTGGTGCACCCGCAGAGCGAGGACTACCTGGGGAACGTGGATCCCGTCGGGCCGCGGGCGGTGTATGACGAGGCGAAGCGATATGGCGAAGCGCTGGTGTCCGCCTTCCGGCGCAGCCGCGGCGTGAGCACGCGAATCGCGCGCATCTTCAATACGTACGGCCCCCGGATGCGCTTGAACGACGGACGAGTCGTACCGGCGTTCATCAGTCAGGCGCTGCGCGGGGAGGACTTCACCGTCTTCGGCAACGGCGAGCAGACGCGCTCGTTCTGTCACGTCCGCGACCTGGTCGATGGGCTGGTGCGGCTGGCGCTTTCGCAGGTGAGCGACCCGGTGAACCTGGGGAACCCGCAGGAGCTGACCATCCTGGAATTCGCCGAAGCCGTGCGTTCCGCAGCTGGAGGCGGGGGCAAGCTGACCTTCAAGCCATTGCCGGCGGGCGACCCGAAGCAGCGACGCCCCGACATCACCCGCGCGCGAAAGCTTCTGCAGTGGGAACCCAAGGTCCCCTTGTCAGAGGGGTTGCTGGATACCATTGCGTTCTTCCGGGCGGTTGCCGCTAAGAAGGGCGCTCCATAGGTTGCCAGCCAACCATTTCGAAAGGCGAGCGGTTTGAAAATCCTGGTGACCGGTGGGGCTGGCTTCATCGGCTCGCACGTCTGCGATGAGTTCCTCCGCGAAGCGCACGAGGTGATCGCCCTGGACAATCTGTCCAGTGGCCGTAAGGAGAATTTGAGCCCCAAGGTGCAGCTGGTCACCTTGGACATCCGCAGTCCCGAGGCCGCGGACTTCATCCGGCGTCAGCGTCCAGACGTGCTCTGCCACTTGGCGGCGCAGATGGACGTCCGCAAGTCGGTGGAGGATCCGCGGTTCGACGCCGAAGCCAACATCCTCGGCCTGCTGAACATGCTAGAGGCTTCGCGACAGGCCGGCGTGAAGCGCTTCATCTTCAGCTCCACCGGCGGGGCGATTTACGGGGAGCAGGACGCCTATCCGGCTCCGGAAACGCACCCCACGCGCCCGGTGTCGCCGTACGGCGTTTCGAAAGCCGCAGGCGAGCTGTACCTCGGGTACTATCGCGCCCAATACGGGCTCCCGTTCGTGGCCCTGCGCTACGCTAACGTCTATGGACCGCGACAAAACCCGCACGGCGAGGCGGGCGTGGTGGCCATCTTTTCGCAGAAACTGGTGACCGCGCAGCCGTGCACCGTCTACGGCGACGGCACACAGACCCGCGACTTCGTCTTCGGCCAGGACGTGGCGCGTGCCAACCACCTCGCCTTCGCAAGCGACTTCGTGGGCTCTCTCAACGTGGGCACCGGAATCGAGACGGACATCAACCGGCTTTACCGATTGCTGGCGGAAGCCGCAGGGTCCAAGGAATTGGCGCTTCACCAGCCGGCCAAGCCGGGCGAGCAGATGCGCTCCTGCGTGGATGCCAGCTTGGCCAAGAGGGTCCTCGACTGGGAACCCACGGTGATGCTCGAGGAGGGTCTTCGCCAGACCGTGGAGTACTTCAGGCAAAAGGCGCTCGGGAGCCGCTCCACCTCGGCGCTGTAAGAGCACGTCGCGTGGATTTCGCGCAGGTTCAGTGCTACTGACGGCGAGCGCCAGACGCCCCTAGATGCCGGCAGAGAACGCCCACATTCGCAACTTCAGCATCATCGCGCACATCGATCACGGCAAGTCGACCCTGGCCGACCGCCTGCTCGAGCGCACCGGAACGGTCACCGCGCGCGAGGCGCAGGACCAATTCCTGGACAACATGGAGCTGGAGCGGGAGCGGGGGATCACAATCAAGGCCCAGTCGGTGCGTATGAACTACCGCGCCCGGGACGGTCGCGACTACGTGCTCAACCTGATCGATACGCCTGGACACGTCGACTTTGCCTATGAGGTGTCCCGCTCGCTGGCGGCCTGCGAGGGCGCGCTGCTGGTGGTCGACGCTTCCCAGGGCGTCGAGGCGCAGACGCTGGCCAATGTGTACATGGCGCTGGACCACAACCTGGAAGTGATTCCGGTGATCAACAAGATCGACCTGCCTTCGGCAGATCCGGAGCGCACCCGCCAAGAGATCGAGGATGTGATCGGAATCGATGCTTCCCGCGCGGTGCTGGCGTCCGCCAAGGAGGGAATCGGGATCGACGACATCCTGGAGGCGGTGGTCGCGCACGTTCCGCCGCCCCGAGGAGACCCCTCGGCGCCGCTGAAGGCGCTGATCTTCGACAGCTGGTACGACAGCTATCGAGGCGTGGTGATGTTGGTTCGCGTCCTCGAGGGCACCTTGGCGGTCAATCAAAAGATTCTCCTCTGCGCCACGCGCAAGCGCTTCGAGGTGCAAGACCTGGGCGTCTTCAGCCCGTATTCGCGACCAGTGGCGCAGCTGATGGCCGGGGAAGTGGGCGTGCTGGTCGCCAACGTGAAGGAAATCGCCGACGCCAAGGTCGGCGACACGGTCACCGAGGAAGAGCGGCCCACGGCGGCGCCCTTTCCGGGCTTCAAGGAGGTCAAGCCGATGGTCTTCTCGGGCATCTTCCCGATCGAGTCATCGGACTACGAGAACCTGCGCGACGCGCTGATCAAGCTGCGGCTCAATGATTCCGCATTCACCTATGAGCCCGAGGTCTCCACCGCGCTCGGTTTCGGATTCCGCTGCGGCTACCTCGGCCTGCTGCACATGGAAATCGTGCAGGAGCGTTTGGAGCGCGAGTACAACCTCTCGTTGATTACCACCGCGCCTTCCGTCGTCTACAAGGTCTTCAGCCTCAAGGGCGAGCAGCTGTTGATCGACAACCCCGCCAAGCTGCCGCCCACGCAGACGATCGAACACCTGGAGGAGCCGATCCTGACCTGCCACATTCATGTTCCGGACGAGTATCTGGGCGCGGTGCTCAAGCTTTGTCAGGATCGCCGCGGAGTGCAAAAGGACCTCAAGTACCTGGGAAGCTCGGGCAAACGGGTTCAGGTGACGTACGCGCTGCCGCTCTCCGAGGTGGTGTTCGACTTTTTCGACAAGCTCAAGTCGGTCTCGCGCGGGTACGGATCGCTCGATTACGACCTGGCTGGCTACATGACGGCCGACCTAGTAAAGCTGGATATCCTGATCAATGGGGATCCAGTCGACGCCTTATCGGTGATCGTTCACCGGGAGCGGGCCTATCAGCGCGGCCGCGACGTGTGCGCGAAGCTCAAGAAGGTTATTCCCAAGCAAATGTACGAGGTGGCCATCCAGGCGGCGATCGGCTCGAGGGTGATCGCGCGCGAAACGATCTCCGCGATGCGCAAGAACGTCCTTGCCAAATGCTACGGTGGGGACATCACCCGCAAGCGGAAGCTGCTGGAGAAACAGAAGGAGGGAAAGAAGCGCATGAAGCAGGTAGGCTCCGTCGAGATTCCACAAGAAGCTTTTCTCGCAGTACTGAAGACGGAGGACTAGGTGGCCACCACGGCAAAGGCGCGCGAGAAGCTCGAGGCGGAAATCTCGGCCCGCCGAAACGGCGAGCAGCGCCGCGCCAGCAGACGTCTGTTCTGGCGGGAGACGCTCGCAAGCTTGTGGGCACCTGTGACCTTCTTCGGGTTGGCGCTCATCTCGTACATCGTCCTGGTGGAGATGCACACCGCCAGCTATCGCTGGGCCCAGCCCGTCCTGAAGTACTTCGGCCTGCTGATGCTGCTTTGGTTCGCTGGCCTGCTGCTCTGGCGGGTGGCCATTCCCGCGCCGAAGCGGCTTCGAAAGCTGCGGCGCGACGCCCGAGAGCTCTGCTCGGAGCTGGAAACGCTGCTTCATTCGTACGGTCACAAGGTCGACCCGAAGGTGCGCGACAAGTTGGTCGAGCAGGCGGCATTGGTGGACGGCCTGAGGATCGAAGGCGATCCCGAGCGACTGGAAGCGGAGCTGCGCAAGCTCGGCGAGCTGATGGACAAGAACCTCTCCGCTTGGCGGCGGAACACCGCGCTCGATTTCGGGATTGGCTTTGCCAAGGCGCTCGCGGTGGCGCTCCTCATCCGCAGCGTGATCATCGAGCCATTCAAGATCCCGTCCGGCTCGATGATCCCCACGCTCGAGATCGGCGACCAGATCTTCGTCAACAAGTTCATCTACGGCGTGCGCATTCCCTGGATCAACAAGGTGCCCTTCGTGATCAGCCGATTGCCGGAGCGCGGCGACGTGATTGTATTCAACAATCCGGTGGACGACTCCAAGGACTTCATCAAGCGCGTGGTGGGCGTGGCTGGCGACCGGGTAGAGCTCAAAGACGAGGTGGTCTACATCAACGGCGAGGCCCAGCAGCGGCGCTTAATGGCTCCCGACTATGTCGAGCGCGAGCAGTTCAACGGGAACTGGACCAGCGCGATTCGACTCCTCTACGAGGAGAATCTCAACGGCCATCCACACAAGGTGCTGCAGAGCCCCCACCATCCCCACGGCAGAATGACGGAAGGACCGTGGACGGTACCCGAAGGACACGTGTTCGTGCTGGGAGACAATCGCGACAACAGCTCGGACAGCCGATACGGGCTGGGAGTGACGGGACACATCGAGTTCGTGCCTATCGGGCACATCAAGGGCAAGGCGATGATCGTCTGGCTCTCGCTCTCGTACGACGGGCTGTTCTCGAGCGTTTTCGGGGGCACCGGCCTTCGCACCGACCGACTCTTCCTTCCGGTCCGATGAACTCGCCCCGGTCCACGAACGCGCAGCGGACTTCACACCTGCTCGGCATCGAGGGCCTGGAACGCTCTTTCGTGGAGGCCATCTTTTCGCTGGCCAAGGAGCACAAGAGGGCGGTGGCAAACGGCAAGTCCCGCGCGCCGCTCACCGGACGCGTGGTGGCGAACTTGTTCTTCGAGGACTCGACGCGAACCCGGACCTCCTTCGAGATCGCCGCCAAGATGATGGGGGCGGAAGTCTTGAACTGGACCGCTACGGGCTCGTCCGTCTCCAAAGGAGAGACGCTCCTGGATACCGCGCGCAACGTCGACGCGATCGGCCCGGCGGCGATGGTGGTCCGGCACGGGTCATCTGGAGCCGCGCAGCTGATTTCCAGGTACGTCCGCTGCTCGGTGATCAACGCCGGGGACGGCGCTCACGAGCATCCCTCGCAGGCGCTGCTCGACGCGTTCACGCTTCTAGAACGGTTGGGGAGCTTGGACGGCAAGCGGGTGGTGATCGCCGGCGACATCCTGCACAGCAGGGTGGCGCGCTCCAACATCCACTGCCTCCGGCTGCTGGGCGCCGAAGTGCTGGTGAGCGGGCCGCCCACGCTGATCCCGGTCGGCATCGAGGCGCTGGGTTGTCGGGTGGCTCGAGAATTTCCGGCTGCGGTCGAGCTGGCGGACGCCGTGATGATGTTGCGCGTGCAGGTCGAGCGGCAAACCGAGCTCGCCTTTCCTTCCGCTCAGGAGTACGCCGCCCACTGGGGATTGACCGCCGCCCTTGCTTCGCGCATGAAGCCCGGCGCGGTCGTGCTTCACCCGGGTCCGATCAATCGCGGCGTAGAGCTGTCGAGCGAAGTGGCGGACGGTGCTCGAAGTACCATCCTAGACCAGGTCTCGAACGGGGTGGCGATCCGGATGGCCATCCTGGAGACGTTCGCATGGTGAGGCCGCTGTTGATCACCGGCGGTCGGGTGATCGACCCGCACAACCGACTCGACGGGGTGAGGGACGTCCTGCTTTCCGAGGGCAGGGTCGCGGAAATTTCCGAGAAGCCTCTGCCCAAGGATGGCTGCTCGGTGCTGCAGGCCCACGACCGATGGGTTCTGCCGGGCTTGATCGATCTCCACGTTCACCTGCGTGAGCCAGGAGACGAAGGCAAGGAGACGATCTTGAGCGGGAGCCGGGCGGCCGTGGCCGGCGGTTTCACGGCTGTGGTGGCTATGCCGAACACCCGCATCGTCAATGACAGTCGCCTGGTGACGCAGTTCATCCTCTCGCGCGCGCGGCAAGCGAATCTCTGCCAGATCTTTCCAGCCGGAGCGATCTCCAAAGGCCTCAAAGGCGAGGAGATGGCCGAGATAGGAGAGCTGGCCGCGGCCGGCTGCGTTTGCGTCACCGACGACGGTCGGCCGGTGATGAACGCGGGGCTGCTCCGCCGCGTCCTCCGGTACGCGCAGGCCTTCGATTTGCCGGTGATGCTCCACGAGGAGGATCTCAGCTTGGCTGGCAAAGGTTCGATGACCGAAGGACCGCGCGCGACCCGGCTGGGGCTGCTTCCGATCCCGGCCTCGGCAGAGGTGGCGATGGTGGCGCGCGACCTGACCATCGCCGAGGAGACCGGGGGACGGGTGCATCTGGCGCACCTGTCTTGCGAGGGAAGCGTCCGGCTGGTACGGGAGGCCAAGCGGCGCGGAGTGAAGGTCACCGCCGAGGCCACGCCACATCACTTCACGTTGACGGATGCGGCCGTGGAGGGGTACCAGACCCACGCGAAGATGAACCCGCCGCTCCGACAGCCGGCAGATGTGAAGGCGATTCGCGATGGCCTGGCCGACGGGACAATCGACGCCATCGCGACCGACCACGCGCCGCACGGGCCGCTCGAGAAGGAGGTCGAGTTCGACCGGTCGGAGAATGGAGTGGTGGGTCTGGAGACCGCTTTGCCGCTCACCCTCGAGCTGGTGCAGCAGGGGATTCTCACCAAGGAGCGGGCGGTCGAGTTGCTCACCATTGGACCGGCGAGGGCACTTGGACTTCCGGGTGGGCACCTGGCGATCGGCGCGCCGGCGAACGTGACCGTGGTCAACCCGGATGCCAAGCACACCGTCGACGCGACGCAGTTCTTCTCCAAGAGCCGCAATACTCCTTTCCACGGGCGAGCAGTCAACGGCCAGGTGACGCACACGATTGTCGGCGGGCGCCTGGTCTTCGAAGAAGGCCAGGTGCAGGAGGGCGCGGAGTGAAGAAGGCGGTCTTGGCCCTGGCGGATGGAGCGTTGTTCGAGGGGCGAGCCTTCGGAGCAATCGGAGAGACGATCGGCGAGGTGGTGTTCAACACCTCGATGTTTGGATATCAGGAGATCCTTACCGATCCGTCGTACGTCGGCCAGATCGTCACCATGGCGTACCCGGAGATGGGTAACGTGGGGGCGAATCCGGACGATCAGGAATCGACTCGGCCGCGCGCGGTGGGAATGGCAGTTCGATCGCTGACCACCCATTCCTCAAACTGGCGCTCGAGGGAAGAGCTCGACGTGTATCTGCGTCGCCACGGGATCGCCGGCATCGAGGGCGTGGACACGCGCAAGCTGGTGCGGCACCTGCGGACGCAGGGGGCGCAAATGGGCGTGATCAGCAGCGAAGCGCTTCGTCCGGCAGCCCTCGTGGAGAGGGCAGCGACCGCGCACGGAATGGAAGGGCTGGATCTGGCGACCGGGGTATCGACCAAGACCGAATACACGTGGACGCAGCCGAGCCACGATGTCTTCGGAGGGACGACGGCGCCGCCCGACCTCGTCCATGACGTGATCGCCTATGACTACGGGCTGAAGCGCTCGATGCTCCAGTTTCTGGTGGACGTCGGCTGCCGCGTCACGGTGGTGCCGGCGGGCTTTCCGCCTCGCGAGGTGCTGGCGCGAAGACCGCACGGCGTTTTTCTCACCAATGGTCCTGGGGATCCGGCTGCGGTCAAGGATGCTGCGCGCACCGTTGCCTCGTTGTTGGGAAAGATCCCCATCTTTGGCATCTGCCTCGGGCATCAGGTTCTGGCCCTGGCGCTCGGAGGGCGGACGTACAAAATGAAGTTCGGCCATCGGGGCGCAAACCAGCCGGTGAAGGACCTGGCGACCGGACGGGTGGAGATTACAGCTCAGAATCACGGCTTCGCCGTGGACGAAGCCAGCCTCAAAGGCAAAGCGCAGATGACCCACGTGAACCTCAACGACCGAACAGTGGAGGGTCTCGTTGTGCCGGACGGGAAGGCCTTCAGCGTCCAGTATCATCCGGAGTCATCCCCGGGGCCGCACGATGCGCGGCACTTGTTTCGCCGGTTCACCAAGTTGATGGCCAACCGGTGATCGTAGACATCGCTCACTCCTTCTCTTCATGGATTCGCCGCCCACCTTGCAGCCCTATCTGGACGAGCTGATCGCCTACGGAAGCTCGGAGAGTCGAAAGCCGGAGCTGCTCGCCGCGAAGGCGGAATACTTCCGCCTCACCGGTGACGTCTACGAGGACGACAAGAGCTTCGAGCAACGAATGGCCTCCTTCCTCGACTATTACCTCTTCGATCGCGCGAGTGCGCAGACGGGGAAAACGCCGGCGCAGGAGCTGCACGAAGAGCGCAGTCGCTCCGGCGATGCGCACGCGGCGGACCCCTATCTCGGTTTTGCCCAAACCATCCACGGTCTGTTCGAGGTCCGCAAGTTGGGCAAGGGGATGGTGCGCCTGCGCGAGCTGTTTTCCCGAGAAGACTACGAGGTGAGCGAGCGTCGCTACATGGTCGGACTGGAAAAAGGCGACATCCTGGAGGCGCGGCTGATCCCCTTCGGCGGGCACCTGATGTTCTCCGGCGCGTTTTGCTATCACCCCAAGCCCGCCTGCGCCGCCATTCGCAAGGAAGTGAAGCGGAGGCGCAAGAAGGAACCGGACCGGCCTCCGAAGGAACTGGCCTGGGAATGCGCCAAGATGGCGCTCAAGGTGGATCGGTACCGCCAGATCGCGGTGGAGAAGATCTACGATTTCCAGAACAGGAAGATCTGAGCTTCAGGCCTTCTTCTTTTCCTTCTGCGGTTGGAACGCCTTCAGCTCCTTTTCGTAGATCTCCAGGTCGCCATTTTCGCGGAAGTCGGCGATCGAGATGTAGTGCTCGACGCCGCAGGTCCGGCAGCCTTTCCCCATCAGCCGATCGTGCGGCTTGTCGCAGCGGTACCAATCGTGCTGCAGGTGAGGACCGAGCGCCTGAGCAAACTGCTGGGCGGTCTTCACAACGATGGTGTTGGCCATAGCCCTATTATTCCGAAACCCGGAGCAGGATAAAGGGCGAACTGCACCCGTTCTGACCGAGGGTAGTCGCCACCGTTCTGCCCGAGCGTAGCGCCGGAAGCGCGTAGTCGAGGGCGATATCGGGCGACCCCTCGACTTCGCTGTACCCGTTCTGCCCGAGCGTAGCGCCGAAGGCGCGTAGTCGAGGGCGATATCGGGCGACCCCTCGACTTCGCTTCGCTACGCTCGGGGCAAGCGGAGGTGTCTAAACCGGGTGCACGGTCATCAGATTGGTATTGCCGGGCACGTTCAGCGGAATGCCGGCGACGACGACTACCGGCGTGCCTGGCCGGCACAGCTTGCTGTGGCGGCAGATCCGCTTCACTTGTTGGAGCATCGCATCGGTCGAGTGCACCCGGCTGACGGCCCGGGACCGCACGCCCCAATACAACGCCATCCGCCTCACCACGTCAGGGTTGGGCGTGAGCGCGAGAATCTTGGCGCGCGGTCGGAACTGGGAGATCAGGCGCGCGGTGTAGCCGCTTTCGGTGTAGGCGACCAAGGCGGCGATGCCCAACTGCGAGGCGGCGGCCACTGCTGCGGCAGCCACGCCGGTGGAGATCTCGCGCGAGCGCTCGAACGGCCTGATCCAGGCGATGGCGCGCTTCTCCGCCTCCTCGACGATGCGCGACATGGTCGATGCAGCTTGCACCGGAAACCGACCGATTGCCGTCTCCGCTGAAAGCATCACCGCATCGGTGCCGTCGAAGATCGCGTTCGCCACGTCGGACACCTCTGCCCGGGTCGGACGCGAGCTGTTCACCATGCTTTCTAGCATCTCGGTGGCGATGATCGCGATTCCGCCCAGCCGGTTCACCGCGCGCACGAAGTTCTTCTGAATGCCGGGAAGCTGCTCCAGCGGCATCTCCACGCCGAGGTCGCCGCGCGCCAGCATCAGCCCGTCCGCGGCATGGGCGATCTCCTCGAGGTTGGTCAGCGCTTGAGGCTTTTCGATCTTCGCAATCAGCGGCGTGTTCAGCTTGGACACCAGAGGGCGCGCTTGCTTGACATCCCTGGCGCTGCGCACGAAGGACAGCGCCACGAAATCCACGCCGAGCTGCTGTCCAAAGGCGATATCCGCGCGGTCTTTGGGGGTGATGGCAGGGATGGAAACACGTGATCCGGGCAGGTTGATCCCCTTGTGATCCTTCAACGTGCCCCCCACCACGACCCGGCAGATGACGTCCGGGCCACGAACACGGATCACCTCTAGCCGCACGCGTCCGTCGTCCAGCAAAATGGGGTCGCCCCGCTTGACGTCCCTGGGCAGGGATTTGAGCGGAGTGGGAATCACTGATCCGCTGCCGATCACCTTTCGCGTGGTGACGATCACCGTCTCGCCCTCGCGCACAGTGAGCTGGCCGCCCTCGAACACGCTGAGTCGGATCTTGGGCCCCTGGATATCCTGCAGAATGGCGACCGGTCGTCCGAGCTTGCTCGCGATGCGGCGCACCTTCGCCATCCGGGCTCGATGCTCCTCTCGCGTCCCGTGCGAAAAGTTCAGCCGCGCGACGTCCATGCCGGCCCGGATCAGCCCGGTGATCACCTCCTCGGAATCCGACGATGGCCCGAGCGTGCAAATAATCTTCGCTTTACGCATGCGCGCATCCTAGAGAGCTGGGGTGCGTCTTGACAGCATCTAGCGAGGCGGAATACGAAGTGCCCCTCCCAAGCGCGGACCTGCGTAGACCTTTCGCTGGAGCGTCAATGAAGCCGGAAGAGCAGCTGCGGGCGCAGATCCAGACAGCCTCGGCACCGCCTCCGGAGACAGTTCGCGATCAAGACAAGATCATGCTGGTGTTCGCATACCTCGGTGTGCTGGCGCTGATTCCGCTGCTGACCGTCAGGGACTCCGAATTCGTGCGATGGCATGCCAAGAACGGCTTGACCCTCCACATCGTGACGGCCGTTGCCTTCATCGTTCTGCAATTTCTGCCGTTCGTCGGCTGGTTCTTGGGCTGCGTCGGCATCTTGGGATTGATCGTGGTCACCGTGATGGCCATCAGCAAGGCGCTGCGAGGTGAGCGCTGGCGCATTCCGGGCATCTCTGGTCTAGCCGACAAATTCTAGCGCGCTTGCAGTCTTCGAAAACCCGACTTCTCTCGGGAGGGGGGGTCGGGTTTTCGCGCTGCCAGCGGTCACAGGCTGATCACGGGATCCATCTTCGATGCCGGGATGCGTTGCGCGTCGCTGTCGCGATCCGCTTTGAGATCCTCCAACTGCTTCCGCGAGATGCCCGCCTCGTTGCAGACTCGCCGGGCAGCGTAGATCTTCGCTCCGGCTGCGAGCGCCATGGCGATCGAATCCGATGCGCGAGCCCGAAGAACCACTCGTCGTCGGCCCTGCCGGATGTACAGCCGACTCAAATACACATCGTCCTCGATCTTTTCGATCCTTATCTCGGTGACGCGCCCCCCAAGCTCGCTCAGCATCTCTTCCATCAAGTCCGTCGGTAAGACTCGCGGTGTAGCTCGATGGGCCAGACGGAAGGCAATCGACACCGCGGAAGACCCATCGATGAAGATGGGGAGGATGAGCTGGCCGTCTTTGGAGATCAGCAGCACCGCATTGCTCTCCACCTCCTGCAGCGGGATGACGTCGCGCACCTCCATCTCGATCAGATTGCTGCGGTTGGATCGCGATGAGGTCGCGGTGGCCGCGCCTCCCCAGGCGGAGATCGCCGCCAGAACGCAACCGACTCCGGCGATGGAGTTCAGCGCTTGACTGGGGACGACCGCTTTCCGCACTTAGTAGAGCTAGGCATCGCGGCCGCGGAAGGCAGCAACCGGGCGACGGAGCGCAAGGTCACCGCTCGTCCATATCCTCGTCTTCCAGCTCTTCCTCGTCGTCTTCCTCGACGTCGTCGTCCTCGAAGTCGAGCTCGGGCTCGTCCTCAGCTTCATCTTCTTTCTTGGATTCCAGCTCCTCTTCGAGATCCTCGGTCTCCACCGCCATGTTCACGCTGAACTTCTTTCCCAGAGCGGCGACCTGGGCCCGCATTTCCGTCAGGGCCGAGACGAAGTCCTCGGACAAGTTGGAGGCTGCTCGGGAATTGCAGTGCGGACAGACCAGCTTCTCGGTGCCGTCGATCAGGTCTTCGGCGTCTAGCTCGAAACTGGCTTCGCATTTCTGGCAGGTGAAGTCGATCGTCATACCCTGAGCGCGGAATACAAAGCACAGCCTTGCCTGTCAATTGAAGTCGGGGACATCTGGATTGAAGTGAATGCGCAGCGGCCGGAGGGTAGAATCGCGCCCCGGCGGGCCGGGCAGGAGATGAGGTCGCCGCGCTGACCTGGGAGACTGAGATGGAAGGTGCAAGGACGATGCTCCACGTGCTCCACCAGCAGGCGGAGAGGCTGAGGGGTCGTCCCGCCCTTTGGACCAAGAGGGAGGGAAGCTATCAGCCAACTTCTTGGCGGGAGTATGCCGAGCGGGTGAAGCAGTTCGCGCTGGGCCTGCGCGGCCTGGGTTTCAAGCGTGGGGGCGTCCTGACCATCCTCAGCTTCAATCGCGAGGAATGGCTGGTGGCGGAGCTGGCCGCGATGTCGCTGGGAGGGGTGGCGGTCGGGATCTACACCACCAGCAGTCCGGACCAGATCCAGTACGTGGCCGAACATTGCGAATGCGAGTTGATGCTGGTGGAAAATGAAACCTACCTGCGCACCGTCGAGGCGCTCCGGCCGCGTCTGCCGAAGCTGCGCCACCTGATCGTCATCGATCCGCCCTCTGCCCACGGCGCTCATGCGTTGAGCTACCAGCATGTCTTGCGAGCCGGCCAAGCCGAGGACGCGCGCGCCTATTTCGCCAGCGTGGAGAAGCTCGAGCCGACAGACCTGGCGACGCTGATCTACACGTCGGGAACCACCGGGCCGCCGAAGGGCGTGATGCTGAGCCACCGAAACCTGGTGTGGACGGCGCAGAAGCTCAGCCGATCGGCTGCGATGTCCAACGAGGACGTGACCCTCTCGTATTTGCCGCTCTCTCACATCGCGGAGCAGATCTGTTCGATTCACGGTCCGCTGATGAATGGAATCCAGGTGTACTTCGCAGAGTCGATCGACTCGCTCGCTCAGAACATTCGAGAGGTGCGGCCGACCGCGTTCTTTGGCGTGCCGCGAGTCTGGGAAAAATTCAAGGCGCGGGCGGAGGAGAGGATTCGCGAGCAACCCGAGGTGCGTCGCCGGCTGGTGGCCTGGGCGCGGCGGGTTGCGCTGGAGCGAAACTACCGCGCCCTGGCGCACGAGCGGATCCCGCTCGGTCTCGAGGCCCAGTACCGGGTTGCGCGCAAGCTGGTCTTCTCCAAGCTGAAAGAGAGAATCGGATTCGATCGCACTCGAATCTTCGCTACCTCGGCGGCGCCGATTGGAAAGGATGTGCTCGATTTCTTCGCATCGCTGGACATGATCCTCCGCGAGATCTACGGCCAATCGGAGGTGACCGGGCCGACCTCGGTCAGCACCGAAGAGGCGACCAAGCTGGGATCGCTGGGCCGACCCTTGATCGGCGTGCAAGTGAAGATCGCCGACGATGGTGAGATCCTGGTGCGCGGCGACAACGTCTGCCTCGGTTACTACAAAGACCCGCAGGCCACCGAAGAGCTGATCCACGCCGGCTGGCTGCATTCGGGAGACGTTGGACAGCTGGACGACGATGGCTATTTACGGCTCACTGGACGGAAGAAGGAGATCATCGTCACATCCGGCGGAAAGAAGACCGCTCCGGCGAACATCGAGACGCTGCTGCGCGCCATTCCGCCCATTGCCAATGCGCTGGTGATCGGCGAGCGCCGAAACTACCTGGTCGCGCTGTTGACCCTGGACGCTGAAAAGACGCCGGCCTTTGCGGGGCCGCGCGGCTGGCCCGAAACTGCAACCCTGCTGAGTCGCCATCCGGATTTTCTCAAGTACCTCGACCAGAAGATCGAAAGAGAGGTCAATCCGAAACTGGCTCGCTTCGAGACGGTGAAGAAGTTCGCCGTGCTCGCCCACGATTTCAGCGTCGAGGGCGGCGAGCTCACCCCGACCTTGAAAATCCGGCGGCAGGTGGTGGAGCAAAGGTTTTCCGGCCTGATCGAGTCGCTCTACGCACCCGAACGCGCGGCGACGCATGCTCCGGAAACGAAGACGGCGACCTCGCCGCTGACCTCCAGTGCATCCGAGGCGCCGTTCACGCCCGCCGGGGGTGTCGAAGCGAGCAGGCCGCTGAAGAGCTGAAACGTTGCCTCCTTTAGCGACGCTGCCGGGGGCGGCCCCTCGACTCCGCTTCGCGAAGCCTGTCCCGAGCCTGTCGAGGGGCTCGGGGTGAGCGGAGTTGCCGAGCGACGCTGGGAGTTACCGCTTGGAGAGCGGAATGTAGTCGCGGCGCTTTGGGCCGATGTAGACCTGCCGCGGGCGGGCGATCTTCTGCTCTGGATCCTCGGTCATCTCCTCCCACTGCGTGGCCCAACCCACGGTGCGCGGGATCGCGAAGAGGACCGGGAACATCTCCAGCGGAAACCCCATCGCCTCGTAGATCAGCCCGGAATAGAAGTCCACGTTCGGGTACAGCTTGCGCGAGACGAAATAGTCATCCTGCAGCGCAATGCGTTCCAGCTCGAGCGCGATATCCAGCAGCGGATTCTTACCGGTGACCTCGAATACTTGATCCGCTACCCGCTTGATCACCTTCGCCCGCGGGTCGTAGCTCTTGTAGACGCGGTGGCCAAAACCCATCAGCTTCGGTCCCTCGTCGCTCTTCACCCGCTTGATGAAGTCCGGCACCTTGGAGACGTCCCCTATCTGGCGCAGCATGTGGAGCACCGCTTCGTTGGCACCGCCGTGCAATGGGCCGTAGAGGGCGTTGATTCCTGCAGCCACCGCCGAGTACGGATCGACCTCGGAAGAACCCACCAGGCGGACCGCCGTGGTGCTGCAGTTCTGCTCGTGATCGGCGTGCAGGATGAACAGGACGTCCAAGGCATGCTCGAGGATCGGGTTCACCTTGTAGTTGGCCTCGGCCATCTTCTTGACCATCGCCAGGAAATTGCCGCAGTAGGTCAGATCGTTGTTCGGATAGACGTACGGCAATCCCATGCTGTGGCGGTAGGAGAAGGCCGCGATGGTCGGCATCTTGGCGATCATTCGGACCATCTGGATCCGGCGGACGCGGGGATTTTTGATGTTCTTGGCGTCGGGGTAGAAGCCGGACAGCGCCGCCACCGTCGACGACAGGATGGACATCGGGTGCGCGTCGTAACGGAAACCGTCCATGAAGGTCTTGATGTTCTCGTGGACGTACGTGTGATGCGTAATCAGATAAATGAACTCTTCCATCTGCGACTTGCTGGGGAGCTCGCCGTTCATCAACAGGTAAGCGACCTCGAGGTAGCTGGACGATTCGGCGAGCTGCTCGATCGGATAGCCTCGATACTCGAGGATCCCTTTATCGCCGTCGATGAAGGTGATCTTGCTCTTGCAGTTGGCGGTGTTCAGGAAGGCCGGGTCGTATCCCATCAGCCCGAAGTCGGTGTCGGTCGTCTTGATCTGTCGAAGATCCATGGTGCGGATGCACCCGTCCTCGATCTTCAGCTCGTAGCTCTTCCCGGTGCGGTTGTCCGTGACGGTCAGACTATTCTTGGGCATGGGTCGGAAATGTCATGCGTGTAGGGCGGCTTTCAACAAAAAAGACCATTCGTAGTCGCACGTCAACGTGGTGGATCAACCTACCCAACGAGCGGGCAATCGGAGATCGCAGCCAACGCCGGTGATCATACTCCCGATCGTCGCTTTCGCTGCACTGCGCCTGCTTTTTGGTGAGCTGCTGGAGGTCCAGAGCGCCTTGCGCGGACCGCGCCCTCAGAGAGCTTGAGCGGAAGAGCGACTGATCGTTTTGCGATCCAGGCCGGTGCTCCCATGGGGCGCGCCCTCCGCCACTGTTGCCAAGTAGACGTACGCGGTTCCGAAAGTGAGGGCGGTGGCCGTGCTTTCGCCGAAGGCCTCCGCTTCGGCCATCAGGGAGAGAAAGCGGTCGCCCGACGGGAATGCGGCCGCAGTGCGCGGCAGATACTCGTAAGCGGCGCGATCTCCGGTCAGCAGCCCCCCGATGAGCGGCATCGCCGTCCGGCTGTACAGGCGAAACAGCGCGCCGAAAGGACCCCGCGGTTGCCCGAACTCCAGGACCACCACGCGCCCGCCAGGTTTGGTGACGCGCGCCATCTCGCGCAGGCAGGCGAGCGGATCGTCGACGTTGCGAATGCCGAAGGCGATGGAAGCGATATCGAAGACGGCCTCCGCAAAGGGCAACGCGACGGCATCGGCGACCTCGAATTGGATCTGATGCCCCGCTCGGCGCGCCTTCGCTGGAGCCGCCGCGAGCATTTCGGCGCAGAAGTCCGTGCCGACCACGCGTCCAGTTGGTCCGACCGCGCGTTTGAACGCGATGGCGAGATCTCCGGTCCCGGTGGCGCAGTCGAGAACGCTCAACCCGGGCGCGGCGCCGCTCAGCCGAACCGCAGCACGCCTCCACAGCCGATGGATGCCGAAGGAGAGAATCTCGTTGGCCAGGTCGTAGCGAGGCGCGATCTGCGAGAACATCTGGCGCACTTGCGTGCTCATCGCGATCTCGCAGCGGTGGCGATCAATTGCGGCTGCTCCAGCGAGCGCCCCACGGACTCGAGAACCGGCGAAAGCCGGACCATCAGCTCGGAGAACATCTCCGGCGTGAGCGCCTGAGGACCGTCGCACAGCGCGTGATCGGGGTTGGGGTGCACCTCGATCAGAAGCCCGTCGGCGCCGCAGGCTGCCGCGGCCAGGGACATGGGAATGACCAGGTCGCGGTTCCCGGTCGCATGAGAAGGGTCCACGATGATGGGCAGGTGCGTTTGCCGTTTGGCGAGCGCGACCGCCGAGAGGTCGAGCGTGTTGCGAAGCTCCGAGCCGAAGCCGCGGATGCCGCGCTCGCAGAGAATCACCTGGTCGTTCCCTCCCTCGAGCAGGTATTCCGCCGCGAGCAACCATTCCTCGATGGTCGCTGCAAAGCCTCGCTTCAAGAGGACGGGGTGGCGAGTTTTTCCGAGCGCCCTGAGCAGCGAGAAGTTCTGCATGTTGCGCGCGCCCACCTGGAAGACATCCACGTATTCGCGCATCATCGGGATCTGAGAGGCGTCCAGCACTTCGGAGATGGTTGGCAGCCCGTGGCGGCGCCCGGCCTCGGCGAGGATCCGAAGCCCGGGCTCGCCCATCCCTTGAAAGGCGTACGGGCTGGTGCGCGGCTTGAAGGCCCCGCCCCGAAGCAGCTGCCCGCCGGCGACCTTCACCGCCGCGGCGACCAGCTCGGTCTGCTCGGCGCCCTCGACTGCGCAGGGACCCGCGGCGACGATGAAGCCGAGACCGCCGATCTCCACGTCGCCCGCGCGTACCCGCGTGGTCGGACGCCCGTCGCGCCGCAGCACCTGGTGCGAGATGAGATCGCCGCTGCTCAAACTGCCTCCAAGTTCACAGAGTTCAAGGAGTTTTGAACTCTCTGATGCATGTATAGCCGGAACGTCTTAGAAGACAACCGTAACTGTGCGAGCGGGCGCCTTCTGATGTCGGCCATCCATTCTCATGCAGATCCGACCTGGGTCGCGATCACGGTTTCCCTCCCGCCGGTGGATCCGCTGGCTGCTTGCGCCAGCCTCGCCGGCGCGAGCCTCTACTGGGAGAGGCCAACCGCGGGCGAGGCGGTGGCGGGCTTTGGAATCCTCTCCTCGGTGGAAGAGGCTCGTCCGGAGCTGGCCTGGCCCGTGACCGACCGGCTCTCTTCTGCGGGTCAGGTCGCTTGGTTAAACAGCGTCAGCGCAGATCCACCGCCGGGGCCGTGGTTCGGAGGTTGCGCGTTCGACCTGCGGCGACGGTCCACGCCGATCTGGACTGGATTTCCGCCTTCGAAGTGGATTCTTCCCGAGCTGCTGGTTTGGCGGCGCGACGGTCGCTCCTACGTCACCGGATTTCAATCCCCCTCTCGCGCCCGCGAGGCGCGAGCGATGGTGAGCGAGTGCGCGGTCGCCCTGGAACAGCTCGGCCCCGCCGAATGCATCGGTGCGCCCGCCGACGCAGAGCTCAGGGTTTGGTCCGATCGGAAGCAGTGGCGAGAGCTGGTGGATCGCGCGCTGCGAGCCATCGAGGCGCGCTCGCTGAGCAAGGTGGTGCTGGCTCGGCGGATTGGCCTTGCGAGCGCTCACCCGCTCGAGCCGACCTCGATCCTCGCCATGCTTCGCCAGCGCGTGCCGGGCTGCACGCTGTTTTGCCTGCGTTCCGCATCGGGCGCGCACTTTCTGGGAGCCACGCCCGAGACGCTCTGCCGGGTCAAGGGCCGGTCGCTGGAGACCGAGGCGCTGGCGGGCTCCGCGCCCAACCCCGGTGAACCGCCGCTCGCGAGCGCGGACAAGGAGTCGCGCGAGCACGGGGCCGTCGTGGAGGGAATCGATCAGGCCATCAGACCGCTCTGCGATGCCGTGGAGATCGATGCTTCGCCGAGCGTGCTCGGCCTGCCGTACCTCCGCCACCTGAGGACGGCAATTCGCGGCCGACTGCGCGCCCCGGTGCGCCTGTCCGAAGTGGTTTCGGCGCTTCATCCGACCGCCGCAGTGGGTGGAACGCCGCGCGATCGGGCGCTGACCTTTCTCGCGGAGAACGAGGATCTGGATCGCGGCTGGTATGCAGGTCCGATCGGGTGGCTGGGCGAAGGGAAGGCCGAGCTGGCGGTGGCCATTCGATCTGCGCTGGTGCGCGGCCGCGAGGCGCAGCTCTTCGTCGGCGCAGGCGTGGTTGCCGGCTCAACCGCCGACGGAGAGTGGGAGGAGACCGAAGCGAAGAGTCGGACGCTTCTGGAAGCGATGCGAGGCGGGTGTGTTGGCTGATGCCAATCTGAACGAGCTCTGGGCCCGCGCATTCGTGGAGCAGCTGTACCAGGCGGGACTTCGACAAGCGGTGATCTCCCCCGGCTCGCGTTCCGGTCCGTTGGCGCTGGCGCTCGCCGAGCACGCCGGCATCGTGACGCGTGCCATCATCGACGAGCGCAGCGGTGCGTTTTTCGCGCTGGGCATGGCCAAAGAGTCCGGAGCACCTGCGGCTGCTCTGGCTACCTCGGGAACGGCGGGCGCGAACTTCTATCCCGCGGTGGTGGAAGCGGCGATGGCGCACGTGCCGCTGCTGCTGTTGACGGCGGACCGTCCGATCGAGCTGCACGGCTGGGGCGCCCTCCAGACCGTCTCGCAAGATCGCCTCTTCGGGCAATTCGCGCGCTGGTTCGTCGACCTGGGCGTGCCCGAGCCGTCGCCCGCCGCAATCGAGCACCTTCGCGCCACGGCTACGCGCGCCGTGGCGACCGCTCTGCGCAGCCCTCGCGGGCCGGTGCAGATCAACGCGCCATTTCGCGAGCCCCTGGCTCCCACTCCTCAGCCGCTCCCATTGGGTCTGCAAGGGCGTCGGAGCGGCGCGACCAGCTCTCCAGCCGCCCGCATCATCTCGGGAGTAGAGCTTCCGGATCGCGCGGCGCTGGACCGGATCCGCCAGATCGCGGAGGTGGAGGCTCGCGGCGTGATCGTATGCGGGCCCCGGGACGTCGACGGCGGGCTGCGCGATCACCTGCTCGCGATGGGGCGGGCCCTCGGTTATCCCGTGCTCGCCGAAGCAACTTCCCAGGTTCGCTACGGGGGCGAGGGCGGTGAAGCCATCGCGCTCTACGACTTGCTGCTTCGTCATCTCCCCTTCGCCGATGCCCATCGGCCGCGGGTGGTCTTGAAATTTGGCGGGGGCGTGATCTCGAAAGTGTTGCAGGCGTGGTTGGACGGGTCCGGGGCCGAGATTTTTGGCTTCGCCGATGACGTCGCCCTGGTCGACGCCGCCCACACTGCTGCCGCGCTGATCCAGGGCTCGCCTGTGGCGGCTTGCCAGCACCTGGCCACGCCCCGAATGACGGGCCGCGAGGAGTGGCCGGCGCGGTTTCGAAGCGCCGAGCAGAAGGCGCGCTCGGCGCTCGACGAGGCATTTGCGGCGGCGGGTGAGCTGGGGGAGCCGCGGGTGGCGCGCGAGGTGGTTGCGGCGCTGCCCCCGGACGCCAACTTGTTCGTCTCCAGCAGCATGCCGGTGCGCGATCTGGATGCCTTCGCTCCCGGTTCTTCCATTCCATTGCGCGTGCTCGCAAATCGCGGTGCAAACGGGATCGACGGCGTCGTTTCCACCGCCCTGGGCGTGGCGGCGAGCTCGGGTAAGCCGACGGTGCTGCTGACGGGAGATCTGGCACTGATCCACGATCTTGGCGGGTGGGCGACCGCGTCTCGACAGCGCCTCTCGCTCACCGCCGTGGTGCTCAACAACGATGGCGGGGGGATCTTCTCCTTCCTGCCGATTGCGCAATTCCCGGAGCGATTCGAAGAGCTCTTCGCGACCCCGCACGGGTTGGAGCTGTCGCGCATCGCCGATTTGTGCGGCGCGCGCTACTGCGCGCCGCGGTCGGCTGCCGAGCTGAAGATGGCTTTGCAAGCGGGCCTCGAAGGCGGCCTGCACCTGATCGAGATCCGCACCGATCGCGGTCGGAACGTATCCGAGCACCGCGCGCTGGCCGAGCGGGTCGCGCAGGCGCTGGGCGAGGGACCGTGGACATGAAACTGGCGTTCGAGGAGTGGGGCGAAGGCCGTGAGCGTCTGCTTCTCCTCCACGGCTTCACCGGCAACCGGAAAGCTTGGGACCATCTGCGCCCGTTTTTCGCGCCGCACTTCGATGTCCTCGCCGTCGATCTGCCGGGCCACGGCGAATCTTCGCCTTGCGACCAAACGGGTCCGGCGGGCTTTGAGCAGACCTTGTCCGCGCTGGGAGGAATCCTCGATTCAGTCGGCGCGGCCAAGGTGAACCTGATCGGTTACTCGCAGGGTGCCCGGATCGCGTTGGCCCTGGCATTTCGCGCGCCCGAGCGGATCGGCCGGCTCGTGCTGGAGAGCGGATCGGCTGGTTTGAGCTCGCTACGCGATCGAGCCGCGCGCCGGCGCCGCGACGAGGCGCTGGCCTGCGAGATCGAGTCCGCCGGAACGCACTCGTTCATCGCGAGGTGGGAACGGCGTCCGGTTTTTGAAGGCCTCAGGCGGCTTCCGATCGATCGGGCCTCAGCCCTGAGGGCCAGGCGCCTTTCGTGCTCTGCTGCCGGGTTGGCCAGCGCACTTCGGGCGCTCGGAGTGGGAGCTCAGCCCAGCTACTGGGAGCAGCTGCCCCGGTTGCGGGTCCCGGTGTTGCTTCTCAGCGGCGCGCGAGACGCCAAGTTCAGCGGCATCGCGCGGCAGATGTCTCGGGAGCTGCCGCTCGCCTGGACCAAATCATTCGAGGACACGTGGCACGCGCCCCATCTCGAAGCCCCCGCGGAATACGCCCGTGAAGTGATCGGATTCCTGGGAGCGACGTGGTTGGAGCCACCCTCGGCAGATGGATCAGTGGAGGTGCTCAGGTGAAGCCAGATTGGAAGACCGTCAAGCGCTATCAGGACATCCGCTACGAGAAGTGGCAAGGTATCGCCAAGGTGACGATCAATCGGCCCGAGGTGCGCAATGCCTTCCGGCCGCAGACGCTGTTTGAGCTGAGTGAGGCCTTCGCTGACTCGCGCGAGGATTCGGAAGTCGGCGTGGTAATCCTCACCGGCGAGGGCGAGAAGGCATTCTGTTCTGGCGGCGATCAACGCATCCGTGGCACGGAGGGTTACCTCGGCGAAGATGGAGTGCCGCGGCTGAACGTGCTGGATCTCCAAAAGCAGATCAGGTCGTTGCCCAAGCCGGTGGTGGCGATGGTGGCCGGCTACGCCATCGGCGGCGGGCACGTGCTCCACGTGGTGTGCGATCTCACCATCGCCGCGGACAACGCGCGCTTTGGGCAGACCGGCCCCAAAGTGGGGAGCTTCGATGGCGGATTGGGCGCTTCCTATCTGGCGTCCAGCGTCGGGCAGAAGAAGGCGCGAGAGATCTGGTTCCTTTGCCGTCAGTACGACGCTCAGCAGGCGCTGCAAATGGGTCTGGTGAACGCGGTGGTACCGCTGGCGCAGCTCGAAGAGGAAACGGTGAAGTGGTGCCAGGAAATCCTGGAGAAAAGCCCGCTCGCGCTGCGGTTGTTGAAGTCCGCGTTCAACGCCGCGCTCGATGGTCAGCTCGGGTTGCAAGAGCTCGCCGGTAACGCGACGATGCTTTATTACATGACCCCGGAGGCCCAGGAAGGGCGCAATGCTTTTCTGGAACGGCGAAAGCCGGACTTCAAAAAGTTTCCGCGACGGCCATGAGCCCGCTCACCCAAGCGCTGCGGCAAGCCACGCCAGTCCCGGGCAGGATTCCCGCTCGGGTGTGGACCCAGGCCATCCGCCCCCGGACGCTCAGCGCCGGAGCCATGCCGGTGTTGTTGGGAATCGCGCTCGCCTACGGCAAGGGCGTTGGCAGGGCGCTGCCGGCGCTGGCCGCGTTGCTGGGCGCGCTGCTGATCCAGATCGGAACCAACCTGGCCAACGACTACTACGATTTCAAGCGCGGCGCCGATACGTCTGAGCGGCTCGGCCCGGTGCGGGTCACTCAGAGCGGCCTCATTCCCCCGGCCACCGTTTTGTTCGCTGCTCTGTTGTGCTTCGGCGCGGCGACGGCAGTGGGCTTCTACCTGGTGGCCCTGGCCGGCTGGCCGATCCTTGCGCTGGGGCTTTTGTCGCTGCTTGCCGGCTTCGCGTACACCGGCGGCCCGTTCCCTCTCGGCTATTTGGGTCTAGGGGACATCTTCGTGTTCCTCTTCTTCGGGCTGGCCGCGGTCGCGGGCACGTACTACGTGCAAGCGAATCATCTCACGCAGGCGGTCTGGTTCGCCGCCGCGGCGGCGGGATCGCTGGGGACGGCGCTGCTGGTGGTGAACAACCTGCGGGACGTGGTGACCGATGCGCGCGCAGGGAAGCGAACGCTGGTGGTCCGCTTTGGCGTGCGCGCCGCCCGAATCGAATACTGCGCTCTGCTGCTGATTGCGTTCCTGGCTCCGATATTGCTTTGGGTCTCGGGTCTGGCCAAAGCGTGGGTGCTGCTGGCGATGATCAGCTTGCCGCTGGCCATTGCACCGCTTCGCCGCGTGCTCAACCAGTCGGGTGCCGATCTCAATCCGGCGCTGGGCGAGACAGCTCGTCTGCAGATTGCGTTCGGGGTTCTATTCGCGCTGGGCTTGTGGATTGGCTGAGGGGAGGCGGGATGAAACTGAGCGAGCTTGAGCTGACCCCGTTCCGATTGATCCTGCGTTTCCCGTTGGATGGCGCTCATCGTCCGCACCGGGAGCGCGACGGGATCTTCCTCGCGCTTCGGGACGATCAGGGGCGCGTCGGTCGCGGTGAAGCAACCCCCCTGGTCGAGTTCGGTACCGAAACGCTGGCCGCCGCGTCCGCGGCTCTCGCCGTGCTCGCCCAGATGGTTCGGGGATCGCCGGTTCCCCGCACCTGCGAGGAAGTCGATGCGCTGATCGAAAAGCTGGGGAATCTCGGTTCCGCCCCAGCCACTCGTTGTGCCGTCGAATCCGCCCTGCTCGATCTGGCCGCGCAGGACGCAGGCGTTTCGGTCTCGCAGATGCTCAGCCCGAAGGCGAGGCCGTGGACGGCGGTCAACGCTCTGCTCAGCGCTCCCGACCCCGAGCCGCTCGCGGATGAAGCGCTCGCAGCGGTGCAAGCCGGCTACGCAGTGCTCAAGGTCAAGGTCGCCAGCCGGGCGCTGTGGGACGATGCCCGGCGGCTGATCGCGGTCCGGCGCGCGGTGGGCGATGAAGTGAAGATCCGGATCGACGCGAACGGTGCGTGGACCGAGGCGGAGGCTGCCACCGCGCTGCGCGGCCTTTCGCCCCTCAAGCTCGAGCTGTGCGAGCAGCCCGTCCCTGCCGGCAATCACGCGGCGCTGCGCAGGCTGAGGTGGCTCGTTCCCTGTCCCATCGCAGCCGACGAATCCGTCTCCCAGCCGGGCGGCGGCGACGCGCTGCTCGATGGCGAAGATGGTCCGATGGCCGACGTTCTGGTGCTCAAGCCGATGGCGCTCGGCGGTCTTCTCCCCTCGCTGCGGCTTGCCCGGCGCGCCGAACAGGTGGGCGTGGGAACGTACGTGACCAGCGCGATGGATGGCGTGGTCGCGCGGTTGGGCGCAGCCCACCTGGCCGCCGCGCTGCCAACGGCGGAGTGGGCGTCCGGCCTCGGCGTGGGCCGGATGTTCGAAAAGGATCTGGGGGCCGATCCCTGCGCGCCGGTAGGCGGACGAATCCACATCCCGGAGCGGTCAGGCCTCGGCCTGCCGGCGGGGTGGGGCATCTCGTGATCGTGGAGTGCCCGGTCCGCGCTTCGGCGCAGCGATCTCCGCGAAGCCTGGCTCTCGTTTTCGCCGAGCAGCACTGGACCTACCAGCAGCTGGATCTCCAAGTCGAAGGTTGGGCGAGCGAGCTGGAGCGGCGCGGCGTGCGCCGAGGCGATCGCCTTGCATTGCTGTGCGGGAATGTTCCCCAGTTCGTGTTCCTGGTGCACGCGCTCGCGCGCCTGGGGGCGATTCTGGTTCCGCTCAGCGCGCGGTGGACCGAGGCGGAGATCGCTCCCGTGCTCGAGGCGATTGGCCCCCGGCTGGTGATCGCCCCGCGCCCGATGCAGCTCATCTTCGGCGAAGACACTCTCGATTGGCTGTATCTCGATCAGGTCGATCCGAACACCCACTCGAGCGCGCATCCGCCAGAGGCGCCGCTGCGCGCGACCCTGGACTCCGAGGCGATACAGGCCATCCTCTTTACCTCCGGCACGACCGGCATCCCCAAAGGCGCACAGCTCTCGGTGGGCAACTTCGCCCACAGCGCGCGGGCTTCGGCAGACAACCTGGGAGGCGATCCCGAGCAACGGTGGCTGGCCTGCCTGCCGCTGTATCACGTGGGCGGGTTGGCGATGCTGATCCGCTGCGCCTGGTACGGCTCGGCCCTCGTGTTGCACGAGCGGTTCGACCCGGATCAGGTGAACGCCTCGATGGAGCGAGATGGCATTTCACACCTCAGCCTCGTGGAGACGGCGCTCAGAGAAGTGCTGCAGTCGCGTGGGCCGCGTCCCTTCCCAAGCTCGTTGAAGGCTGCGCTGATCGGCGGTGGTCCCGCGTCGCCGGAGTTGCTGGCCAACGCGCGCCGCGCTTCGCTGCCAGCGCTCCACACCTACGGCCTGACCGAGGCCACGTCCCAGGTGAGCACCGAGCGCCGGGGCGAGGCGGACGGCAGCACTGCTGGAAGGCCGCTGACTGGAATCAGTGTTCGCATCGTGGATGCGCAGGGGCAGAGCGTGGCGGGTGGCAAACCAGGTGAAATCGAAGTGCGCGGTCCAACGGTGATGCGCGGCTATTTTGGCGACGACGCTGCCACCGCGGCGTCGTTCCGCGGAGACTGGCTGCGCACGTTGGACATCGGCTCGCTGGACGAGCGCGGCCGGCTGACGGTGTTTGCTCGACGCGCCGACCTGATCCTGAGCGGCGGCGAAAATGTCTACCCCGCGGAGGTGGAGCGCGCGCTCGCGGCACATCCGAAGATCGCTGCGGCCGCGGTGATTGCGCAGCCAGACGCCAAGTGGGGACAAGTTCCGGTGGCGGCCTTCGTGGTGCGGCAGGGCAGGCCATCGGCTGATGAGCTGGAACGGCACTGCCGATCCCGACTCGCTGCCTTCAAAGTTCCCAAGCGCTTCGTCGAGCTGCAATCGCTGCCGTGCAATCACCAGGGCAAGCTCGACCGCGCCGCCATTCGCAACCTCGTCGAGCGCGCGTTGGAGCGACCAGGCGCACGCGAGAACCAATCTGCTTGAAGGGATCGCCCGCGCTTCTTACACTCGGCGCGCCTTCCGCAAGCACAGGAGAGAATACATGGCCACCCCCGCTGGCGAGACAATCACGATGACGGCCGGAAAGCTTGCGGTTCCCGATCGGCCGATCATTCCGTTCATCGAGGGAGACGGAACGGGGCGCGACATCTGGCGCGCTTCCCAGGCGGTATTCGACTCCGCCGTCGAAAAGGCATATCGGGGCAAGCGGAAGATCGTCTGGCGCGAGGTGTTGGCGGGGGAAAAAAGCTTTAAGGCGGTCAACAACTGGCTGCCGGACGAGACCGTCGAGGCATTCCGGACCTACCTGGTTGGCATCAAGGGCCCGCTCACCACGCCCATTGGCGGAGGGATTCGTTCGCTCAACGTGGCGCTGCGGCAGAAGCTCGACCTCTACGTTTGCCTTCGACCGATCCGCTACTTCAAGGGAGTCCCTTCTCCGGTGAAGGAGCCGCAGAAGGTGAACATGGTGATCTTCCGGGAGAACACGGAGGACATCTACGCCGGAATCGAATTCGAAGCGGGCAGCGAGGGGGTGCGGAAACTACTGGATTGGATGAAGCGCGAGCTGCCCAAGGACTTCTCCAAAATCCGTTTTCCCCAAACCAGCGGGTTGGGAATCAAACCCGTTTCCAAGGAGGGAACCGAGCGGCTGGTCCGAGCAGCGATCAAGTACGCGCTGGAGAACGGGCGCAAGAGCGTGAGCCTGGTGCACAAAGGCAACATCATGAAGTTCACCGAGGGAGCGTTCCGCAAGTGGGGCTATGACGTCGCCTCCAACGAGTTCGCCGACAAGGTCTACACCTGGGAGCGCTGGGAAGCGACGAAGTCGACCTCGGGCGAGGAGGCGGCGAACAAGGAGCAGAAGCAGGAACTCGCGGCGGGCAAGCTGTTGATCAAGGATTCGATCGCCGACATCACTCTGCAGCAAGTCCTCACCCGGCCCGACGAGTTCGACGTGATCGCCACGCTGAATCTCAACGGGGACTATCTCTCGGACGCGCTGGCGGCCCAGGTGGGCGGGATTGGCATCGCGCCCGGCGGGAACATCAACTACGTCACCGGCCATGCCGTATTCGAGGCGACCCACGGCACAGCGCCCAAATACGCGGACCAGAACAAGGTGAATCCCGGCTCGGTGATCCTCTCTGGCGAGATGATGCTGCGCCACCTGGGATGGAAGGAAGCCGCCGAGCTGATCATCCGCGGAATGGACGGCGCGATCTCGGCCAAGACGGTGACCTACGACTTCGCGCGGCTGATGAAGCAAGAGGGACAGACCGGGGTCACCGAGGTCAAGACCTCCGAGTTTGGACAGGCGATCATCCAGCACATGTAGCCGCGGTTCGGGGGACTTGTTCGCCACGCGTCGCTTGCGCCGCGAAGGTCCCTCGGCTTAAGCAGTCATCCGGCTCGAGCGGGAGGGAAGCATGAACCTACGGAGAGAGGCTCCGACCTTTTGGTGCGTCGCGCTGATCGCGGCGACGGCTCTCGGCGCGTGCGCGAAGAGCGGGAACGGCAGCTACACCTTGGTGATCCTGCACACCAACGATCTCCATTCGTATCTGAACGGGCACGATCCGGAGGCGGACTACACGCCGTTGACGATCAACGACGACTCCACCGTGGGCGGCATGGCGCGCCTGGCGTCCCTGGTCGCGAGCGAACGCATGTCGGGCGCGATGACGAACACTCCTGTGCTGTTGCTCGACGCCGGGGATTTCATGATGGGGACGCCCTTCGAGATCCTCGGCCTGTCGAAATCCGTGGAGTTGGTGGAGATGGCGAAGATTGGTTATGACGCAATCGACCTGGGCAACCACGAGTTCGACTGGACGCCGCGCGCGCTGGCCGGATTCATCGCGGCGGCGGCAGCGGGAGGCTTTCGCGTCCCGCTGCTGGCGTCGAATATGAAGTACAGCGCCGTCTCGCCGGACGATGACGACCTCCAGCGGTTGGAGCTGGCCGGCTACATCCAGCGCAAGACGGTCAAGACGCTGCCCAACGGCATCAAGGTCGGCATCTTCGGCGTGCTCGGGCAACAAGCGGTGATGGTGACTCCGCAAGTTGCGCCGCTCACCTTCGACGCACCGAAGGTCACCGCGAAGGCCATGGTGGACGAGCTGCGCAACGTGGACAAGGTGGACATCGTGGTCTTGCTTTCGCATTCGGGAACGGACGCCTCGGGCAAGGGCGAGGATGCGCAGCTTGCCCAGGACGTACCGGGCATCGACATCATCGTCAGCGGCCATACGCACGTGGCGCTTCCGCAGCCCGTCCAAGTGGGTAACACGCTGATCGTTCAGACGGGTGCATACGCCGCCAATCTGGGCAGGATGGAGCTGAACTTGCTGCCGCCACCCTCGCCCTTTTCCGCGAACTTTTCCGTGAGGAGCTATCGGCTGATTCCGATCGACGACACGATTCCCGGAGACGCGCCCACGCAGGCGCGGATCGACGGATACGTCTCGGATGTGGACGCGCTGCTGATGCGGACAGGATTTGCGTACAGGAGAGTGATGAGCCAGACCTCATACGATTTGCCGCGGCCTGGCTTCGGCGAATCGACGCTCGGAAATCTGGTAACCGATTCGTATCGCACCCTCGTGAATACCGTTGAGCCCGGAGACGGGCCGGTCGATCTCGCAGTCGAGTCTTCGGGCAATATCCGCGTCGACGTGCGCAAGGGGAAGACCGGGGCGATCTGGTTTGCCGACTTGTTCCGCGTGCTGCCGCTCGGCATCGGACCCACGGATCAGCAGCCCGGTTATCCGCTGGTGTCATTTTTCCTGAATGGCCGCGATCTCAAGGCGGGAATGGAGGTGACGGCGGCGTCGATGGATCCGCTCGCCAACAACGACTACTTTCTGCAGATCTCCGGCGGCAAGCTGCTCTTCAACGGCAGCGGACAGCCGTTCAATCGCGTCACCAGCCTGGTGCTGGATGGAAACCGCACGGTGAACTTCGCGGACACCGGCACTTGCTACAAGGTCGTCACCACGTACTACGTCGCCAGCCTCCTGGGGCTGGTGAGCCAGTTCACGGGGGGACAGCTATCCGTCGTCCCCAAGACCTCGCGCGCGTGCAACACGCTGCTGACCGACATGACCTGCACTTCCCCGCCGTCGCCCAGGTGTGGTCTGAGCTCTCGGATCGTCAACGCGAATCCATTGGGGACGTTCCAGGAGCTGAAGCAATGGGGAGCGCTGGTGACGTACGTCTCGCGCTTCAGCAGCCTGCCGGCCAGCGGCCCCGTCCAGTACTCGCAGACAGAGGGTCGAATCGTTCGACAATGAGTCTTGAAGCTCCAGCCGCTATGCGAAGAGAGCTGCTCGCGGGCGGGTTCTTCTTCTCGCTGCTTCTGTTGGCGCTCGCGTTTCCATCCGATGCCGCGCCGTCGGGTGCCGATTTCGCCAAAGTGCGGGACAACTACGTGAAGGTGTTTTTGAGGCGCTTTCCGGTGGTGGCCACTTATCTCGGCGCCGACGGTCTTGATCCGCTGCTCGCTTCTGTGAACGGCACCTTGCGGGATTATTCAGCGCCGGCGCTGGAGAACGAGCGAAAGGAATGGGTGCGATTCCAGAACGAGCTGGCTCGCTCGAAGCGGAGCGCGGCATCGGAGGCGGATCGGATTGACGCGGAGGTGATGGCCGCTCAGCTCGCCTTCCTGCTGCGCAACCTCGACCGGAAAATCCATCAGCGCGCCATCGACGTCTATCTCGAGGAACCCCTTCGCGGCGTGGAGTGGTCGCTCCAGGGGATGAGCCCGGTGGCCGGCTCGAAGATCGGCACCCGAGCGGAGTGGGAGACGCTGATCCAGCGCGTGGAAGCGGTTCCCAATTACCTGCGCACAGCGCTGTCGAACCTCGAGCACGGAGTGCCGGATCGCCGGATGATTCAGGTCTCGCTCAAGGCGGCGCAAACGACCGCGGATTACTTTGACCAGACACTTCCGAAGAGAGCCAAGGATGAAATGCCGGAATCCGGAGGGGCTTCCGTGCAGACGCTCAGCGCCGCCTCCAAGAGAGCAGCCGCCGCGTTCCGGGATTTCCGCAAGGGGCTGCTGCGAATCTACTTTCAGGACGACGGTAAGAAGCTCAAGCCGCAGTTCGACCGAGATCACTACGCATCCGGGGCAGCCGAGTACGAGTGGGCCCTGAAGAACAATCTGCGCGTCTCCTGGAAGCCCAGGGAGCTTCACGCATACGGCAAGAAGAAGGTCGCCGAAACGCAGGAGAAGATCACCGCGCTGGCAAAACGGATCGCCAAAACGGAGGAGATGCTGGATGGCTCGGTGCCGGCCGTCCTCGCTGCTCTGTCGGATCAGGCGGCGCACAGCGATGCCGAGCTGCTCGGCTGGTACAAGGAAGATATCCAGCGGCTGGTCGAGTACGCGCGGAAGACGAAGCTGTTCAACGTGCCGGACGACTACCACCTGGACGTGATCTTCACGCCGCCGCCGCTGCGAGACACCATCGACGCCGCCTATTATCCCGCCCCACCATTCAAGCAGTCCGGGACGGGCCAGTTCTACGTAACCCCCACCGGGGACGATCCAGTCAAGCTGCGTTCGCACCCGCGTGCATCGATCGCCGACCTCTCCGCCCACGAGGGCTTTCCCGGACACGATTGGCAGTACCAGTTCCTGCGGACGAGGGCGAAGTCGATTTCGCCGGTCCGCTGGCTCACTCCGGGGGGCGTGGAGGATTCCGCTTCCATGTGGGAGGACTCGATGTCCAGCGAGGGTTGGGCACTTTATTCGGAGCAGCTGGTTGGCGAGCCTCGCCCTCGCTTCCCGGAGGGCTTCTATTCGCCGGAAGAGCATCTGTTTCAGCTCAAGGCTCAGTTGCTTCGCGACGCCCGCGTGGTGGTGGACACCGGCATTCACTGCGGCTACATGACCTTCGATCAGGCTGTCGAGTACTTCGCGCGCAACGTCCACTTCGTGAAAGGGGCCGTCTCCACCGATCCCGCCAAGAATCCGTCCTCTGTCGAGCGCGCCGCCGTCGAGTCCTCCCAGAAAGCGATGTACCGCTACTCCAAGTGGCCGACCCAGGCGATCACCTACCACCTTGGCAAGTCGGAGATTCTCTCGCTGCGAGAGCAGGTGCAGAAGATCGAGGGCACCAAGTTCGACGAGCGCCGCTTCCACGAAGAGTTGCTCTCGCAGGGGACGATTCCCACGGGTTATGTTCGCGAGACGTTGCTCGGCGAGGCGCGGTCTCGGGCTGGCCAGCCGCAGTGAACGAAGGATGTATCTGCGCTTGACTGGGGCGCGCTTTGGCGAAATGAGATCTTGTGCAGTGCCTCGACTACGGGTCACCGGGGCGACCCTACGCTCGGCACGAGCGGGGGGCACGAACGGAGTCACGAGGGAAAGATGAGAAAGAAAATCGGTTTGATCGGCGGAGGGCAGATCGGCGGCAACCTGGCCTTGCTCGCCGTCCAAAAACAGCTCGGCGACGTGGTTCTGTTCGACATTCCCCAGGCGGAAGGCCTGGTGAAGGGCAAGGCGCTGGATATCAACCAGCTCACAGCCGTGGATGGGTACGACTGCCGGGTGCTCGGAACGATCGACTGGAAGGACCTGGCCGGCTCGGACGTCTTGATCATCACCGCGGGCGTGCCACGTAAACCCGGGATGAGCCGCGAGGACCTGCTGGACGTGAATCTCAAGATCATGCGGGACGTCGCCAGCAACATCAAAACGCACTGCCCGAATTCTTTCGTGATCAACATTGCCAATCCGCTGGACGCAATGGTGTACGCCCTTCACCGGATCACCGGATTCAAGAAGAGCCAGGTGGTGGGGATGGCCGGGGTGCTGGACACCTCGCGACTCAAGTTCTTCGTTGCCGAAGCTCTGGGTTGCTCGATTCGCGACGTGGAGGCGCTGGTGCTCGGAGGGCATGGGGACGACATGGTTCCCATCCTGCGCTACTCCACGGCGGGAGGCGTTCCGCTGACGCAGCTTCTGCCGAAAGAAAAGCTGGACGCGCTGGTCAAGCGGACCCGCGAGGGCGGCGCTGAGCTGGTTGCCCTCTACAAGACCGGCTCCGCCTACTTCGCCCCGGCCGCCTCGGCCATCGCGATGGCCGAGAGTTACCTCCTGGACCGAAAACGAATCTTGCCCTGCGCTGCCTACCTGGAAGGCGAGTACGGCATTCGCGGCTGCTTCATGGGCGTCCCGGTCCAGATCGGCGCCGGCGGGGTGGAGAAGATCATCGAGGTGGAGCTGAACGCAGAAGAAAAATCGCAGATGGAAAAATCGTTCCAGTCGGTGAAGAAGACGGTGGACAGCGTCAAGCTCTGAGGTGACCCGACGATTTGCGCTTTGCCACACGAGCCTTATGCCCCAAATGGTGTCCCCTTATTTCGGGACGAGGAAACTCTTTGCGGCGGCCGAGAGGAGAATTAAGAGACCGCTAGAATCCAGCACCGAGTGAGCTGGGACATGACGCAGGCCGGGACCTCCATCCAAACGCCGGAGTCGACCAGGGCGGACACTTCCTTTGTGCTCCGGCGATTGCACTCTCTATCGGGCTTGGTCCCGATCGGGTTGTTCCTCTGCTACCACATCTACGAGAACATGACTGCTCTGCGCGGGCCCGAGGCCTACAACGAGATGGTCAACCACGTGAACGCGCTGCTTCCCCGCCAGTATTTCTACGCGCTCGAGCTGGTGGCGATCATCGGGCCGCTGCTCTTCCACTCGCTCTACGGGATCTACATCGCCTCCACCGGCCAGTCGAACGTCAACGCGTACCCGTACTCGACCAACTGGTCGTATTGGCTTCAGCGGATCAGCGGGTACATTGCGTTCGTCTATCTGCTCGTGCACGTGGGCGTGCTGCGCTTTGCAGTCACCGTCGGCGGAAACCACCTGGCGCCGTACTCGGGTCCTGCTCCGGGAAAGCTGGATCTGGTCACCTACGATGATGTTGCGGCGCACCTGGGAAATCCCGATCTGATGGCCGTCAAGTCCTGGATGGCCGGCAATCACATCTTCGCGCTCTACATCGTCGGGACGGTGCTCACCATCTACCACTTCACCAACGGCCTCAACGGATTCGCGTGGACGTGGGGAATCGCGGTCGGACGCGTGGCGCAGCGCCGGGTTCGGATCCTCGCCTGGATATTGTTCGTCCTGCTCGCCGCGGCCACCTTGAACATCCTGTTCAAGATGCGCTTTGGCGCCACCGCCTAGACACGGAAGGAACGGATTCATGGCAGCCGGGCGATTCACCGTGGTGGGCGGAGGGCTGGCCGGTCTGATGACCGCGATCAAGCTGGCGGAGGCGGGACAGCACGTCGATATTCTGTCGATCGTTCCAGTGAAGCGCTCGCATTCGGTTTGCGCGCAAGGCGGAATCAACGGCGCGGTGAACACCAAGGGTGAAGGCGATCACCCGGACATTCACGTCAAGGACACGCTCCGCGGCGGCGACTTCCTGGCCGAGCAGACCTCGGTGAAAGGGATGTGCTACGCGGCGCCGGGAATCATCTACCTGCTCGACCGGATGGGCGTGACGTTCAATCGAACGCCGGAGGGCCTACTCGACTTTCGCCGGTTCGGCGGCACTCTGTACAATCGCACTGCCTTCGCGGGCGCAACCACGGGCCAGCAGCTGCTCTACGCGCTCGACGAGCAGGTGCGGCGCTACGAGCTCGCGGGCCTGGTCACCAAATACGAATACTGGGAATGGCTGGGGATGGTGAAGGACGAAACCGGTCGCTGCATTGGCAGCGTGGCGGTCGATCTCCGAACGATGGAGATTCGAACCTTCCTGGCCGAAGCGGTGATGCTGGCCACCGGCGGGCCGGGGATCGTCTTCGGGCGCTCGACGAACTCGGTGATCAATACCGGGACCGCGGCCGGTCGCGCGTTCATGGAAGGGGCCATCTACGCCAACGGCGAGTTCATCCAGGTGCATCCGACCTCCATCCCGGGCGAGGACAAGCTGCGGCTGATGAGCGAGTCCATCCGCGGCGAGGGCGGTCGGATCTGGGTCCCGAAAAGGAGAGGGGACCCGCGGCCTGGCAAGGAGATACCCGAGGAGGAGCGCTGGTATTTTCTCGAGGAGAAGTATCCGAAGTACGGCAATCTCGTCCCTCGTGACGTGGCCTCGCGCGAGATTTTTCACGTCTGCCGCGATTTGAAGATGGGGGTCGGCGGCAGAGACGCGGTCTACCTGGACGTCACCCACATTCCAGCCAGCGTCCTCGACGCGAAGATCAAAGGCGTGATGGAAATCTACGAGAAGTTCGTAGGCGAGGATCCGCGCAAGAACCCGATGTTGATTTTTCCAGGGATGCATTACTCGATGGGCGGGCTGTACGTGACGTTCGATCCCGGGGCGAACAACGAACCGATCGTCGGCAGCCCGAAAAACCAGGCCACCAATATTCCCGGGCTTTATGCATCGGGCGAGGTGGATTACGCGTACCACGGCGCCAATCGGCTGGGCGCCAACTCGCTGCTCTCTTGTATCTATGCGGGCCAGATCGGCGGACCGGCGATGATCGCTTACGCCAAGAACGCCGCACAGAGCTCCACGGCGGCCGGTACCAAGCCCTTTGAATCGGCGAAGAAGCAGTGGACCGAACGGTTCGAAAATATCCGCAAGATGGAGGGCGATGAGAATCCGTACCAGCTGGCGCGCGAGCTCGGCGACGTGATGACCGAGAACGTGACGGTCGTGCGCTACAACGATCGGTTGAAGAAGACGCTGGAAAAGATCCAAGAGCTCAAGAACCGCTGGTCGCGGTGCAATGTGCTGGACCGCTCCAACAACGCGAACCGCTCGCTGTCGTTCGTCAATCAGCTGTGGAACATGCTCGAGCTGGCGCAGGTGATCACCTTTTGCGCGCTGTTGCGCGACGAGTGCCGCGGCGCGCACTTCAAGCCAGACTTCCAGTTGCCCCAGCCCAAGACCCGCGACCCGCGAGAGGATCCGGAGTGGATGAACGCCTGGCGCTCTCAGCGCGATCGCTGGCTGAAGATCACCCTTGCGCGCTACGACAAGGAGCAGCCCCAGGTGACCTACGAGCCCATTCCCACGCCGGTGATTGAACCGGAACCCCGCTGGTACGCCTAGGAGAGGACGCGCGGCATCGACATGGATCCCAGCCAGCCCACTCCCAGCCAAGAGAAGCGGTTCGTCACCTTTCGAATCTGGCGGCAGCAGTCGCCGGATCACGAGGGACGCTTCGAGGAGTTCAAGGTTCCCTATCGGCAGCGGGCGAACGTGATCTCGTCCCTGATGGAGATCCAACGGCGCCCGGTGAACGCCGAAGGCGCGGTCACCACGCCCGTGGTATGGGACTCGAATTGCCTAGAGGAGGTCTGCGGCAGTTGCACCATGAACATCAACGGGAAGGTCCGGATGGCGTGCTCTTCGCTGCTCGACCGGCTCACGGAGCCGATCGTGCTCGAGCCGCTGCGGAAGTTTCCGCTGGTGCGCGACCTGGTCGTCGATCGCAGCCGCATGTTCGAGGCGCTCAAGCAGGTGAAAGCCTGGATCAACCTGGACGGCACCTACAACCTGGGGCCCGGGCCGCGTCAGTCGCCGAAGGATCAGGCCCGAATGTACGTTCTGTCCACGTGTATGACCTGCGCGTGTTGCCTCGAGGCCTGCCCGCAGGTGACGCTCGGCAACAAATTCATCGGAGCAGCGGCGATCAGTCAGGCCCGCTTGTTCAACATGCATCCCACCGGCAAGCTGAATGCGGAGGATCGCCTCCGCGGATTGATGCAGGAGGGCGGGATCCAGGATTGCGGCAAGGCGCAGAACTGCGTGCAGGTCTGTCCGAAGGAGATTCCCTTGACCACCTCGATCGCCGCGATGAACCGCGAGGTCACCAAGCAAGTCGTCAAGGATCTCTTTTTCCAGGATACGGAGGCCCAAGCCGCATCGGGTCCGGCGTGAGCGGCTGCGTGTCTGCTGAAGAATTGTTCGCGGCCTCGACTCCGCTTCGCTACGCTCGGCCTGAACGGATTGCGATGCCATAATGAGCCCGAGATGAAGATCCACGAGTATCAGGCCAAGGAAATCCTTCGCGGCTACGGCGTGCCAGTTCCGCGCGGAGCGCTCGCTGAGACGGCGGAAGCGGCGGAGAAGGCGGCGTGCGGGTTGGGCACGCCGGTGGTGGTGGTGAAGGCGCAGATCCACGCCGGCGGGAGAGGCAAGGCGGGCGGGGTGAAGCTCGCGCGATCTCCGGCGGAGGCCAAGGAGATCGCCTCGCGGATGCTGGGGATGATTCTCAAGACGCACCAGACCGGCCCGGAGGGACAAAAGGTGCGCAAGCTGTACGTCGAGGAGGGGCTGGAAATCGCGCAGGAGCTGTACCTCGCCGTTACCCTGGACCGCGTCACCTCGCGAATCACCTTCATGGCCTCGAGCGAGGGCGGTGTGGAGATCGAGGAGACTGCGGCCAAGCACCCGGAGAAGATCTTGCGCGAAGCGATCGATCCGGCGGTGGGCTTTCTCGACTTCCAGGGCCGGAAGCTGGCGTTCGGGCTCGGGCTCAAGCGGGACGCCGTCGGCAAATTCTCTTCGTTCTGCCGCGCCCTCTACCGCGCGGTCGTGGACACCGACGCTTCGCTGGCGGAGATCAACCCGCTGGTTCGACTGAAGAACGGGGAAATCGTGGCGCTCGACGCCAAGATGAATTTCGACGACAACGCCCTCTACCGCCAAAAGCAAATCGCCGCGTACCGCGACATTGACGAAGAGGATCCCAGAGAGGCGAAGGCCAAGGAACTCGATCTGGCGTACATCTCGCTCGATGGAAACATCGGTTGCATGGTGAATGGAGCGGGGCTGGCGATGGCCACCATGGACACGATCAAGCTGGTGGGCGGCGCGCCCGCCAACTTCCTGGACGTGGGCGGAGGAGCCTCGAAGGAGAAGGTCACGGCCGCGTTCAAGCTGATCCTGGCCGACGAAGCGGTGAAGTCGATCCTGATCAACATCTTTGGCGGGATCATGCGTGGCGACGTGATCGCCGAGGGAGTGGTGGCGGCAGCGCGCGAAGTTCATCTCAGGGTGCCTTTGGTGGTTCGCTTGGAGGGCACGAAGGTCGAGGAGGGCAAACAGATCCTCAAGAGCTCCGGCCTGCCCATCATCTCGGCGGACAATCTTCGCCAGGCGGCGGAGAAGGCCGTCGCGGCCGCGCGGGGACAGGCATGAGCATCCTCGTCAACGAAAGCACGCGCGTGATCGTTCAGGGGATCACCGGTTCCGCGGGCTCGTTCCACGCCAAGCAGATGATGGACTACGGCACCGCGATCGTCGCCGGGGTGACCCCGGGAAGGGGAGGGGAAAAGTTCGAAGGAAAAGTGCCCATCTTCGACACGGTCTCGGATGCGGTGAAAGCGACCGGCGCGAATGCCACGGTCGTCTATGTGCCGCCGCCGTTCGCCGCGGACGCAATCATGGAGGCGGCGGATGCCAGCGTGCCACTGATCGTGGCGATCACCGAGGGCATTCCGATCTTGGACATGGTCCGCGCCAAGCGCTACCTGCAAGACGCGCCCGGCGTTCGTTTGATCGGCCCAAATTGCCCTGGAGTGATCACGCCCGGAGCCCGCTGCAAGATCGGAATCATGCCCGGGCACATTCACAAGGCTGGCCGGGTGGGCGTCGTCTCGCGATCAGGAACCCTGACGTACGAAGCGGTGTTTCAGCTCACCCAGCTCGGGCTCGGCCAGTCGACGGCTGTGGGCATCGGCGGAGATCCGGTGAACGGCACCGACTTCGTGGACTGCTTGCGCCTGTTCAACTCGGATCCGGAGACGGATGCGGTGATCATGATCGGCGAAATTGGCGGCAGCGCCGAAGAGCAGGCCGCCGAGTACATCGCGCGCGAGTTCAGAAAGCCGATTGCCGGCTTCATTGCCGGCCTCTCCGCTCCGCCTGGTAAGCGGATGGGACATGCCGGCGCGATCATCGCCGGCGGCAAGGGCACCGCGGCAGAGAAGATCAAGGCGCTGGAGTCGGCGGGCGTGCGGGTAGCGCCGTCGCCCGCGGAGCTGGGAACCACGCTCCAGGAGGCGCTCAAGCGCGGCGTGCGGAGCGGGGGTCGCTAGAGTTTCGCCTCAACACCTTCAAGGACGAGAGAAATGGCCATCGAGCGGACGTTGTCCATCATCAAACCCGACGGGATGGAGAAGGGCCTGATCGGAAAAATCATCACCCGCTTCGAGGAAGAGGGCCTCAAGCCAGTGGCCATGCGGCTGGAGTGGCTTTCCCGGCGAGAGGCGGAAGGCTTTTATGCGGTGCACCGCGCCCGCCCCTTCTTCGCGGACCTGGTCTCCTTCATGACTTCCGGCCCGGTGTTGTTGATGGTGCTCGAAGGAGAATACGCGGTGGCCAGAAACCGGGAGATCATGGGCGCGACCGATCCGGCGAAGGCCGCCGAGGGGACGATTCGCAAGGATTTCGCCACCAACGTGGAGCGGAACACCGTTCACGGGTCGGACAGCGCGGAGAATGCAAAAGTCGAGATTGCTTATTTCTTCCGGGAGACTGAGATCCAGACGTACCAGTGGAGGCGCTAGCGGATCACCGTGGCGAATCGCGGTTCAGTCGTTCGAGAAGGGTGCGCTGCGCAGCCGCGGTCCGACGCCGACAAAGCCGAAGTGGCGCGGCCAACTGCCGATTACTCGCCGAGCTTCATTCGATGGTTCACCCGCGCGTTTTGGATTTTCGGTCGGATCTGGTTTCGACCCCACGCGCAGGGGATGGATGGCTTGCCACCACCGCCATGCCTGCTGGTAGGCAATCACAGCGCCTACGGGATCATGGAGATTTTCGTGATGCTCTCCATCTGGACGCGGCGCTTCGCGACTACCCGCCCGGTGGTGGGCCTGTCGCACGACGTGGGAATGAAACGGCCGCTTCGCTGGGGCGTGGTCCGGATCGGCGGTGTGCAGGCCAGTGCCTCCGCCGCCATCGAGCACCTGCGTCGAGGCTACGACGTGTTGGTTTTCCCGGGCGGAGACATCGACGCTCTTCGCCCCTTCTCCGCGCGATACGAGGTGCATTGGGGCGCGCGTTCCGGCTTCGTCCGAATCGCAGCCGAGGCCGGCGTGCCGATCGTTCCTCTGGCGACCTGCGGCAGCCACGCCCAGTACACATTCTTGCCACGAGGCCCATGGATTGCGCGGAAGCTCGGCATCGACCGCTACCGAATCGGGACCTGGCCGATCCCGCTCGGATCGTTCGCGTTGCTCGGATCCATCTTGGGCTGGGCATTCGGCTCTCTCTCCGCCCGCTGGATCGCTGTCGGCGCTTTGATAGCCTTTCTTCCCAATCCGACTCGGATGCAGCTGAAGTTTCTCCCGGCGATCGATTCGCGAAAGCTGCTGACCGAGAATTCGGGCGACCAGCGGGCCGCTGCAGAACAGGTCCGCGCACAGATCCAGTCGGAGGTGCGATCGATGGCGGCAGAGCGCAGAACCGCCTGGGGTTGAATCCGGGCGCTCTAGATCGTCACCACCGTGCCGTCGAATTTGGTGAAGGTGAAACCCTGGAACGCTTCGTTGTAGCAGCCTCCCTGGTCTCGCAGGATGCTGATCGCGACTTGCTCGCCCAGGTAGATGGACTGCGCATGGTCGGAGCGCCAGTGAACGCCGGCGTGGTCGCGTCCGAGCCCGATGTTTGACGCCACCTTGTTCAGCTCTCCTTCCACCGTCAGGTCGCCCGCATCATCACCGGTATATGGCACCAGGGACTCACCGTCGGACGAGGGAACCACTGGAGTGGTGTAACCCGTATCACCCGCGCGCAGCAGATCGCCGATCTTGGCCGATCCATCGAAAAGGGCCTTGAGCATGGTGACGCAGGCACCGGCAACGGTCGCGTGGCCGGCGCCGTAGGCGGGATGGAAGGGCGCGCCTTCCGGGAAAGCCATGGGCAGCAGATAAGACCCGTGCCTCCGGTGGACTTCGCGGGCTGCATTGGATCGCAAAGCGTCCGCGTGAATCGGGTAATCCGCGACCCCGATCTTCACGTTGTGGAGCCGGGCCGCGAATTCATCGGGCCGCAGTCGCCGGTGGACGAACCACTTCTGGAACCAAACCGCGCGAAGGGCGCGACTGCAAACCTCGGTGCAGAGGGTCTGAGCGTGCGGCACCCCAAAGGTTCCAAAACCGTCCTGGGTCAATGAATTGTTGTAGGGATTCCCTCGATTCAGAGGGGCCTGGATCTGGTTGAGGATTAAGAAGGCGAGGAAGTAGGCCTGGAACAATGCGTCGACGTGCACGAAGGCGCTCAGATCTCTGCCATTGCGAATGTAGCGCCGCGTCGAATCGAACTGGTTGGAGCCTCTCTGGAAGCCTCTCTGGACGGTCAGCCACTCGGGGAAGTTGGTCATGTAGTCGAGGCCAGGTACGTATGTCTGCTGTCGTGAGCTGACGCTCTCCGAGCCGAACGGAACCGGCAGCAACAGGAATTGCGACAGGTAGGGACCTGCCACGTCCCCCGGAGTGGAGCCGCGGAAGAGCGTGTTGCCGGTGACCCGCCCGCTGGCGTCTCTTGGCCCACTGAAGCCGGGAAGGTTCGAAAGCTCGGCCGCTGCGGCGCGGGCCGTGGGATTGGAATCGTACTCGCCGAAAGGCACGTCCCGCAGAAGCGCCATCCAATAGTCCTCGACGATCTCCGCCGCCTCGTCGGCGCTGCTGAATGCGGGCGCTGGCGGAATGGTCAGCTGGTGGGAATCGGTGCCCTGCAGATCGAAAGCCAGCCCAGCTTGCGGGTTGACCAGCCTGCGTCGGTCGGCCGGAGGCGCGCCGAGGGTGATCTGCTCGAACATCGCCGGATCTTCGCTTGCGAGCGCGTCCGTCAGGGTGGCGTAGGCAGCGAGATCCACTTCGCCGATGTCGTTGTGAGGCAATCCTTTGGAGAAGTTTCCGATCTTATTTGGGTACGCCTGCTCATCTCCATTCGTTCGCTGCTCAGGAACCGGAATCCGGCGTTCCGCCAAGGCAGCCCCTTTGCGAATTTCGAAGGCCTGTTGGCGCCGATCGGAATCGGGATCTTCCTCTGAGTTCGCGCTGGCAGTCCCGGAACCGAGCAGCGGATGAATTCGAAGAGCGCTTGCGGCGACCGTCGCGGCGCCGGTAGCGCCCACGCCTCGCAGAAATTGCCGGCGATTCGAAAACCTGGAGTACGTCATGGTTGGAGCCCCCTTTGGTGTGGGCGCGTCTTGGCGAGACGCGCCACCCGTGCACGGATGGTGAGTGTCCGCGGCCCATCGTTCCATCCGTGCTCAAATCTTCAAGCGACTACTGGAGCGGCGGCGACTGGCTATTGCTCAACCGCATAGATGGCGAGCATCAGAACGCTCGTCGGGTCGCTGAAAAGGATTGAACCGGCTACTCGCTGCTGAAGGCAAATTCCTCCACGACGCTCATCGCCACCGGCTTGCCGTCGCGCATCCCCGGAGCGTAATCGCAGCTCTGAAGCCAAATCCTGATCCCGCGCAGCAGCGCGGCTGGAGCATCCCCGCCCCGCCGCAAGACGTCTCCGACGCGGCCGTTGCTGTGCACCACGTACTCGACCTTCATTTTCCCCTTGGTCGGGATCAGCGGGGGAGGCCGATCCGGGGAGCACTTGTCGCTCCTCACGGGTCGAGTCGCGCGAGCAGATGAATCCTCGAGCGGCACGGGCGCCTCGTCGGTCGAAGCGGTGACCTGCGGCGGCGGAAAGCTGAACAGCTCGACGATGCGGCGCGAAGTGGCGGGTTCCGGGGCCCGGCATCGTTGCAGCCAGCTCCTGACAGCCTCAAAGAGCACGGGCGAGGCGCGCGGATCCTCCAGCTCGATGTCCTCGACGCGGCCGTCTGGCGCGATGCTGTAAGAGGCAAGGACCACGCCGTACAGACCTTCCCGAGCGGCTTGCTCCGGCAGCGGGGGCAACGCGCTCGGGCACGCGGGGAGCGGCACTTGATGGGATTCGACGATCCGGCGCGGCGGTCTTTCGTGCGCGCACGCGGCAAGCAGGAACGTTATCGTTCCGACCGCGGCCGCCAGCGCCTGCGCGATTCCACGGCGACTGGTCACGGCGGCAGCGCTGTCGCGCTCTCCGCTCTCTCGCATGGTGCTTCTTTAATTAGCACGAAACGGCTATGGATTCGGTGATGACGTTGCAAGGTACAGAGGGCTCCGACGTCGAGTCGCCGGTAGACCTGTCGGGCCGCACGCTCGAGGAGATGACGCGGTTCGTCGTCGAGCAGCTGGACGAACGGGACTACCGTGCCGGCCAAATCTACCGCTGGATCCACCAGCGGGCGGCGAGCGACTTCGATCAGATGACTGACTTGTCCAAAGCGCTCCGCCAGGCGCTCAAGGCGCGCGCGACTTTGAGCCCGTTGCAAAAAGACCTCGAGCAGCGCTCCGCAGACGGAACGATCAAGTACCGCTTCCGCACCGTGGACGGGAAACTGATCGAAGCGGTCTACATGCCTTCCGAGGAACGAAAGACCCTCTGCGTTTCCACGCAGGCGGGCTGCGCGATGGGATGCACATTCTGCATGACGGCGACGCTCGGCCTTCAGCGCAACCTCACTCCAGGCGAGATCGTCGCGCAGGTGAATCGCGTGAATGCGGAGCTGAAGCTGGCGGAGGCCGCTGCGCAACCGAGGCCGCTCACCAACCTGGTGTTCATGGGGATGGGTGAGCCCCTCCATAATTTCGACAACCTCAAGAAGGCCCTCGCCATCTTGCAGTCCGAGGATGGCGCCAACTTCTCGCACCGCCACATCACCGTGTCCACCGTGGGGTTGGTTCCGATGATCGAGCGCTTCGGACAGGAGACCGATGTGAAGCTGGCCATCTCGCTCAACGCAAGCTGCGACGAGCAGCGATCCAAGCTGATGCCCATCAATCGCAAGTGGAACATCGCGTCCCTCCTCGATGCCTGCCGCAAATTCCCCCTCCGCCAAGGTCGGCGCATCACCTTCGAGTACGTGCTGATGGCCGGGGTCAACGACTCGGACGAAGACGCGCGGCGCCTGGTCCACCTGCTCCGGGGGATTCCGGCCAAGGTGAACTTGATTCCGTACAACGAGAATCCGGGGCTGGAGTTTCACAGCACGGTCGAGCGGCGCGCTGAGGCATTCCGGGGGATCCTCGCCGAGGGCAATCTGGCGGCATTCGTCCGCAAGAACCGGGGCCGCGACATCGCCGCCGCTTGTGGGCAACTGGCGAACCTTTCGCCGGGTGATATGCGTTCCGAGGGCGCGCCCAGTTCTTGACAGTGTCGAGCCTCGACCTGTAGAAACTTGCCTCCCGAAACGAATTGGAGTCAGCAAAATGGCCGTCGTGCTTCGCCTTTCCCGCGCGGGCGCCAAGAAGATGCCGTATTACCACGTGGTCGCCACCGACTCGCGCAACCCGCGTGACGGGAAGTTCATCGAGGCCATCGGCTCGTACGATCCGAACCAGGAGCCGCCGAAGCTCGAAATCAACCGCGAGCGCCTGGAACATTGGCTCAAGGCGGGCGCCTTGCCCTCCGAGACCGTGGCCGGGTTGATCAAGCGCGCTTCGCGTCTGCCGCCCAAGGCTTAAATCTTGCCCGAGCCGTCGCAGCTGGAATCGCTGATCGCGTACATCGCCAAGTCCCTGGTGGACCGCCCCGAGAAGGTGGAGCTGAAGCTTTCCAACAGCGACGGCGGCCTCACCTACGAGCTGGAGGTCGCCCCGGAGGACGTGGGCAAGGTGATCGGCCGCGACGGCCGAACAGTCAATGCAATGCGAACGCTGCTGTCGGCGGCCGCTCAGCGCCGGGGCGAAAAGGCGCGGCTGGAGATCATCGACGACCGCAAGGCCGCGGGGCAAATGCCTCCGTCGAACGGACCGCCTGCTGGACCCCAGCCCGGCGAGCAGTGAGCTCCGCCCACTTCGAGGTGGGTTATGTCGCGCGTGCCCGCGGTCTGGACGGACAAGTGATCGTCCGCACCTTCGACCCGCGATCGCAGGTGCTGGCCGAGGTCAATCGCGCGCTGCTGCGGCTCCGGAGCGGCGAGCTGCTGGAGCTTGCAATCGAGCAGCGGGCGCCTGCGCCGCGAGGTTGGCTGGTCAGCTTCGCGGGAATTGGGGAACGCGGCCGCGCCGATGAGCTCACTGGCGCGCGGGTGCTCGTTTTCCGCGCAGACCTCGAGCCGCCGGCTGAGGGCGAGTATTTCCAGGGCGATCTGATTGGCCTTGCAGTGGTGAATGAAGAGGGCGCGCCACTGGGTACGCTGGAAGAGATCTGGAACAACGGACCGGCTCCCACGCTGGTGATCCGCCGGTCAGACGGGGAAGAGATCCTGGCGCCGTTTGCCGATGATTTCGTTCGGGAGGTCGACCTCGAGCGAGGCCGGCTGGTGTTGCGCCCTCCGGAGCTCTTCGAGTAGGCCAGGCGATGCCGCCTCCAAGGAGCGAGCAGAGCTACCCGTGAAAGCGTTTCGCGCCGAGATCCTCACCGTCTTCCCTCGGATGATCGAGAGCTACCTCTCGGAGAGCATCCTGGGCAAAGCGCAGGAGAAGGGCCTGATCGAGATCCGCGCCACTGACGTCCGCGACTACGCCGAGGGGAAGCACCGCCAGACGGACGATCTGCCGTACGGCGGTGGAGCGGGGATGGTGATGAAGGTCGAGCCGTTGGTGGCGGCGATTGAAGATGCCAAGCGCCGGCTGCCGGCCGCCAAGGTGTTCTTGATGAGCCCGCGCGGTCAGCCGGTCTCTCAACGGCGGGTGCGCGAGCTCTCCCGGCATGAGGGGGGGCTGATCCTGGTGTGCGGGCGTTACGAGGGGGTGGACGAGCGGGCCACCGGCTACGTCGATGGAGAGTTGTCCATCGGCGATTTCGTGATCACCGGGGGCGAGCTGGCGGCATTGGTGCTAGTGGATGCGGCGTGCCGTCTGCACCCGGGTGTGCTGGGCAACGAGTGCTCGGCCGCGGCGGAGAGCTTCGAGAGGGGCACGCTCGAGCATCCTCATTACACGCGCCCGGTCTCGTTCCGCGGCAGGGACGTTCCCGCCGCTCTGCAATCCGGCAACCACGCGCGAATCGCGCGCTGGCGGCGCTGGCACGAGCTGACTTCGACCCGCGACCGGCGGCCCGACTTGTTCGGCTCGCTGGCGCTGACCGAAGAGGACCGCGAGCTGCTGAAGCTTTCGGAGGAGGACCTGTAGAGGCGGCGCGACCATCGCGGCGGCGCGAATTGTCGTACCCGCGCGGGAAGTGAGCGCTTCTCTGGCCGCAGCTCGACAGGTGCAAGCCCAGGGTATTTCTCCAGCCGAAGAGGGGCGTTAGACTTGTACCGCCACCGCGCCTCTGATAACTAGGCCGGCTCTACCCGAGTCATTCGAAGCATGGAGTTTGCGTCATGCGTCGCAGCGTGATCGAGTACATAGAGTCCAAGCAGGTGCGGACCGACGTCGCCGATTTTCGGACGGGCGACACCGTCCGCGTGCACTGGAAGGTGAAGGAGGGCGACAAGGAGCGCGTGCAGCCGTTCGAGGGGATCGTCATCCGCAAGACCCGCGGTCACAACCGGGCCACTTTCACCGTCCGCAAGATTTCCTATGGCGTGGGCGTGGAGCGGATCTTCCCCCTCCACAGTCCCCGGTACGAGAAGATAGAGGTCATCTCGCACGGCAACGTTCACCGGAATCGACTTTTCTTCCTGCGTGGGCTCAAGGGGAAGGCTTCCCGAGTGGAGACGCAGGATGAGCAAGGTGGCGACGCTCATATGCCGCCCAGGCAGCCGGAGCATCCCCCCGAGCCTGCTGTTGATGCTGCATCCTCAGCGGACGGAGAGAAGAAAGGCCCGCCCGAAAAGCCCGCCGGCGAGAAGAAGGTCAGTGCGAAGAAGGCCAGGGCCGTGGCAGCTGCGGAGAAGTGAAACCTGCCATCCAGGTGGCCACCTCACCGACCTCGCAGCATACGGCGTGCGCGCCTCTAAAAGTCGAAGCAACGGCTCGGTGGGCGCGGCATCGCGGAACCGAAACTGTAGCCAGCAGCGCGAGTGAGTAGAATGGGCTCGCCCGATGCACATCCTCGAGCTGGCGGCTGACGGAGTCCGCGGATTCTCGCCTGGGAGTCGCCTGGCGATGGGAACCGGCTACGTGGTGCTGACGCCGTCCTCCCTCGTCCCCGTGCCGCTCGCGGGCCTGGTGAGCGCGCTGCTCTTCCCCGATGGGCGCGGGGCCGAAGTGGCGTACCAGGTGCCGGGCCAGCGCGGAACAGTGACTTTGCTCTTTCAGGGAAGCGATCAAGGGACCTATAGACTGTTGCGCGAGCTGGGCGGTGCCGGCGTGCTTCATCGCGTCGAGCTGGCGACCGGTCAAATGGAGCTGATCACCGACGACAGCCTGGAGATGGCCCAGTTCCTGCGCCAAGTGGGACTGCCGCCGAGAAGAACGTTCGATCAGGCGTTCACCGTGACCTCCTTGCAGTTCCCCACCAAGCGTCCCAAGGCAAGGCAGAACGCTCCGTCTGTCCACGCCGCCGCTCTGCCGTCGCTGCCCACCGCGCAGCCAGTGCAGGCTGCCAGCGACGTCCACGCGGCGCGGGCCAAGCTCTTCGAGCTGATGAAGGAGCTGGACCTCGCTCAAGAAATCGAGCGCATTCAATTTCGGCTCGATGAAATTGCCTCGGAGACTTCCGAGGTCGAGGCCAAGCTCCAGGAAGCCGCCGCGCTCCAGGCTTCGGTGAAGGAGGCGGAAGCTGCTTTCGCGAGCGCACCCAGCCCGGAATCGATGCAGCTTCCCAACGACATCACGGCCCGCGCCGAACGTTTCCCGCAGCTGGTTGCGAAGCGGGACGAAGCGCTGGCCCGGTTGGACCTCGGCTCGGATCCCGGATTCCGCCTGGCTCACGTCGAGCCGCTCAAGGCCAACGTCCGCTTCTGGGCGGCGATCGCTGCCGGTTTGGTCCTCTTCGCCGCAGGGATCGCCTTGAAGGGTGCCGGACACTACCTGGCGCTGCTGGACATTCCAGCGTTCGGATTCGCTGCCGTGCTCGCGCTTCGCTACGTCGATGATCTGCAGAAGGCGCAGCGCTCCAGCCGCCGTGGCGAGCGCGCCGCAGCCAGGGAAAAGAAAATCGTCGACGATTTCGAAGCAGAGGCGCAGTCGGTGAAGGAGGCGATGGCGGTGCTCAAGGTGGACAAGCCTTCGGACATCGGTGCGGTGTTCGGGCAAAAGGCGCAACTCGGCCAACGATTGAAGGAGCTGCGCGCACGGACCGAGACCCTGCAGAAGGATCCGGCGTACGTTGCCCTCAAAGGCAAAGACCAACAGCTCAAGAAAGAGCAACAGGTGCTCGAGGCCAAGCTGACCGAAAAGGGCGGCTACCTCCGGGAAGCTCGCGAGATCGAGCGCGACATCGACCGGATCAAACGGTCCATCGAAGCGGCCGCGGCGCCACAACCCGCGCCCGCGCGCCCAGCGGAAGTCGCCGCGCCCATTGCCTCCGCGCCATCTTCGCCCCCGACATTCGAGGATCCCTTCCCGGGTTTCCTGGCGATCGCCGCCGATCTCTTGATGACCGATCCCGCTGGCGCGATGAATCTCCTTCGCGAACGCCTGACGCAGTACTTCGCAGCGCTCACCGATCGCCGCTATGCGGCCATCGAGGTGGACGGCGCAGGGCGCGCAACGCTGCAGTCGGGAGGCGGGCGCGTTGCGGCGGCGGAGCTTCCCCCCAGGGATCTGGATACGCTCTACCTCGCATGCCGGCTCACGCTGATCGAGCGATGCGGAGGGCGCAACAAAATCCCGGTGATCATCGAAGATCTCCTGACGATCATCGACCCGGCCAAGGTGGCGCTGCTCGGTCGCATGCTGAAACAACTGGGAACGATCTCCCAGGTCCTGCACGTCACCAGCAACCCGGAATTCCCCGCGATGGCAGACACCGTGGTTAAGGTGTAGCCGACGCGGGGGGTGGGGAGGCTACGGATGGACGGGCAGGTGGAGTGGGATCGGCGCAGGGTTGGAGACCAGGGCGAGGAGGCGACGGTCCAGTTCCTCGAGCGGGGCGGCTACGCGATTCGCGCCCGCAATTTTCGCTGTCGCTACGGCGAGCTGGACGTGGTCGCGGAGAAGGACGGGATGATCTGCTTCGTCGAGGTGCGGGCTCGCTCCAGCGCCATCTGGGGCGATCCGTCGCATACCGTCTCGCGATCCAAGCAGCGCCGCGTGGTCAAGGCGGCGCTTCACTACTTGCTGGCGTACGGCATGAGGGGAAAGATGATCCGGTTCGACGTGGTCTCGATCGTGGGTCGCGGGGGCGATGCCGCGGTCGAGCACTACCCCAACGCCTTCGACGCGGGGATGTGACCGCGCAATGCCGGGCAAGTTGTTTCTCGTCGCTACCCCCATCGGCAATTTGGGGGACCTCGCTCCTCGCGCTGTGGCGACGCTGCGCCAGGTGGCCTTCATCGCCTGCGAGGATACGCGCCGCTCGCGCGTTCTGCTTCAGCAGCATCGAATCGACACGCCTACCGTCAGCCTGCCCGGCTTCGCCGAAAAAGAGCGCGCCGGCCGAATCCTGGACCGCGTCAGCTCCGGAGAGGACTGCGCGCTGATCACCGATGCGGGCAGCCCCGCGATCAGCGATCCGGGCGAGGTGATTGTGGCGGAGGCGGTCAAGCGCGGCATCGCCGTGGTTCCCATTCCCGGGCCGAGCGCGGTGATCGCCGCGTTGTCCGCATCGGGGTTGCCCACCGCGCGCTTTTGCTTCCTCGGGTTTATGCCGCGCAAAGGCACCGAGCGCAAAGCTGTTCTGGAGGAGGTAGCGCCGCTCGCGGCCACTCTCGTGCTGTACGAATCACCTCAGCGGCTGGGACAGACTTTGGCGGATCTCCTCGCCGCCTTGGGCGACCGGCGCGCATCCGTTGCCCGGGAGCTGAGCAAGGTCCACGAGGAATTCGTGCGCGGCACGCTGAGCTCCCTTCACGAGCGCTATCGCGACCAGGAGCCCTTGGGCGAGATCGTCCTTGTGGTGGAGGGACGGACCGCCTCGCCGCGATGGGAGGAGGACGAAGTGAAGGCTGCGCTCAGAGAGCGATTGTCGGAGGGCGACTCGCTCAAGGCGGCTTCATCGGACGTGGCCCACCGCTCGGGATGGCAGGCTCAGGCGGTGTACCGGCTGGGCTTGGCGCTGAAAGCTAGAAGTTGAGGCGAGCGCTGATCTCGGCGCGGAAGACGAAGCTCTCCACCGCGCGAAAGCGACGCGAGACGACGTCGGTGCGAAAGTCGTAGGTCGGATTGATCTCGCGAGGGTTGGCAGTGATGTCCACGGTGCGATCGCCGTCGAGGTCCTTGCCGATCATTTCGCTGGTGAGCGTGTGGTCGGTGTTGTAGGCCAGCGAGGCGAGCCCGCGAACGGTGATGGCCGCAGCGGGCTGCGCATTGATGCCAAGGCCGCCGCCGACCTGAAGATAGTCCTGCGTGTACAAAAGCTTTCCCAGCACGTCGGTCAGCTCGTTGTAATAGCGGCCGGGCGAGAAGTAGGTAACCAGCCCGCGCAGGTCGATCGAGAAGTAACGGTGCTCGCGCGCATCCTCGGACAATTGGAGCTCCGTGCCGAAGAGCAGGCCGGCGACGTGGGGGCCGTTGATCCCGGTCTCGCTGCGCCCCCAAGCAGGGTCCGCGCAGTTCTGTGGCCGGGCCATGTTCCGCGGATCCGGATGATCGCAGTTCGAGTACCAGCCCGGGCCTCGGACCGGAAGCGTGTACTGGAGCTGGACGTATGGCTCGGCCGCACCCATCCGGCGCGAGAGGGTGGTGTAGAACTTGTACTTGTGCAGCTTGTCACCGATCGCGCCGCGCGATTTCGAGTCGGTGGGCACCGTCGGGTCGCGCAGCGCTGCGGTGGGCGCGGTGTAATCCAGGCCGACGATCCACATCGGCTTGGTATCGTCCCTGGCCTGATTGAAGATGGCGTAGGCCAACCCGAAGGTCATGTCGCCGAGCCCGCTGCGATAGGTATCCGAGTTGGGTGTGAAGAGCGCCTGGCTTCCCACGCCGGTGGTCGGGCAAGCTGGATCGACGAGATCGCCGTTCGCCTGGAGGCAGTTGTTGAAAATGGTCGAGTTGCTGTTGTCCGTCCCGGCGGCGTAGCGCCAGGTGCGGTTTTGCGAGAGCACCACGGGCACGGAGTAATGCAGCTCGAGGTCCCTCCAGATGCCGATGCGAGCATCGATCACCAGGCGCTGATCGATCTCCAGGTAATTGAGCTCCGGCATGTCCACCACCGCGCCCTGCTGGTGTGCCTCGCGCACGATCCTCGCCCGCTCTTGCGTACGCTGATAACCGACCTCGAGAAGCATTCCGAATGGATGGTCCTTCTCGAAGGAGGAGGCGATGCGGGTCAACTCGGCGGTCCGCGCCGGGACCGGAACGAGTGCAGACAACGCGGCGAGCACGGCGCCAAGGCGCTTCATCGGACGTTCGAGCCCCGCGATCGGCTGGGGAATCGGCCAGGAGAGTACGGTGCGCTCCTGCGGAGTCAAGAAAAGGGCCGGACGCTACTTGCCAGCAAGCGCGGTAGACATCAAGCCGTCCAGCCGCGCGATCTCCGCATCCAGCCCCGGTTTCTGTTCGGGCTTGAGCGCCCGACGATAGGTCTCGTGGCTCGAGTAGGGATCGATGACGCGCTCCCCGCGCATCAGCTGGTAATGCAGGTGCGGCGCGAACGAGTGGCCGCTGTTGCCACTGAGGGCGATCACTTCGCCCTTGGTGACACGCATGCCGACCTGGACCGTCTTGGGAAGCTCTGAGAGGTGGAGGAACAGCGCTTTACGGCCCTGGCCGCCGGACTCGGTTACCTCGATGCAGTTCCCGTTGCCGCGGAAGTTCCAATTGCGCTTGGTGAGCGTGCCGTCGAAAGTCGCTTTCACTTTCGAGGTCACCGGCGTTTTGAAGTCCACGCCCTTGTGACGGCGGCCATCCTTCACCAGCGAGGTGACCTGCTCGTAATCGTCCAGCGGTGCGTCCTTGATTCTCAGCTCCACCTCTTCGCCCGATGGGCTGTAGTAGCGAGCGAACGGCGATCCCGAAGGCTTGTACCGGTAGGCGCGGAAGACCTTTCCGGCCTTGGCGCTGGCGAACCGGATCGCATGGGCGATTGGCTCCTCCGAGGGGCGCTCCTCGAACAGCACGTCGATCCGATCGCCCCTGCGCAGATCAGCCGGAACGCTGATCCACCACACCATTGTTCGCGTCACCACCTGCGCCAGAGCCTGGCCCAGCTCTTTTCCGGTCTGTTCCACCAGCGACCGCTCCAGCGGGCCATTAATGGACACGGAGATGAAACGCACTCCGCTCCGCTTGAGGATCTCGTCCACCGTCGGCGTGCTGCGGGCGGGCTCGGCCGGAGACGGCTTGGGCGCCTCGCTCACCTGAGCCGCTGGCGCGACCTGACCGGCGGGCGTCCGTCGGTGCTTCCACCACCACAGCCCTGACGCGGCCCCCGCGCCCAGCAGCATCAGCACCAGCACCGTTCCGGTGTGACTCTTCCGGCGAGGCTCACCCAGGGTCGGAAAATCACGCATCAAGCCTCCCTTTCAGTCCTCAGCGGCGCCCTCATCTCGCAGGCCGAATTCCTTCATCTTCGTCTGCAGCGACTTCCGCGAAATCTGGAGCAGCTTCGCCGCGCGCGTCACGTTTCCGCCCGTTTCCTCCAGTGCCTTGGCGATCAGATCCTTCTCCAGCTCCGCCGACTTCATCTTGACGATGTCCTTGAGACCGGTCTCGCCTGGAGCCCCCTCGACGCTGACCGGCTGGCCCGGCGTGCCGACCGCCGCCACCGCCGCCGGCTGTGCCGCGCTCTGCCGAATGTTCTCCGGCAGGTCTTTCACCGTGATCGTCGGTCCATCCGCGAAGAGGAGCACGCGCTCCATCAAATTTTCCAGCTCTCGGATGTTGCCGGGCCACGGATGCGCCTTGAGCAGCGTGAGTGCCTCCTCGCTGATCCCTTCGAACTTCTTGTTGAGCTTGCGATTGTACTTCTCGATGAAGTGCTGGGCGAGCATCGGGATGTCGCTCTGCCGATCGCGCAGCGCCGGCAGCACGATCGGAACCACCGCCAGCCGATAGTAGAGGTCCTTTCGGAAGCGCCCGGCCTCGATCTCCAGCTGCAGGTCCCGGTTGGTGGCGGCGATCAGCCGCACGTCGACGCGCGTGGTCTTGATGCCCCCCACGCGCTCGAACTCGCTCTCTTGAAGAGCGCGCAGGATCTTCACCTGCATCTCCACCGGGATCTCCGCGATCTCGTCGAGGAAGAGGGTGCCGCCGTCGGCCAGCTCGAAGCGTCCCGGTTTCGAGGTGACGGCGCCGGTGAACGCGCCGCGCTCGTATCCGAACAGCTCGGACTCCATCAGGTCCTTGGGGATGGCGGCGCAGTTGATTTTGATCAGCGGCTTGCCGCGCCTCGAGGAACCCTCGTGCAGCGCGGTGGCGATCAGCTCCTTGCCCGTCCCACTCTCGCCGGTGATCAGAACGGTGGACGGAGTGTCCGCGACCTTCTCGATGATTTTGAAGATCTCGTGCATCTGGGCAGACTCGCCCACGATTGCGGCGCGGGTCTTGCCGTCGGAGCGGATGTTGGTCTGCGCGGCGTCATGGGTGCGGGCGGCCTTGGCGATCACCGCCTGGATTTCCGCCTGGTCGAATGGCTTGGTGATGTAGTCGAACGCGCCGAGCTTGATTGCCTCCACGGCCGAATCGACGGTGCCGTGGGCGGTGATGATGATCACCGGCACGTCCGGATTGCTCGAATTGACGGCGCGGAGGATCTCCATGCCTCCCACCTTCGGCATCACCAGATCGGTGACCACGATGTCGGCGCCGCTCTTCTGGAACTCGGCCAGGCCCTGCTCACCGTCGGCGGCCACGGTGACCTCGTAGCCCGTGCGGCGAAGCATCGTCGCGAGCACTTTGCGCAGATTGGCCTCGTCGTCGACTACCAGCACCTTGGCCATGCGGTCGTCGGCTGTACCAAATGCCTCGGGAGGGCGCAACGCGAGAAGCGGGGCGTTGCGCTCGGCCGGGCCGCTCCTGCATGGGGACCTTCAAAAGTCGCACGGTCGTTACCCGCCCGACCGGATGGCCAGTAGAGTAGGGCGCAGGTGAAGGACAGACGGACACCCGCGCTGGGCCTCGCGTCTTCGGAGCCGCCGCCAGTCGTCGGTCCGGAGGCGGGCACGCCGCTGGAAGTGGACGTCGGTGGTCGCGGCGCGTTCATGGTCGGCGCCGGGATCTTCCTCTCGCGGATCATCGGCCTGCTGCGCGAGAGCATCTTCGCCCACTACCTGGGCAACTCGGTTCCAGCGGCTGCGTTCAAGGTGGCGCTGCGCATCCCCAACTTCCTGCAGAATCTGTTCGGCGAAGGAGTGCTTTCGGCTTCCTTCATCCCCGTCTATGCGCGGCTGATTGGAAAGCAGAATCGCGAGGAGGCAGATCGAGTCGCCGGCGCGGTATTCGGTTTGCTCGGGCTCGCGACCGCGGTCCTGGTTGCGGGCGGCGTGCTGGCGACGCCGGTTCTGGTCGAGCTGATCGCGCCCGGATTCGAGGGGGAAGCGCGAGATTTGACGGTTCTGCTTGTCCGCATCTTCTTTCCCGGAGTCGGCCTTTTGGTGATGTCGGCGTGGTGTCTGGGCATCCTCAACAGCCACCGCCGATTCTTTCTCTCCTACGCCTCGCCGGTGATCTGGAGCGGAGCGCAGATCGCCGCGCTGCTGATTTTTGGGCGCGGCTCCTCCCCATCGCAGCTCGTCGTGTACGTCGCCTATGGAATGGTGCTGGGCAGCTTCCTCCAGTTCGCCGTGCAAGTGCCCACTGTCCTCCGCATGCTGGGCCGATTCCGACCCGCTCTGATCGCTGCGACGGAATCGGTCCGGCAGGTGATCCGCGGCTTCGTTCCCGTGGTGATGGGCAGGGGCGTGGTCCAGGTCAGCGCCTTTGTCGATACCATCTATGCGACGCTGATCTCGCCTCGCGCCGTGGCCGCTCTCGGATACGCGCAGATCATCTATCTGCTCCCGGTCAGCCTCTTCGGGATGGCGGTGTCCGCCGCCGAGCTTCCCTTGATGTCGCAAGCTTCCGGCTCGGCGGAGGAGGTCGCCTCGAAGCTTCGCGACCGCTTGAACCAAGGTCTGCGCCGCATCGCTTTCTTCGTGATCCCATCTGCTGCTGCCTTTCTCTTCCTCGGCGATGTGGTGGCCGGCGCGATCCTTCAAACGGGGCGCTTTACCGTCGCGGACACGCGCTACGCCTGGTACTTGCTGATCGGCTCGGCCGTCGGGCTGCTCGCGGCGACCATGGGCCGGCTCTACGCGTCGACGTTCTACGCGCTGAGGGATACCCGGACACCGCTGTACTTCGCTGCCCTGCGCGTGGCGCTGGGAGCGGGGCTCGCCTATCTGACTGCCATTCAGCTTCCGTCCCTGCTCGGCTTCAACCGCGAGCTGGGAGGCGTGGGAATCACCTTCACCTCGGGCGTCGCGGCCTGGATAGAGTTCCTCCTGCTTCGGAAGCAGCTGCGGCGACGGATCGGTCGGACCGCTCTGCCCGGCAAGTTCGTCGCTGCCCTGTGGGGCTGCGCGACGGGCGCGGCCGCCATCGGCCTGGCGATCAAATTGGGGTTGGTTCAGTTGGCCGGAGCCTCAGCGCCAACGCCCGGGGCCTGGGAAGGGAGGTTCCTCGCGGGGCCCGCGCTGCCCGCCGTGGTGACAGGAGCGATCGTGTTGGGCGTCTACGGCGCGCTGTACTTCGCGTTCACCGCGCTGTTGGGCGTGCCGGAGAGCGTCGCTGTGCTGAGAAGGCTTCGCCGCGGCTGAGCCTCTAGATTCTACGTGCACCCGACCGCTGGCAATCTGGCCGCTCCGTGCATGCCGGCCAAGCGATCGACCATCGGGCGCTGGTTGAAAGCCTCGTCGCTGCTTGAATCTGTCGGGTCGGCTTGACGTGGGACGAGCACCGCCGGAAGCTCCCGGCGCTGGAGAGCCTCCATGCCGCAGGCTGCTGGATCACGATTGTCGACCAATGCTCGGCGGCCGCGCGTGCTGGTCGGCAAGGCGGGGCTCGATGGACATGATCGCGGGGCGAAGGTGGTCGCGCGCGTGCTGCGCGACGCGGGGATGGAAGTCGTCTACACCGGGTTGCACCGCACGCCGGAGCAAATCGTGAACGCGGCGGTGCAGGAGGACGTGGACGTGGTGGGAATCAGCATCCTCTCGGGCGCGCACCTCACCTTGATGCCGCGCATCGTGGACCTCCTATGCGCGGCGGGAGCGCAGGACGTCCGCGTGGTCGTGGGCGGCGTGATCCCCGACGAGGATGTCGAGCTGCTCCGGACGATGGGCGTCGCGGAGGTGTTTGGTCAGGACGCGTCTCCGGATCTGATCGCGACGCGAGTGCGCGAGCTGGCCGCGTCCCGAGCCCCGGGCTAACCGTGGAGCGCATTGATCTGAAGAGGATCGCGCGTTCGCGCGGCGTGGACCTGTCGCAGTGGCCGCCGCGGTACGACAGATCCTTTCGGCCCGCGCCCGAAGAGGACTGCTGGCTTCCTGAGCTCGAGCGCGCCGACCCGGCGGAGCGCGATGCGGTTGTGTTGGCGAAGCTGAGAGCACAGGTTCGCTACGCGTGGCAGAAGAGCCCCTTCTACCGACGCAAGTGGCAGGCTGCGGGAATTTCTCCCGATGCGCTGCGGAGCCTCGCTGATCTCGCGCGCTTCCCCGTGGTGCAGAAGCACGAGCTGCGCGCCGCGCAGTCCGCGCACCCGCCGTACGGGGATTATCTCTGCATCGAACGCACGCAGGTCGCGCGCATCCACGGAACCAGCGGCACCACCGGTCGGCCCACGGTCTTTGGCATTGGCGCCGAAGACTGGGAGCGCATCGCCGAGGCCCACGCGCGGATCCTCTGGGCCGCCGGCATTCGACCTCAGGACCTGGTCCTGCTCTGTTCGTTCTTCAGCCTCTACCTGGGTTCCTGGGGCGCGCTGGCCGGCGTGCAACGGCTGGGCGCAACCGCTTTTCCGTTCGGCGCGGGCGTCGCCGGGCAGACCTTGATGGCGGTGCAATGGGCGCGGGAGATGAGGCCGACAGCATTTTACGGAACGCCATCCTACGCGCTGCACTTCGCCGAGATCGCTCGGCGAGAAGGGATCGACCCGCGCTCGCTCGGGTTTCGCGTCCTGTTGTTTTCCGGAGAGCCGGGGGCCGGCATTCCTGCCACCAAGCGGCTGATCGAGGAGACCTTCGGCGGCGCCTGCGTGGACATGGGCAGCATGGCGGAGATGACCCCCTGGATGAGCAACGGCGAATGCGCAAGCCGCACCGGAATGCACTTGTGGCAGGACCTCGTCTACACGCAGGTCTGCGATCCGGAGACATTCCAGCCGGTCCCCTTCGGCTCGGAAGGAACGCCGGTGTACACGCACCTGGAGCGCACGTCGCAGCCGATGATCCGGCTGGTCTCCGGCGATCGTGCGCGCTGGACCGACGAGCCTTGCCCATGCGGCCGAACCTACCCGCGCCTTCCGGAGGGTCTCTACGGCCGCATCGACGACATGATCATCGTGCGCGGCGAGAACATCTATCCGAGCGCGATCGAGGACGTGCTGCGCGCCATCGACGGATTCGGCGGCGAGTTTCGGATCATCGTCTCGCGCCGCGAGACGATGGATGAGCTTCTGGTGCGATGCGAGCTCGCCGCTTCACACCAGCATCTGCGGTCGCAGCTCGAGGCGACCATGCGCGAGCGGCTGCAGGCGAGACTGGGCGTTCGTCCGACGCTCGAGCTGGTGGCGGAGGGAACGCTTCCGCGAACCGAGTTCAAGGCGCGCCGCGTAATCGACGATCGCGACCTGTACCGAAAAAAAGTTCGCCCATCCGCGGGGGACGATTGATGCCGCGTCCCTCTTCGTCTTTCGAAGCACGTTCCAACACCGTTCAGCCCGAGCGCAGTGCCGAAGGCCACTCCGTTCAGCCCGAGCGTAGTGCCGAAGGCACGTAGTCGAGGGCGATTATCCGTGGGAGGAGTGAATATGTCTTCCGAATCCGAGTCCGCGCGGCGCGCGCGAGAGGAATGGGAGCGGGATGAGCTGCGCCGCTTCCTGGAGCGCCAGCCCGAGGCGAAAGAGCGCTACGAAACGCTCTCCGGCCTGCCGGTGAAGCGCGTTTACACGGCCGAAGATGCCGTTCCCTTCGAGGAGATCGGATTGCCGGGCAGCTATCCATTCACGCGCGGGCCATACCCGACGATGTATCGCGGGCGCAGCTGGACGATGCGACAGATCGCCGGCTTCGGGACCGGCGAGGACACGAACCGCCGATTCCGATACCTGATCGAGCAGGGCCAGACCGGCCTTTCAGTGGACTTCGACATGCCCACCCTGATGGGCCTCGATTCCGACGACCCGCGCTCCGAAGGGGAGGTGGGGCGCGAGGGCGTCGCGGTTTGCACGCTTGACGACATGCAGGCGCTTTTCGACGGCATCGACCTGACGCGAATCTCCGTCTCGATGACGATCAATCCGACGGCCTGGATCCTGCTGGCAATGTACGTCGCTCTGGCGCAGTCGCGCGGCCACGACTTGAACGCGCTCTCCGGAACGGTGCAGGCGGACATCCTGAAGGAGTACATGGCGCAAAAGGAATGGATCTTCCCGATCCGTCCGTCGCTGCGCATCGTGCGGGATCTGATCGCGTACTGCGCGCGGCACCTCGCACGCTACAACCCGATCAACATCAGCGGCTACCACATCAGCGAGGCCGGGGCGAACGCGGTGCAGGAGCTCGCCTTCACGATGTGCAATGCGGTCACCTATGTCGAGGAGGTGACGAAGGCGGGCGTTCCGGTGGACGAGTTCGCGCCGCGGCTCGCGTTCTTTTTCGTGGCGCAACAGGACTTCTTCGAGGAGATCGCCAAGTTTCGCGCTGCGCGGCGGATTTGGGCGAAGTTGATGCGCGAGCGATTCGGTGCGCGCACGCCGGAGTCGATGCGGCTGCGATTCCACTGCCAGACGGCGGCCGCCACGCTGACCAAGGCGCAGCCGATGAACAACATCGTGCGGACAGCGCTGCAGGCGCTCTCGGCCGTATTGGGCGGGGCGCAGTCGCTGCACACCAACGGGCTGGATGAGGCGTATGCCATTCCCTCCGAGCTGGCCATGAAAGTGGCGCTGCGCACTCAGCAGGTCATCGCCGACGAGACGCGCGTTTCCCAGGTCGTGGACCCGCTGGGTGGCTCCTGGTATGTCGAGTCATTGACCAGCGAAATCGAGAAGCAGGTATTCGCCATCCTGGACCAGGTGCAGCGCATGGGGGGCACGGTGAAGGCGATCGAAGAGGGCTTCTTCCAGCGCGAAATCGCCGAGACGGCCTATCAGACGACGCGCAAGCGCGCCTCGGGCGAGCAACCGTGGGTGGGCGTGAACCGGAATGTGGATCCCGCCAAGAAGGAGGAGATCGAAATCCACAAGATTGATCCGGCAACCGAGCAGCGGCAGATTGCGCGAACCCGAGAGGTCCGCCGTCGCCGCGACGACCGCAAGGTGGCGGCGCTGCTCGATCGGCTGGAGAGCGAGGCGCGCGATCCCGCAGCAAACCTGATGCCGGCGACCATCGAGCTCATGAAGGCGCGGGCCACGATGGGCGAGATCGTCGCTCGGCTCAAGCAGGTGTTCGGGACGTATACGGAGACCCCCGTGTTTTGATCTCCCGGCTCGCCCATCCCGCTGCCCCGAGCGACGCAGCCCCCGCTCGCCCCGAGCGTAGCGACGTCAGTCGCGGAGTCGAGGGGTCGCCCACAGCCACCAAGGCCTCGACTCCGCTGCGCTACGCTCGGCCTGAACGGAGGACTCCGCTGCGCTACGCTCGGCCTGAACGGAGGACTCCGCTGCGCTATCGCTCGGCCAGAACGGATCGCTCGGCCAGAACGGATCGCTCGGCCAGAACGGATCGCTCGGCCAGAACGGATCGCTCGGCCAGAACGGACTAAACCCCTGTGCCCTTTTCTCGCCCGCAGGCGCAGGGAAGCCGACCGGAGCAGTACATCGGATCACAACAGCGGGGCTGCAGATGCAGTCGCCGCGATCGAATGAGCGCCCGCAAGACTACTCGCACCCTCTTTTTTGTCTCTGCGGATTGGCTCAAACTATCCGCGTGAGTCCACGCGATCTCGTCGCCGCCCTCTGGTTGATGTTGATGCTCGCAATGTTGGCCTGGCTGTTGTGGAACCTGGAAACAGACGATCAGCAGTGATCGAGCGAAGCAACGCTCGATTTCAACGGGGGCCCTGACCCCGTCCATGAAATCGTGCTCCGCCCGAGCCGTACTCTGGGAATCTCATTCCCGAGGGAGGACTCAATGCAGAGCGCGATTCTGATGCTGGCGCTGGCGGCCGCAACGCAGACGTGGGACTTCAAAACCGGTCCCAAGCCGAACGTCTCGGTGGCCAATATCGACGGGTCGATTACCGTGGAGGGCAGTGCGCGAGGCGACGTAGCGGTCGAGGCGACGATCGCCGAAGGCTCAGGATGGATGGTGGATGCCCAGGCCAACGGTCCCGACGTCAAGGTTCGGGTCTGCTGCGGCCCCTGCGACGCCGAGGGGAATCGCTGCCGATCGGGGAAGGTAGACTTCGTGCTCAAGGTGCCCGAGGGAGCGGATTTGAAGGTGAAGAGCGTCAGCGCGGAGATCAAGGTGAACGGCGTCGCCGGAGCCCAGAACCTCACCACAGTGAGCGGTCGGGTTGATTCCGCCGGCAGCGCCTCGAATGTCGACGTGCACTCCGTCTCGGGGGACGTGAGGCTCTCTCCGACTCAGCTCGCCGAGACTCAGGCGAACACCGTATCCGGCGATGTGCAGATCAAGCTCCCCGCCAGGGCGGATGCAAAGGTTCATCTCTCCACCGTCTCCGGCAAGCTCAATGGGCAAAAGATTGGGATGGGAAGCGGGGACAAGATATTCGGGAATGGGACGGTGGCGGTGAGGGTCAAGACGGTGAGCGGATCGGTCGACGCCCAGCCCAGCCCCTGACGGCAGTCGCGCTCGGGCGCGCGGCTGGACGGTTGCTCGAAATGAAGCTTCCTGGTGATGCTTGGTCTTGTGTAGAGTGCGCGGCCGCGCTGAGGTGTCCCGGAAATCCCGGGTTGCCGTGTTCGACAGGGTTTTGAAGTGAGCGATCAAAAAGGGGGGCCGGGCGACAAGCGCTTCGGCCCCAAGAAGCCGCGGGCCACGTTCGGCGACGTGATGTTGGGGATCCCTGCCGGGCGGCCCGGGCCGCGGGAGGAGCGCGGCCGGCCCGACGATCGGAAGGGACCGCCGCGGGGCGAACGCCGAAATCGCGACGATCGCGGAAGAGGTCGTCAGCAGCCGCCCGCTGAACAGCCCGGCGATCTCGTCCTGGATCCTCAGACGCCCGGCGCGCAGCCTTCGCAGGTGAACGAAGTGCCTCCGCTCGAGGAACGCCTCAGCGCCGAACCGGCTTCGACGGCGGTGTCGGAGCCCGCCGCCAGTCCGCCAGAGCCCGCCTCCATCGAGAAGGGACGTGGCCCGCGCGAAGAAAAAAGGCCTCGCGACCGCGGAGGTCCGCACAGGGGCGAAAAGAAGAGGCGGCCGCTGGGCCCGCTGGTGGTGGTCAAGCGCCTGACCGGGACGATCGAAACGCGCCCGCTCGATGCCCCAACGCCGTCGGACCGCTCGAGGGCGGAGCACGGGGCTGCAGATCAACCGCGACGATCGGACGAGACACCGCCGAGCGAAGGAGAACCGTTTTCGGGTTCCGCGGGACCGCGCTCGGACGAACCAGGACGCGAAGCTCCTGCTCCCACCGAATCTCCCGGCGCGCTGTACGGCGAGGTGCCGGAAAAGGAGAGCTTCGCCGAGATGTTCGAGGCGGCAAGCAAACAAGAGGGCGGCGTCAATCGGCGCATCCCGCGCGTGGGCGAGAAAGTCTCGGGAACCATCTTTCAACTCGGCGCCGACACCGCGTTTCTGACGCTCAGCGCAAGCAAAACCGAAGCGATGATCAGTCTGGACGAGCTGAAGGACGAGGAGGGGATCCTTCGCTTCGGCGTGGGCGACAGCGTCGAGGCGCACGTGATCGAAGCCGGCGCCAAGGGCATCTACATCAGCAAATCGCTGCCGAAGGGATCTGCCACGCTGGAGATGCTCTCCACAGCGCGTGCCACCGGGCTTCCGGTCGAAGGATTGGTGTTGGCCGTGAACAAGGGCGGGCTGGAGGTCGCCATCGGGGACGTCCGCGCCTTTTGCCCCGTGAGCCAGATCGACGTGCACTACGTCGAGCATCCCGAAAACCTCGTCGGTGAGCGTCACAAGTTCAAGGCGATGGAGGTCCGCGGCAAGAAAGTTGTCCTCTCCAGGCGAGCTCTGCTCGAGGAACAGCTGAAGGCGCTGGCGGTGGAGACGCGGAAGTCGCTTGCCGAAGGAAGAGTGGTGCGCGGCAAAGTAACCAACCTTCGCGAGTTCGGAGCCTTCGTGGACCTCGGAGGCATCGAAGGAATGATCCCCGTCTCCGAGATCGCCCATACCCGGATTGGTCATCCGAGCGAGGTGCTCAAGACGGGCGACGAGGTGGAGGTGGAAGTCCTCCGGATCGAGCCGCCCAATGCAAGCTCCGCGGAGAAGGGCAAGCACAAGGAGCGAATCACCCTGTCGATGCGCGCGCGGCAGGAGGATCCGTGGAAGGCGGCCGCGGCGGAGCTCAAAGAAGGCTCGCGCCTCCAGGGCAAGGTGGTGCGCTTGCAGCCGTTCGGCGCTTTCGTCGAGCTGCGCCCCGGGGTGGACGGGTTGATCCACGTGTCCGCGATGTCCAGTCGCCGGATCGCCCATCCGCGCGACGTGGTGAAAGTCGGCCAGGAAGTCACCGTGGACGTGGAGAAGATCGACCCGGCGGAGAAGAAGATCGGATTGCGGTTGGTGCGCGAGGAGGAGAGCGCAGCGGCCGAGGAGAAGCCGGCGCCGGAAAAGCCGGCCCCCAAGAAGGAAGCCGCGCGGATGCCGAGAGTGGGCGAGGTGATCACCGGGAAGATCGATCGCATCGAGCCCTACGGCGTGTTTCTCACTTTCCCCGGCGGTCAGGGCCTGGTTCCGGCGAGCGAAACAGGAACCGAGCGCGGAACGGATCTGAAGCGGCACTTCCAGCTCGGGCAGGAGCTGAAGGCTGCGGTGCTGGAGATCGACTCGGGCCGCAAGATCCGCCTTTCGTTCACCGCCGCCGAGAAGGCGGAGGAGCGCGCATCGATCGAGGCGTGGCAACAAAGTCAGCCCAAAGCCGGAGGAGGCAAGGGCCTCGGCACCTTCGCCGATCTGCTCAAGGGCAAGAAGCTGTTGTGAGTTGGCGTGCGCGCGAGCGAGCAAGCGAACGGAGCCGCGGCGAGCGAAGCAACAGTTTTGTAAACTCGGCGGCGCAAACTTGACACGTTCGGGGCGCGCGGGTTACACAAGCTGCTTCATGAACGTGACCCCGAACGCAGTTGCTTCGCGTGCCTCGGAGTTCCAGGCGGGTCTCGGTCTCTCCCTCGCGCTTATCAGCCTTATTACCTCCGGGTGCGGGCCACCGTTCTAATCGACTTTTTTCGTGAACGAGCCCCCGCACCCAAAAGGTCGCGGGGGCTTTTTTTGTCCCCTCATTTCCCCGGAGCCGCCGTTGCAACAGCAGGTGGACGCAGAGAAGAGACAAGTCCTTCGCTCGCCTCGAACGAGCGGTGCGAAGCGCACCGGCGCCCAGCTGATCTGGGAGATGCTGACCCGCGAGGGCGTGCAAACGGTGTTCGGCTATCCCGGTGGGGCGATCATGCCCGCTTACGACGCGCTTCCGGGATACCCGATCCAACACGTGCTGGTCCGCCACGAACAGGGCGCGGCGCACATGGCGGATGGCTACGCCCGGGCTTCCGGCAAGGTCGGCGTGGCGATCGCCACCTCCGGTCCGGGCGCGACGAACCTGGTCACGGGCATCGCGACGGCGATGATGGATTCCTCGCCGATCGTCTGCATTACCGGCCAGGTTTCATCCGCCGCGATCGGCAGCGACGCATTTCAAGAGACGGACATCACCGGCGTGACGCTGCCGGTGACCAAGCACAACTATCTCGTCACTTCTGCCCAGGAGATCGGTCCCACCCTGCGCGAGGCGTTCCACATCGCGCGCTCGGGCCGGCCGGGCCCGGTACTGGTGGACATCACCAAGGATGCGCAGCAGTTGACGGCTGAGCTGGAGTCCGATCCCGGCGAGCTCCGGGCGCCCAATCGCAGCGTCCACGGCTCCGGATGGCGCGACTTGCAGCGCGCGATCGATCTGATCAACACCGCCGAGCGCCCGATCATCCTCGCCGGACATGGCATTCTGAAGGCGGAAGCAAGCCAGCTGTTGATCGAGTTCGCGGAGCGGACCGGGATTCCGGTTGCCAGCACCTTGCTCGGGTTGGGCGGCTTCCCCGCGACCCATCCGCTCAGCCTGGGGATGATGGGCATGCACGGCGAGGCCTGGGTCAATTCAGCGATCCAGGAAGCGGATCTGCTGATTGCTCTGGGGATGCGGTTTGACGACCGCGTCACCGGTAAAGTCGCCACCTACGCTTTGAACGCGAAGAAGATCCACGTGGAGATCGATCCTTCGGAGATCAACAAGAACGTCAAAGTGGATGTGGCGTTGATCATGGACGTGCGCGCTGCGCTGGAGGAGCTCTTCGGCCACTCGGAGCGACGCGACCGCCAGGCCTGGCACGATCACATCGCGATGATGAAGGGCGACTCGGCAGTACGAGACATTCTCTCGCTGCCGGAAAATGGCCGCCTCTTCGCCGCGCACGTGGTGCACGATCTGTGGCGACTCACCGAGGGCAACGCCCTGGTGGTCACCGACGTTGGCCAGCACCAGATGTGGGAGGCGCAGTATTACAAGCACGACCACCCGCGAAAGCTGATCACCTCCGGCGGCTTGGGCACCATGGGATTCGCCCTGCCCGCGGCGATCGGAGCTCGCTTCGCCAAACCCGACGACGAGATTTGGGTGATCGTCGGCGACGGTGGTTTTCAGATGACCGCTTGCGAGCTGTCCACCTGCGCACAAGAAGGCCTCAAGCTGAACGTAGCGATCATCAACAACGGGTACCTGGGGATGGTTCGTCAGTGGCAGCAATTCTTCTACGGCGGCCGCTACGTGGCGACGCCGCTGAAAAACCCCGACTTCGTGATGCTGGCGCAGGCCCACGGCCTCACCGGCCTGCGCGTCACCCGCCGCGAGGAGGTCGCTGAGGCAGTGGCGCGCGCGCGAGCGGAGCCCGGCACGGTGGTGATCGACTTCCGCGTCGAGCAAGAGGACAGCGTCTATCCGATGGTGCCGGCCAATGCAGACCTTCACGACATGATTCGCCGTCCGAATCCGCTGGTGGAGACGGCGGGGGACTCATGAGCAGAGGAGCGAACAACGTGACCCATGCGCTGCCCTTTCGTACCTTCATTGCGGACGTCGAGGATCGCCCGGGCACTTTGAACCGGGTGGTGTCGCTGTTTCGCCGCCGTAACTTCAACATCGAATCGCTCAGCGTAGGGCGAACCGAGCGGACCGGCGTTTCCCGCGTCACCGTGGTGGTGCGGGCGGATGAGGATACCGCGCGCCGGATCGAGGCCAATCTCTACAAGCTGGTGAACGTGCTGCGCGTGCAGGACGTCACCCATACCGCGACGGTGGTCCGCGAGCTGGCCTTCATCAAGGTCAAGGTGGGCCACGAGCGGCGAGGCGAGGTGCTGAAGTTGTGCGAGCTGTTCCGCGCCCGGGTGGTGGACCTGCATCCCGCTTCGCTGACCATCGAGATCACCGGCGCGCAGGAGAAGGTCCACCGGTTGATCGAAGTGCTGCGCCCGTTCGGAATCCTCGAGCTGCTTCGCACCGGCGCGGTGGCGATGACCCGCGGCTCGGATGAGCAGGGCGCGGAGCAGCGCGAGATCATGCCCGAAGAGCACAGCGACGGAATTGCGGCATGACCCACGCATTCCAACGGATGGAGGCCGGTCCAATGACCGATGAGCGGTTCGAGCGAATCACCGTCTTCGACACCACCCTGCGGGATGGCGAGCAGGCGCCGGGCGCAAGCATGAACCTGCAGCAGAAGATGCAGGTGGCGCTGGCGCTCAAGGAGCTGGGAGTCGACGTGATCGAGCTGGGGTTCCCGGTGGCCTCGCCTGGAGATTTCGAGGCAGTGAGCACCATCTCCCAGCGCGTGGAAGGTCCGCTGATGTGCGCGCTCGCTCGCGCCAACCGCGAGGACATCGATCGAGCTCACGAGGCGCTGCGCGACGCGCCCCGGCGCCGGCTCCACGTATTCCTCGCCACCAGTCCCATTCACCGGCAATTCAAGCTCAAGCTCGCCAAGGAAGAGATCATCCGCACCGCGGTGGAAGCGATCCGCTACGGCCGCGAGCGGTTCGAGGATCTGGAGTTTTCCCCCGAGGACGCCTCGCGCACGGAGCTGGACTTCCTCTGCGAGGTGGTGGAGCGCGCGATCGAGGCGGGGGCAACCACGATCAACGTTCCCGACACCGTGGGTTACGCCTTGCCGGCTCAATTCGCTGACACCATCGCCCAGCTCCGGCACCGCGTGCGCGGCATCGAGAAAATCGTGGTGAGCGTCCACTGCCACAACGACCTGGGGCTGGCGGTGGCCAACAGCCTGGCCGCGCTGGAGGCCGGGGCGCGACAGGTGGAGTGCACCATCAACGGCATCGGCGAGCGCGCGGGCAACTGCTCGCTCGAGGAAGTGGTGATGGCGATCAAGACGCGCGCCGACTACCTCGAGCTGCGCACCGGCATCCGCACCGAACGGCTCTATCCGACCAGTCGCGTGGTGGCCAAGGCAACCGGCTTCCACGTGCAGCGCAACAAGGCGGTGGTGGGGCAGAATGCGTTCGCCCACGAGGCGGGAATCCATCAGCACGGCCTGCTGATGCACAGCGCGACGTACGAGATCATGAAGCCGCAGGACGTGGGCTTCAAGAGCACGCATCTGGCTCTCGGCAAGCACAGCGGTCGGCACTTGCTCGACCACCGGCTGAAGGATCTCGGCCATCACCTGGAAAAAAGTCAGCTGGACCAGGTGTTCGAAGACGTCAAGCAGCTCGCCGACAAGAAGAAGGAAATCCACGACGGCGATCTGGAGGCGCTGATCAACGGCTTTCTGCACGGGCGCTCGAGCGCAGAATGGGAGCTTGAATGGCTGAAGAGCTCGAGCGCCACCGGCAGCGCGGCCACGGCAAAGGTCTGCTTGCAGCGCCGCGATGGTGAAAAGCTGGAGGCGCAGACGTCCGCCGGCGGACCGGTGGAGGCGGTTTTCAAGGCCATCGAGCAGATCACCGGCATCCACGGCCGATTGAGGGAGTACCAGGCTTCGAGCGCCGGCTCCGATGACTCCGCTCAGTCCGAGGTATCGCTCGAGATCGAGCACGCCGATCGCACCTATCGAGGCCAAGCCAACAGCGACGATGTGATCGTGGCCAGCGCGCGCGCATTCCTGGAAGTTGCCAACCGCATCGCCGCCAACCGGGCGAAGCCGACCATCGCGCGAAGCGGTGCAGGGGCGCCGGCTCGCACGCTGTTCGAGAAACTGTGGAGCGCTCACCTGGTGGCGCCCGAGACTCCGCAAACCCCTGCTGTCCTCTACGTGGACCTGCACCTCGTTCACGAGGTGACCTCGCCGCAGGCCTTCGCCGTCCTGCGAGAACGGGGGCTGCGCGTGCGCCGTCCCGAGAGAACGGTGGCGACCACGGACCATTCAACGCCAACTGCGCCGCGCGGCTCTGACGGCCGGATCCCCTTCCCCGACCCGCAGGCGGCGGCGCAGGTGGCGCAACTTGAAGCAAACTGCAAGGAGTTTGGAATCGAGCTGCACGCCTTGGGCAGCGATCGGCAGGGCATCGTCCACGTGATCGGGCCCGAGATGGGGCTGACCCGCCCGGGCTCCACCGTGGTCTGCGGCGACAGCCACACCAGCACCCACGGCGCATTCGGTGCGCTGGCGTTTGGGATCGGAACGAGCGAGGTGGCCCACGTGCTGGCGACTCAGTGCGTGCTGCAGCGGCGGCCGCGCACGCTGGAGGTCCGCGTCTATGGCCATCTGCGGCCGGGCGTCTCGGCCAAGGACGTGATCCTCGCGGTGATCGCCAAGGTCGGCGTCGGCGGGGGCACCGGCTGCGTGTTCGAGTACACCGGCAGCGCCATTCGCGCCTTCTCGATGGAGGAGCGGATGACCATCTGCAACATGTCCATCGAGGCAGGAGCGCGCGCCGGCATGATCGCGCCGGACGACGTCACCTTCGAGTACCTGGCTCGCACCCCGCGCGCGCCGAAAGGGGCAGCTTGGGATCGCGCGCTCCAGGCATGGCGGGCGCTGCCGTCCGATCCCGGTGCTCGTTTCGACGGCGTGGTCGAGCTGGACGCAAACGCCCTCCAGCCGATGATCACCTACGGTACCAACCCGGGCATGAGCATTCCGCTCACCGGCGCTGTTCCGGATCCGAGCGGCGTGGGCGACGCGAGCCAGCGCGCTTCGCTGGAGAAATCCCTCCGCTACATGGGGCTTGCACCCGGGCAACGCTTGCTGGGCCAACCCATCGAGGTCGTCTTCATCGGCAGCTGTACCAACGGGCGGCTCTCCGATTTGCGCGTGGCCGCCGGCGTGATGCGCGGCCGAAAGCTGGCGAGGAACGTGAGGGCGCTGGTGGTCCCCGGCTCGCAGCAGGTGAAGCGGGCAGCGGAGGCGGAGGGGCTCGATCGCGTCTTTCGCGAGGCCGGCGCCGAGTGGCGCGAGCCTGGCTGCTCGATGTGCATCGCGATGAATGGGGACATGCTCCGGCCCGGTCAGTACGCGGTCAGCACCAGCAATAGGAACTTCGAAGGTCGCCAGGGTCCCGGCGGCAGGACCTTCCTGGCCAGCCCGCTGACTGCCGCGGCCGCCGCCGTCGCCGGTCGAATCGCCGACCCGCGAGAGGTGATGCAGCCATGAAACCGTTCGCGCCGAGCGTAGCGAAGCGTAGTCGAGGCGTCGCCCACCGAGGAGGGCGCTAACCGATGCAACCGTTCCCCGCCATCAAGTCGCGCACCGTCGTCCTGCCGCAGCAGAACATCGACACCGATCAGATCATCCCCGCGCGCTTCCTCAAGGGCACCGACAAGGCGGGCCTGGGTCGAGGTCTCTTCGCCGGATGGCGCTACGACGCGCAAGGGCTGGCCCGGTCCGAGTTTCCGCTCAACGCTCCGGACGCCTATGGAGCGCAGGTCCTAGTGGCCGGCGCGAACTTCGGCTGCGGCTCCTCGCGGGAGCACGCCGCCTGGGCGTTGCTGGACTACGGCTTCAAGGCGGTGATCAGCTGCTCGATCGCGGACATCTTCCGCAACAACGCCCTGAAGAATGGATTGCTGCCGGTCGAGGTGGATCCCGAGGCGCACGCGCGCCTGTTGGCGAGCGCCGGCGCGAAGGTGGTGATCGATCTCGAAACGCAGACGCTCACCGCCGAGGATCACAGCCGAGTCTCTTTTCCGATTGATCCGTTCGCCCGCCACTGCCTGCTCAGCGGGATCGACGAGCTTGGATTCCTGCTCAGTCAACAGGACGAGATCGCCGCATACGAGGAGGCGCGATGCGCGCGCTGATCGCGGTCCTGCCGGGCGACGGAATCGGCCCGGAGGTGGTGGCGCAGGGCACGCGCGTGCTGTGCGAAGTGGCGGAGCGGTTCGGCCACCAATTCGAGCTGCGCGAGGCGCTGATCGGCGGCACCGCCATCGATCAAACAGGCACGCCGCTTCCCCGCTCCACCCTCGATCTTTGCCAACGCGCCGATGCCGTGCTGCTGGGCGCGGTGGGCGGTCCGAAGTGGGCCGCCGAATCGGCAGTGCGTCCGGAGCAGGCGCTCTTGGAGCTGCGTAAGTCCCTCGGCCTGTTCGCCAACATCCGACCGGTGCTGCCCCACAGCCGCGCGCTGGGAGCATCGCCGGTCAAGCCCGAGGTGCTCAGGCGGGTGGATCTGGTGATCGTCCGCGAGCTGACCGGCGGCCTGTACTTCGGTGAGAAGCTGCGCAACCTGGAGCGCGCCGTCGACACCTGCGTCTACACCGGCGCGGAAATCGCCCGCGTGGTCCGCATCGCCTGCCGCCTGGCGCGCGGTCGCCGGCACAAGCTCACCTCGGTCGACAAAGCCAACGTGCTGGAAACGAGCCGGTTGTGGCGGTCGGTCTGCACGCAGGTGGTGCGCGAGGAATTCCCCGACGTGAAGCTGGAGCACCTGCTGGTGGACACCTGCGCCATGGAGCTGGTCGCACATCCCTCGCAATTCGACGTGATCGTCACCGAGAACATGTTCGGCGACATTTTGAGCGACGAGGCATCGGTGCTCTGTGGCTCGATCGGTCTCTTGCCGTCCGCGTCGCTGGGCAATGGGGCGCGCGGGCTTTACGAACCGATTCACGGCTCGGCGCCGGACATCGCCGGCTTCGGCATCGCCAATCCGTACGGGACGATGCTGAGCGTCGCGCTTTTGCTTCGCCATTCACTCGGCTTGGAGCGGGAGGCGGCGGCCGTGGAGGCGGCCATCTGCGAGGCGCTCGACCTCGGCGCGCTCACCGGCGATCTGACGGATGAAGACCACCTGGCCGTGAGCACCCGTGAGGCTGGAAGCGCCGTCTTGGCGACTCTTCGGGAAGCCGGCGTCAAATGGGAGCTCAAAGATGCCTCATGACCCCAAGCACAAGAGCCGCGTGCTCACCGAGGGGCCCGACCGCGCGCCCGCGCGCGCCATGCTCAAGGCGATCGGTTTCACGCGGGAGGATTTATCCCGACCGATCGTCGGCGTGGCCAACACCTGGACCGAAACGATGCCCTGCAACTACCACCTTCGCCGGCTGGCCGAGCGCGTGAAAGAGGGCATTCGGGCGGCGGGTGCGACGCCGATGGAGTTCAACACCATCGCGGTGAGCGATGGCGTGACCATGGGCACGCAGGGGATGAAGGCCTCCCTGGTCAGCCGCGAGCTGATCGCCGACTCGATCGAGTTGGTCAGCCGCGGGCACCTCTTCGACGCGGTGGTGGCGCTGGTCGGCTGCGACAAGACCATCCCCGGGGCAGCCATGGCTCTGCTGCGACTCAACCTTCCGTCGCTGGTGCTCTACGGAGGCTCGATCCACCCCGGTCGATTCGAGGGACGCGACGTCACCATCCAGGACGTCTTCGAGGCCGTGGGAGCGCACGCGGCGGGCAAGATCTCCGCGCAGCAGCTCGCCGGGCTCGAGGACGTCGCTTGCCCAGGAGCCGGAGCTTGCGGCGGTCAGTACACCGCGAACACCATGGCTCTGGCGGTCGAGCTGCTCGGGCTCTCGCCGGTGGGGTACGCCACCATCCCCGCGGAGGATTCGCGCAAGGATGCCGCGACGCGGGCCGCGGGAAACATGGTGGTCGAGCTGCTGAACAGGAATCTCTGTCCGCGCGAGGTCATCGATCGGGGCTCGTTCGAAAACGCGATCGCCGGGGTCGCGGCGACTGGCGGGTCCACCAACGCGGTGCTGCACCTGCTGGCGCTGGCGCGCGAGGCGGAGGTGCCGTTGGCGCTGCCTGATTTCGACCGCGTGAGCCGGCGAACGGCGCTGCTGGTGGATTTGAAACCCGGCGGCCGCTTCGTTGCGGTGGATCTCGATCGCGCCGGCGGCACTCGCCTCGTGGTTCAGCGGTTGATCGCCGGCGGATTTTTCGATGGCAGCGCCCGCGCGGCGGACGGTCGCGCCTGGGCCGAGCACGCCTCGTACGCGGACGAAAGCCCGGAGCAGCAAGTGGTGCGGCCCCTCTCGACTCCCTTGAGCCCGACGGGTGGCCTGGCGATCCTGAGCGGAAATCTCGCTCCCCACGGATGTGTCCTCAAGGTCGCCGGTCACGAGCGCCTGCGGCATCTCGGGCCGGCGCGGGTGTTCGATCAAGAGGAGGACGCGTTCGCTGCGGTGAGCGCGGGCCGGATCAAGCCAGATGACGTGGTGGTGATCCGCTACGAGGGACCGCGGGGTGGGCCGGGCATGCGCGAGATGCTGGGCGTGACCGCCGCGCTGGTCGGCCGCGGCCTCGGTGAATCGGTGGCGCTGCTCACCGACGGGCGCTTCAGCGGCGCCACTCGCGGGCTAATGATCGGGCACGTGGCCCCGGAGGCGGCAGTGGGCGGCCCGCTGGCGGTGGTGCGCGACGGCGACGTGATCTCCATCGACGTGAACGAGCGCCGCGTGGAGGTCAACCTCACCGCTGCACAGATCGACCAGCGCCTGCGCGACTGGTCGCCGCCGCCGCCCCGGTACGCAGGCGGCGTGTTCGCCAAGTACGCGGCGGAGGTGTCCTCGGCTGCGCACGGCGCGGTGACTCGGCCGCTGGGGGACGACCGATCCATCGCCGAACCCGCCAAGCGATTGGAGGCTGGATGAGCGCCTGACGAATCGCATCGAACGCTGTTTGGCAATTTGCAGCTTCACCTCACGCAACTGGAGCAAAAGACAATGGCCGTCATCTACTACGACAAAGACACAAACCTGGACCGCATCCGAACCCGAAAGGTCGCGGTCATCGGTTACGGAAGCCAGGGACACGCGCACGCCCTCAACCTGGAAAATTCGGGCGTCAATGTGCGGGTCGGGCTGCACGCGACCAGCAAATCGCGGATCAAGGCCGAGCGCGCGGGGCTTCGCGTCCTCTCCGTATCGGATGCAGCGCAGGAAGCCGACTTGATCATGATCCTCACGCCGGATGAGACGCAGAAGCAGGTCTACGAGACGCAGCTCGAGCCTCGGTTGACGCCCGGCAAGGCGCTCTTCTTCGCTCATGGCTTCAACATTCATTACGGACAAATCCGACCGCCTCCCGACGTGGACGTGGTGTTGATCGCGCCCAAGGCGCCGGGTCACCTGGTGCGTCGGCTGTTCGAGGAGGGGCAGGGGACTCCGGCGCTGATCGCCATCCACCAGGACGCCACGGGCCAGGCGAAGGCACTGGGACTGTCCTATGCGCGCGCGCTGGGCGCCACGCGGGCGGGCGTGCTCGAGACCACCTTCAAGGAGGAGACGGAGACCGACCTCTTCGGCGAGCAGGCGGTGCTCTGCGGCGGCGTCACCGCGCTGGTGAAGGCGGGATTCGACACTCTGGTGGACGCGGGTTACCAGGAGGAGAGCGCCTACTTCGAGTGCCTGCACGAGCTGAAGCTGATCGTGGACATGATGTACGAGGGCGGCATGGAGTGGATGCGACACTCGGTGAGCGACACCGCCGAGTATGGCGACTACACCCGTGGGCCCCGGGTGATCGGCGAAGCGGTGCGCGGCGAGATGAAGAAGATCCTCGGCGCGATCCAGGATGGCTCTTTTGCCCGCGAGTGGATTCAGGAGAATCAGGCCGGTCGCCCGCTGTTTCGCAAGCTTCGCGAAGACAACCAGAACCACCGAATCGAGGTCGTGGGCGAGCGACTGCGCGAGATGATGAGCTGGATCCGCGACGCCCGAAAGGACAGCAGCGAATCGAGCAATGTCTTGGACTATCCGTTCCAGCGCAGCGGGGCCGTCTGATGCAGTCCAAGTACGTGTGGCTCAGCGGCACGCTGACCAATTACACCGAGGCGACGCTGCATTTTCTCACGCCCGGGCTGCACTACGGCCTGGCCGCTTTCGAGGGCATCCGCTGCTACAAGACAGCGCGCGGTCCGGCCATCTTCCGCCTGCGCGAGCACATCGAGCGATTGATCGGCTCGTGCCGCGTGCTCGGCTGGCGCGATTTGCCGTACACCGCCGCGCAGCTGATGGAAGGCTGCCGCCAGACGGTCCAGGCCAACGGCTTCGAGGAATGCTACATCCGGCCCCTGGCGTACCAGGGAGGAGGAGGCTGGAACCTTTGCACCGACGGCGGTAAGCCGCTGTTCGGCATCGCCGTCTGGGAGTGGAGCGGATACTTGGGAGAAGAGGCCGCGGAAAATGGCGTTCGGGCCAATGTCTCCTCGTACACGCGCCATCACCCGAACGTGATGATGACCAAGGCGAAGATCAGCGGCAACTATCCCAATTCGGTGTTGGCCAAGACGGAATCGATGCGGCTGGGATTCGACGAGGCGATCATGCTCGACCCGCAGGGAACGGTGGCCGAGTGCACGGGAGAGAACATCTTCCTGGTGAGGAACGGACGGATTTTCACTCCGCCGGAGGTGAACATCCTGGCCGGAATCACGCGCGACTCGCTGATCCAGTTGGCGCGCGACCTCGGGCACCCGGTAAGCGCCGAGCCGATCTCGCGCGATCAGCTGTACATGGCGGACGAGGTCTTCGTGTGCGGGACCGCAGCCGAAGTAATCGGGCTGCGGGAGATCGACTTCCGCGTGATCGGGTCGGGGCGGACCGGACCTATCACCCGAGCGCTGCAGCAGGCATATCAGGCGGTGGTGAGGGGTAATCATCCCCGATCATCAACCTGGGTCACCCGGGTGGAAAACGAGCTGCGGGTGGCAGTGTAGTTGGCGAACGCCTGCAGTCTCTGAGCGCCTGGAGTAGCAGGTGGCGGGCAGACTAACATGCTGGGGAACCAGCTTGCCGCCCCCTCCAATTAGCTCCGAGAAAAACCAGGGACTCGAACAGCAGGTACTCTCAGAAAAGCTGTTTGCGGCAGAGAAGCGGTTGACCGTCGTCCGCTTGGTGGTCATCGCTGCGAACACGCTGATCTACACGCTGCTGATGGACAAGGCGGGAACGATCCCCTGGCTCGCCTATGGCGTGATTGGAGTCGCTTGGGCCTATGCCCTCTATGTCTACGTCGCACAGCCCTATCGCAAGTACGCGATCCTGCGGTCCAGCTACTTCACCTCCGTGTCGGATTCCGCGCTGATTGTGCTTTGGCTCCATGCGACCGGCGGCTTTCATTCGCCATTTTTCCTGCTCCTCTACATCTCTGTCGTGGCGATTTCTTTCCGATACCCGATCAAGGAGACGGTATTTGCGGCATTGCTCTATGCGTTTGCGTACGGAGGGCTCCTGGCGGTTTCCGGTGAGGTGAGCGGGCACTGGAGCGATGCGGTCGTGCGCATCACCTACATTTTCATTTCTGCGATGTTGGGGGCCACCATTTCCGGCGAAGTTCTCCAGCAAATGGCGTCGAGGTTGAAGCTGGAAGAGCAGCTGCGTGCGGAGGAACAAGCCAAGCTGCTCGCAGCTCAGGAGGCAATCAAGCTCAGGGAGGACTTCCTCTCGATAGCAGGGCACGAGCTGAAGACGCCGCTCACCGCTTTGCAACTCCAGGTCGAAGGCGTTGGACGCCTCGCCGCAGCTCGCGCGGGGGAGGCGGAGATGGATGCCAGGATTTTGCAACGGCTGGAGAAGGCATCCCGGCACCTCCGGCGCGTCAGTCGGATGGTCGAGGACCTGCTCGACGTGAGTCGAATCACCTCCGGACGTTTGAAGCTAGAGGAGGAATATTTCGATCTCGCGGAGATGGCCCATGACGTGATCAACCGATACGCGGAGACGGCGGTGAAGCAAGGTTGCCAGATCGAATTTCGAGATCTCGTCCATCCCATCGGGCACTGGGACCGCATGCGATTGGAGCAAGTACTCACCAATCTATTGAGCAACGCCATCAAATATGGCAGCGGAAAGCCGGTTGGAATCGAAGTCGCAGATCTCGACGGCTGGGCTGTGCTCAAAGTCACGGATCATGGCATCGGCATCCAGCCCAAGGATCAGCAGAGGATTTTCGAGCGATTCGAGAGGGCCGCTTCCGAGCATCGATTTGGGGGCTTTGGACTGGGCTTGTGGATCGCGAAGCGAATCATCGAAGCCAGCGGTGGAAAAATACTGCTCGACAGCGCCGAAGGGCAGGGCGCCACCTTCAGCGTGATTCTTCCGTTGCGACCTTCGGGATCACGATTTCCACCTCTTGGCCGCTTGGATCAGTCGAATGAACCCCGCGGCCGCGTAGGGGCATAGCATCGTGAGGTCGACCAGAGCCGCATCCGGCAGCGCGCCTCCGCCCGTGGCATGCGCGTAGATCAGCGTCACGACCCGGTTCTTCAGGACGACTGGTGCAACCACGACGTCCTGAGGCCGCGACGATCGCAGCTGCCGCCAGAGGATCCCGTCGAGCGCGGCGCCCTCGGCGCGAGGCGTGCCCCGAAACATCGTCTTCGTATCGTAGGCAAGGCGCAGGACCGAGGGAGCGGTGAGCGGAATTGCGAGCGATTGAAACGCTGCATCGTCGACGCCGGGCGCGAATCCCTTCCACCCCAGCGCTATCTCCTGCTGCACGATGAACAGCAGACCGAAGCCGAAGCTCGAACGCAGGTAGTCGACAATCGCATTGCCGATTTCCTCCCGGTTGATGGCGTCGGTGATTGCGTCCACCGCCTGCTCGGCGTTGATGGCGTCGCGCGGGGATGCGGATGGCGGCGCGGAGCGCGAGGAACGCTCTGGCACAGTGGCTACGACGGCAAACTCTCCAGGTCGATCCCCTTCCGGTTCCGCCGGGGGAGGAGAGCCGATCGTCAGCCCGAACGGCGGCGTGTGGTCGAGTGGCTTTTGCTCGCCAGCCATGTCCCAGAAGTCAGCGGCTTGTTCCGGAGGAGCCGCCGTCACTTCGTTGGTCACCAAGGGCGTTGGAGCGGGCGGCGTCGATGGCGCAGCGGACGGGGCAAAGCCTCCGCGGTGGTGGCCCACGCTGGCAGCGGCTGGAATCGGGAACACCGGCGTTGGAGTGAGCTCGTTCGCGAGCTCGTCGACGGCGGACGAAGTAGGGCCGTCTTGCGCGAACGGCGTCGGCTCGACGGCGATCGCATCCGTCAGCAGAAACGGCTTCATCTCGCTCGTGGATGGCGCGGTCTCCCGCGGGCGCTCAACTTTCGCGGAAGGCTCCATCTGCCGGAATCGCAGCGGCCGCCGGATGCCGTAGAGCTTTTCCAGATAGTGAATGATGCGCAGCTCCGGCGCAATCGTGGGATAGATGCGAGTCCCGGCAGCGAAACGGATCTCATCCACGGCCGCGGCGCGCGAAGGGTCCGCGAACGCCACCGCCAGCGTCTTCGGATTGCGCGACGTGAAGCCAAGCGGAACGGCTTCGTGCTTCTGCGCCAGGGTGCCGGGAACGAGGGCAACCGCCTCGCTGTGTACCTGGTCGAAGTGCTTCTGCAAGGCAGCCGGGAAGCCGCGCTGCTTCGCGAGGGCGCGCGCCAGCGCGTCGATCTCGATCGCGCCGAGCTCCAGTAGATTGGTGCCGATTTTCCCGCCGTACAGAATCTGGCTGCGCAGCGCTTGCTCGCGCTGCTCTGGCGTGATCAGGCCCTGCTCGATGAGAATTTGGCCGAGTCGGCGGACCAAGGCCCCCATTATCCGCTGCGAAGGGGAGAAAGTCTTGACCGCATCCGGGGGCACCATTAGAACGGCGGAACATATCGCGGGGTGGAGCAGTCTGGTAGCTCGTCGGGCTCATAACCCGAAGGTCGCTGGTTCAAATCCAGCCCCCGCAACTAGAAAGCGGAAGCGTCGCGAGTGGTTAGGTCGTGGCGCTTTTCGCTTTTTGGGGGATTTCCACAAACTGTGTCCAAATCGTGTCCAAGATTTTCGGCCTCGATGCGAGCGACGGCATCGCGGAGATCGTCCTCGGACACAATGTTGTAGCGATCGAATACGGCCCGGGTGCGGTGGCCCGACATGCGCATCACCACCGACTCGGGAACGCCGAGTCTCCGCGTTCGGGTGACGAAGCTGCGGCGCAGATCGTGAAACCAGACGCCATCGAGGCGCGCCGCGTTCCGCGCCCGGCGGAATGCCTTCCGGATGTCCTGCCAAGCCTCTCCTGTGCGCGGATTTCGGAACAGGGGAGTGGTCGGCAGTCCGCGAGGAAGGGCCTCGAGGACCGCGCGTACTCGTTTGGTCAGCACTATCAGCCGGGATTCTTCCCCCTTCGTGTCCTGGGGTGCCAATCGGATGACGCCTTGGCGCAGGTCAACCTGCTCCCAGCGAAGGTCCAGGATTTCCCGCTGCCTCATTCCGGTATCGAAGGCGACCAGAAGGATTGGCTTCAGCGACTCTTCACTCGCATCGAAGAGCCGCTGAAAGGCAGCTTCGTCCAGGACGACTCGGCGGACGTTCGGCTTTCGGAGAAGCCTCGCGTTCGCCACGGGATTGCTCGGCAGCTTCCCACAAGCAACGGCGTAGTTGAGGATGCGCTTGAGCAGCTCCACTTCACGGTCGAGCGTAGCTGCGGTGGGCTGGGTCCCGCGAGGCGTGGATTCGCCGAGCCGACCAGTCCGGTACGCATCGATGTCCTTCAGCGTTAGGGAGAAGGCGCGATCTGCGGCGAGATGCCTGAGCAGGTGCTTTGCGCGGCCCACGTCCGTCTGCCAAGCGTCGTTGTCGCGCTTGGCAATCGGCTCGTAGGCACTCCAAAGGTCGGCGACCGTGCAGGTCGGGGTGCGGACGCGATCGAAGAACCGACCTTCGAACGCTTCCGCTTTGACCTTGGTTGAGCACGCCACGGCTTGTTCCTTGGTGGGGATGCGTTTCTTTCGGTAGCGAACGAACGTGGAGTCTAGCTGGGCCAGCCACTCGTCCACCCGCCACCAGGTTTTTCCTCTGGCAACGTACTTACTGACGCCCATGGTTTTTCTCCTTGGGCAGACGGGCGTCGCCGGCGCCAATACCAGAAAAGGAGATCGCGGTCACGAAGCAGCGTTAACACTACTGCGTTACTTCCGGTGGCGTGGTCTTGAAACATGATGTTGACGGCGAGAGCGCGATTTCCGGCGACGATGACACAGCGGGCATCGAGGCAGCCATCGCTGGATGGTGCGGGCAATGG